>Ga0209558_1000161_pt1 | contig 64335 bp, 63 predicted proteins | sample SaaInlV_150m_DNA_3_FD_184674 | JGI IMG/M metagenome (GOLD analysis project Ga0209558, IMG submission 184674) | Marine microbial communities from expanding oxygen minimum zones in the Saanich Inlet - Saanich Inlet SI074_LV_120m_DNA (SPAdes) (version 2) | ecosystem: Environmental > Aquatic >...
GTGACGAACCCGTACTTATACTGTTCGCCGATCGAGCGGACCTGCTCAATTGCCTCGGTGGTGGCTGCCATAACGTCCTTCCAGATCCCTATTCGGCGGCCCGCACGGAGCTGTCGCTCCGCTGCGTGCCAACAGCCGCGGCGATCATATCCGCCGCGATATCAACTTCCGTTTCCGTGGTGAAACGGCCAAATCCAATTCGAATGCTTGCGCCGGCGTCCGCATCATCAAGACCCAATGCGCGCAGCACATAAGATGGTTCGACAGACGCCGAAGTACAGGCCGAACCCGTCGAAATCGCCACGGATTCAAGCGCCGTCATCAATGCCTCGGCGTCGACTCCGGGGAAACCGACATTCAGGTTCCCCGGCACGCGACGATCCATCGCCCCGTTCACGAACATATCGCCATGGTCCACGCGCAGGCGATCGAGCATCCGTGTGCGCAATCCGGCCAGCCGCGTGCCCTCTGCGGACATTTCCGATACTGCAACGACAGACGCCTCACCCAGGGCAACAACCATCGGAACGGGAAGTGTGCCGGATCGGTTGCCGCGCTCCTGACCGCCACCGCTCATCTCGGCGAGCAAACGCGCGCGCGGCCGCCGCCGCGTGTAAAGCGCGCCAATACCCTTGGGGGCATACATCTTGTGTCCGGAGATGCTCAGCAGATCGATCTGCATCGCCTCAACGTCGAGCGGGACTTTCCCGGCTGCCTGTGCGGCGTCCGTATGCAGGAGTACGCCGCGTGCGCGACACAAGGCACCCAGTTCCGCCAGAGGCTGGATCACGCCGATTTCGTTGTTCGCGGCCATGACCGAGACAAGCACCGTGTGATCCGTTATCGCCGCCGCAACGAGTTCGGGGTCGACCAAACCGTCGGGCCCGACGCCGACGATTGTCATCTCGGCGCCCTCATCCGCCATCGCGGCGCAGGATTCGAGAACGCATTTATGTTCTGTCGAGACGGTAACGATGTGATTTCCACGCCCGTGGCGCATCGCGAACCGAACAGCGCCCTTGATGGCGAGATTGTTTGATTCCGTTGCGCCGGATGTGAATACGATCTCCCGCGCGGTTGCGCCGATTAACGCCGCCACCTGTTCGCGTGCAACATCGACGGCATCCGCCGCCTGCCGCCCCCAGGCATGCTGCTCGGAATGGGCATTGCCGAAGGTTTCACTGAACCAGGGCAGCATCACGTCGAGCACGCGCGGATCGACAGGCGTGGTGGCCTGGTGATCGAGATAAATTGCGGTCGGCGCCGGGCTCATGCGACCGACCTCCGCGCATCCGCATTCGCACCGCGGCGCTGCGCCATTGTCACCCAGGTGTCGACAAACCGGTCAACATCCCGCGCATCCGAATTCCATCCCAGTGAGACACGGATCGCCGATTGCGCCGCCGCATCATCCTGCCCCATCGCCTGCAACACGTGACTGGGCGCAACCTTGCCGCTCGAGCAGGCGGATCCCGCGCTCACAGCAACGCCGGCCAGATCGAGTTGCATGACTTGCATCTCGGCCGTCATACCCGGCAGACCGATGCAACTCGTATTGGGCAACCGCTCAGCATCGATGGCATGTATGACGACATCCGGCACCGCGGCGCGGAGCCTGGATTCCAAATCGTCGCGAAGCTTGGTCAGACCCGCGAACCAATCAAGGTTCTCAAGCGCGATGCGCGCGGCCGCGCCGAAACCGGCAATACCGGCGACATTCTCGGTTCCCGCCCGGCGTCGTCGTTCCTGTCCGCCACCACGCAAGAGCGGTTCCGGGTCGAGCCCGTCGCGCACGATCAGGGCACCCACGCCTTGGGGTCCGCCCAGTTTGTGCGCCGACAGGCTCATCATATCGACGCCAAGATCAGCGAATGAAACATTGATCTTGCCGGCTGCCTGTACGGCGTCGCAATGCACCAGCGCCCCATACTCATGTGCCACCCGCATGACATCGCGAAGCGGCTGCAAAGCACCTGTCTCGTTGTTGGCGAGCATGACCGAGACCAACGCGGCGCCTTCGCACGACGCGAGCGTCTCGCGCAGATGTCCAAGCACCACGACGCCGTCGGCGTCTGTATCCACGACCAGTGCGTCCTCGCGCGCACCAAGCACGGAATCATGCTCGACCGCCGAAACCAGTACGTGACCGTCGAAGTCCCGCAGCGCCTGGTTGTTCGCCTCGGTGCCGCCCGACGTAAAAATGATACTCGCCGGAGACACACCGACCAACACCGCGACGGATTCGCGCGCCTCGTCCAGTGTATGGCGTACCAAACGACCAAACCGGTGCACCGACGACGCGTTGCCGTGCTGGGTCAATGCGCACACAACCGCATCGGCCACTTCGGGTCGGACGGGCGTCGTCGCATTATGATCGAGATAGGTGTCCACTGCTTTTCTGTTCCCGGCTATTCGGCCGCGATTTCGGCGAAGGTCGAAGCCGGAGCACGTTGCGGCTGGGCGTAAACCCGCCCCTCGCAGACGTCCGCCAGGCTGACCGAATTCAGATAGGAATGAATCTGATGTCCCAGTTCTTCCCACAGGTCATGCGTCACGCAACGGCTGCTGCGCTGGACACACCCCTTCGCCGTTCCGGGCTTGCAACCGGTCGTGCGGATAGGTTCATCAACGGCGGCGATCACATCGGCAATACGAATTTCTTCGGCGGCGTATGCAAGCTTGTACCCGCCCCCGGGGCCGCGAACGCTCGTCACCAGGCCGGCACGACGCAGCTTCGCAAACAGTTGCTCCAGATAGGACAGTGAGATCTCCTGCCGTTCCGCCACTTCTGCAAGTGCGACCGGCCCGAGCGCAGCAAACTGCGCCAGATCAACCATCGCCATGACGCCGTAGCGTCCTTTGGTGCTGAGTTTCACGATCGGTCTCCTTCTTCGTTCCGCGCCCGATTGCAGGCCTAGTACGACGCCGTGGGTTCATCGGAATCTGATTCTTCTTCGGCCGAAGCGAGGCGCAACTGGATGCGCTCTTCGAGCTCTCGCTCCAGCTCCTGAACGCGCATGCGCAGCGTGCTGATTTCGTTCAGCATCGCCCCCATCGCTTTGGCATCCGGATCCGGAATGTCGTCTGTGGGTGTGCCATAGGCGGAGAACTGATTCGGAGAGCAGGATGATGTTGCGACCGGCTGGGCCGGAATGCCCACCACCGTGCAATTCTCCGGCACGTCCTTCACCACGACGGCGTTTGCGCCGACACGGGCATTTCGTCCGACAGTGACCGGGCCCAGAACCTGGGCGCCCGATCCGATGATCGCCCCCGACAGCAACGTCGGGTGCCGCTTCACATCCTTCTGGGCTTCGCTTTCGACAGCCGGTGCAATCCCGCCGAGTGTGACGTTGTGATAAAGCGTCACATCATCCTCGATTTCAGCCGTTTCACCGATCACAACCCCGATCGCATGATCGATCACCAGTCGGCTGCCGATCTTGGCCGCCGGGTGAATATCCACGCCCGTCAGGAACCGTCCGATGTTCCCGACGAAGCGCGCCAGGACGACCAGTCGATTAGACCAGAGCCAATGTGCGAGGCGAAACCAGACAACCGCATGGAAGCCCGGATAGCTGATCGCCACCATGAATCGAGAGCTCGCTGCCGGATCGCGTTCCAGATACGCGTCCAGATCGTCAAAGAGATGCTTGAAGACCATGTCGACCTTTATGATATAGAGCGCTCTGCATCGCTCTTCCCGCCGGATTGACCACGCCAATGCGTGCCTGAAATCGGGATATAAGATGTCCGAGTAAAATGGTCAAGTATTTGGCTCAAGTCCTTGGGAATCGGGAGGCAATCATCCGATTCCATAGCTCTGTCATTTGCCGCTAGTCACCGGCGCAATGGGAACAAGATATGCCTGAAGTCATTATCAACGGCCCCGAAGGTCGCCTGGAAGGTCGTTACTATCCGGCAAAGGTTCCGAATTCGCCGATTGCATTGCTGCTGCATCCACACCCGCAGCACGGTGGCACGATGAACAACAAGGTCGTTTATCAGCTCTATCAAATGTTTGTCCGGCGCGGTTTCGCGACCCTGCGATTCAACTTCCGTGGTGTCGGACGCAGTCAGGGCAGCTTCGACCGAGGTGAAGGCGAATTGTCGGATGCCGCGTCGGCGCTCGACTGGCTCCAGACACAAAACCGGGATGCCCCCATGTGCTGGGTCGGCGGTTTCTCGTTCGGCGCCTGGATCGGCATGCAACTGCTCATGCGCCGGCCGGAGATAACGGGATTTCTTTCCATTTCGCCGCCCGCAAATATGTATGACTTCTCGTTCCTCGCGCCCTGCCCTGCCTCCGGGTTGATCACCCATGGCGACAAGGACGACATCGTACCTCAGGACTCCGTGACGGACCTGATCGCGAAACTGGCGAAGCAGAAGGACGTCATCATTGATTTCCAGGTCCTCAAGGGCGCGACCCATTTCTACAACGAGCATCTGGACGAGCTTGAGAAGACCGTGAGCGGTTATCTCGATCGGCGCACCGCGGAAATTCAGGCGGCACTCAAGTCCGAAATTGAAGATCTGGATGATGCCGAGGAAGCCGGCGACGAAGCCGACAAGGACTAAGCAGCTCGAAAAAGTTTCCCGCCGGTCGTTGGCCTGGCCACACCGGTTGTCGTGGGACCACTCAACGGCAGCCCTCGCAAGCTGCGCACGGCGAGGTATGCGAAGGCCTGCGCCTCCATCGCGTCGCCGTCGATGCCGATGTCTTCGGTCGGCATAACCACCACGCCAAGCGCCCTGCCAAGCTGATGCATCAGTGTCGGATTTTTGCGGCCACCGCCCGTCACCAGCCAACGAACGGGTGGCGCAGGCAAGTACGACACCGCGCGCACCACGGATTCGACCGTGAAAGCCGTTAATGTTGCGGCACCGTCTGCAACAGACAGGCCGCTGACCGGTGACGCATCAAACGCGTCGCGATCGAGAGATTTCGGCGGTGGTGCGCGAAAATAGTCATTGTCCATAAGCGCCGCGAGAGCAGCTGCGTCGATCCGGCCGGCGGCCGCCAGGCGCCCATCCTGGTCAAACGGCTCGCCGGTGTGCCGGTGGACCCAGTCATCGATCAACGCGCCCCCGGGCCCTGTGTCGAACGCCCGAATATGTTCGAACAGATCCTCATGCCCGGCCTGTGCCGCATCACCAACCCAAGTCAGGTTGGCGACCCCGCCGATATTCAGGAAACAAACCGGCCGTTCCGACGGCGCGCGCGCGACATGAAACAGCGGGGCGAGCGGCGCACCCTGGCCGCCGGCGGACATGTCGGCTGTACGGAAATCGGCGATCACGTCGGCCCCGACCTCCCGTGCCAGCCTTTGCCCGTCACCAATTTGCACTGTCCGGCCATTGGCCGGGTCGTGAAACACCGTATGACCATGGAAGCCAACGACGGCGACAGATTCCCTGGGCACACCGGCAAGTGACAGCAAATCCTGGACGATCGCGACGTGAAGCGCGGTCAGATCTGCGGCAACGGCATCATGGGGACCCGCGACGCCGATCACCTGGCGCAGTTTCGCTCGGAATTCTGCATCATAGGGGTGGGCGAGTTGCGCGATAGGCTCGAACGCCAACTTACCATCGGTCCGGATCAGGGCGGCGTCGATTCCATCCATCGACGTGCCGCTCATCAGGCCCACCGCCAGGCAGCTCTCACTCGCGCTCATGCTGCGAATCCCCTATCTCATGCGATGTGAAGATATACACGCTGGCGGTCCAGATGTGTTAGTGAACGCCCGCTTTGCCCGCCAGGCCGGTTGAGAAGATATGCCCGAATACAAATCAGACTTTATTCAGACACTGACCGCACGCGGTTTTTTGCACCAATGCACGGACCTCGATGCGCTCGACAAGCGGGCGTCGGAAGGCGTGATCACGGCCTATGTCGGCTACGACGCGACCGCCGACAGCCTGCATATCGGCAATCTGGTCTCGATCATGATGCTGCACTGGCTGCAGGAAACCGGCCATCGACCCATTGTCCTGATGGGCGGCGGCACGACGAAGGTTGGCGACCCATCCGGCAAGGATGAAACCCGCCAGCTTCTGACCGACGAGAAGATCGCGTCAAATATCGCGTCAATCCGTGAGACCTTTGACAGTTTCGTAACCTTCGGCGACGGCGGCGGCGATGCGATCCTCGTCAACAATGCCGAATGGCTCGACGCGCTGGAATACATTCCGATGCTGCGCGAGATCGGCCGCCACTTCACCATCAACCGGATGCTGACATTCGATTCCGTAAAGCTGCGCCTCGACCGCGAACAGCCGCTGACGTTCCTCGAATTCAACTACATGATCCTTCAGGCGTATGATTTCGTCGAGCTCGCGCGACGCCACGATTGCGCCCTGCAGATGGGCGGGTCGGACCAGTGGGGAAACATCGTCAACGGGATCGATCTCGGCCGGCGCGTTGCCAACAAGGCACTCTACGGACTGACGACGCCGCTGATCACGACCGCCTCCGGGGCAAAGATGGGCAAGACGGCCGAAGGGGCAGTCTGGCTCAAGGCGGATAGATTTGCGCCCTATGATTATTGGCAGTTCTGGCGAAACACCGAGGATGCCGATGTCGGCCGATTCCTGAAGCTGTTCACCAACCTGCCCCTCGATGAGATCACCCGGCTGGAGGCGCTTGAGGGCGCGGAGATCAACGACGCGAAGAAAATTCTCGCCAACGCCGCCACGCGGATGCTGCACGGCGCGGACGCGGCGAATCGCGCAGCCGAAACGTCCGAACAGACATTCGAGACGGGCGTGACGGCCGAAGGCCTTCCAACGACCGATCTGCCACGCAGCGAACTCGAAGCGGGCATCGCTCTGTTTGCACTCATGGCGCGCGCGGGTTTGGCATCCTCGAACAGCGAGGCGCGGCGGCTGATCAAGGGTGGCGGCGCACGCATCAACGATGTCGCGATCAACGCGGAAACCCATGAAGTCGGCGTTGATGCCATCAACGCAGATGGCGTGATCAAACTCTCGGCGGGCAAAAAGCGCCACGCATTGGTCCGCCCGGTCTAGGTTGCCGGCACTGCGCCGCGGTCAACCGCCCTCGTCTTCGGACGGCTGCAGTTCCTCGTTGTTGCCCGCGTTGGGGCCATCCTCACTTCCAAAGCCCGTCAGCAAACGCCGTACAATTCCCGGTGTGAGTACCGACAGAGGATTGACCGACACGTCGGGATCATCGAGCGAACCGCCGACCCGGAACGTCGCTGCAAAGATGCCATCCGCGCCACCTGACAACACGGTCCCGATCAGCGGAATATCCGCGAGCAACGAATTCAGGGTGTAAGCCGGCGCGATCTCCCCCGTCAGCTCTAGCTGGTCAGTCTCCCGGTCGATCCGTCCGCTCGCCAGAATTCCGATATCCGCACCGCGTGCCTTGCCCTCCTTGATCGTGATTTCTTTGTCGGTAACGGTGAAGGGCACCTCGACACGCCGGAATGTGAGCCCTTCACCACCGAGCACATCGGCGATTCCCGAGAACGACGTGAGTGCGAGGATCTGGGCACCAATCGGTCCGTCGGTCAGGAGGAAATTCTGCATATCCAACTGGCCTGCGATCACTTCGGCGTCCCCGGATCCGGAGATTTGCCCAAGGACCCGCATTTCGCCGCCACGGATCGTATCGATCCAGTCCAGCGCGCTGAGGACACCTCCCGCGTCGTCAGATTCGAATGTTAGTTTTCTCGCCTCTCCTTCCGGCTTCACGCGCAGGAAAATTCGCCCGCCATTCGAAAGTCGTCCGCGCAACTCAACATCCGACCAATCGGTTCCATCATTCAAGAATGTGCCAAATGCACCGGTCAGCCGCGTCTCTTCCCCGAGCCGAATTTCGGCAACCGGCGATTGCTCGCTGATGACCACCTGCATCGCGTCCGTAGCATCGTCCTCCTCGTCCGACGCATCAAACAATCCCTCCATCACCGGACGCAGATCGATCGCCGATCCGCCGATCGATATAATCTGCGGCACACCTTCGGGCAGCTCGATGTTCACAAACGCATCGGTTTCGCCGAACACCACGCGCTCGAGCGTCAGCCGCTGCAATTCCGGACCATCGGCACCGGACCGAAAGAGACCCGCGCCTTCGATCTGCAAATCACCCGCTTCGACCGAGAGTTCCGGCATTGTTGTCAGGACCTCGTCCTCAACCGTGAACCGAACGAACGCGCGCCCGTCTTCACCCGGTGACTTCGTCCAACCGAACGGATCCAGGTCAATCGTCGTGTCCGTCAGGTCGATTTCCGCCGCACCATTTGCAACGCCATCCCACCCAATCGCATAAGTCAGGCCGAGGCCGGCCGAACCCGAGACGAACGGGATACCATCCAGCCCAAGCTCCGCGCGGGCGGCATCATTGAGATTGGTGCGCACCTTGTAGCGCGTCTGCACCTCGCCATCCTGCTCGAACCGCTCGCTCCACGTCAGCCCGATCGGCACGCTGCCAATCTCGGCGGTGCCCCTGACTTCCATCCCGTCGCGATTGACGTTCAGTGCCAGGTCACCCGCGCCAACCGGCAACCCGAACACAGCATCCTCAGCACCAAAGTCCACCATCCGCGACGCGGTGGCGACGGCGATCTGGTCGATCAGCACGTCATCGAGCAGCGGGAACGCGAATACCGCGTTCGTTCGGTGACTGCCGCTCGTGCGGGCGGGATCAAGACCGAAACCCGAGATAAACCCAAGCGGTTCGCTGTCGAGAATTTCGAACGCGTCGCGTACAGGTCCCGAGATCGTCACCTCGATCTTGATACTTTCGCCGCGGGGCGGACCATCGAGACCAAGAATCTCGACCCTGCCGGACTCGGCGACAAGGTCGCGCAATGTCCCGCCACCCAAATCCACGCTGAACTGTCGTGTGTCGAACCGCGTCACCCCGAACACGTCACGCACCGGCGGCAGCGGCCGTAGATAATGCACAGTGGTCTCTCGGAAACGTATCTCACCGTCGAAGTCTGAAATCTCGATGTCTTCAGGCGTCGCTTCCGGAACACTTGCACGCAGACGCAGCACGGCGCTGTCGACCTGACCGTCTCTAAGGTTCTCCGTAATCCAGGATCGCGCCGACGGCTCGATCTCCTTGGGCCAATAGGTCTCGATGGAATTGACCGGAAGATTACGGACTTCAGCGATGACTCCCAGGTTCCACTGATCGAGCACGTGGCGCGCATTGCCGTTCAACAGAATGGTCGTCGAGCCCAACTCAATGGTCGCGCTCTCCAGAACAAGGGCATTGAGACCGCGTTCCGAGCGCACGCGGACGTTCGCGGAATCGAATGAGACCGGCGCTTCGAACAAAGTATCGAGCAGGACACGCCCCGGTCCGGCGCGCATATCAACGGTAATGCCCGATGGCTCCAGATCGGAATCCAGAGACACCGTCAGCGTTCCCTCGAGCCTGGTGTCGAGTTGGGCAAGTGGCTCCAGTTCCGACGCAAACTTTGCAAGCGTGGCTGGCGACACGTCGCTGAAAACCAGACCCAGCTCCGTCGCACCGGACTTCACCCGATAAATTCCGGACAAATCCGCCCGGATGGCATTGTCCGAATCCCCGAACACCACCGATCCCTCAGCGCTGATACCCTCGTCGTCGCGCAAAAGCGCGATGTTCGCGCGTGGCGTGCTCATTCGCACACCACGCTGAAAATCATCGAACTCAATCAACGCGCTGCGCACCGCGACGCGCGTCAGATAACCACTCGCCAAATTCGGATTGGGCGTTTGCAGGAGTTCTTCGATCAACCCGGGCGACGTCGCCTGGTCGCCATCGGCCTGCGGGGTGTTGCCGATATCCATACTGATATCGCCATTGACCTCGCGAACCACCCTTACGCGCGGACCAAACAACTCAAGGCTGGTTGGCGCAACCAGGCCACGCAAAAGCGCCCGCCCGCTAAACTTGACCGACATTTCCGGGATGGTTGCGCGCACGCCGCCACTGGAATCAACGAACTGGAGGCCAACGGCACGAATGTCCAATTCCCGTTCGTCGGCCGCCCATGTCAAAATCGTATCGTGCAGCTGAATGCGCGCATTGCCACGTCCCGTATCCAGGGCACGCTCGATGAGCGGAGTCAAAAAACTAAGGCTGATGGGCCCGCGGCTGAGCTGCCAGATCAGCACACCGAAGATCAACGCCAACCCGACAAGGGCGGCGGCGAAAAACAGCAACAACAATCGCGAGCTTCGGACGATCAATGGAGGACCTTTCGTAAAGCCCGGTGCGGCCGAGCGTGAGCGCTTGACCGTCCCCCACGCCATACAGCAGTGTGCGTGAAAATCAAGCGGCCCTCATGAGCTTTGCATTCTCGCCAGATCCTGACCAATTGCCGCGCCCCGCCGATCCCGAACGGATGGAACGGGGGCTGGAGCGATTTCACGACGCAGCCGATGCATCCGATGACCCCGCTGTCTCGGCAGTCGTCAAGGAATTGGCCGAAGACCAGACCATGCAAGCCTTGCTCGCAGGTGTCTTCGGGAACAGCAGTTTCCTCGGCCAATGCCTTGTTCGCGATATCGCGTTTGTTCCGGCCATTTTCAATGGGGGCTTTGATCACGCATTCGAAAGCGTCATGCATGATCTGGCCATATTTGACCCGGCGGCAAGCTTTACCGACACGGGCATGACGCTGCGTCGCGCAAAGCGGCGGATCGCACTACTCACGGCATTGGCCGACCTTTCAAGCAACTGGCCGCTCGCCACCGTCACCGAACGACTGAGCCAGTTCTGCGGTGCTGCTCTGTCCAACGCGATCCGTCATCTGCTGACCACCGAACATGCGCGCGGCCGACTCCAGTTGCCGGACATGGAGTCTCCTGAAACGGGATCGGGATACATCGTGCTCGGCATGGGCAAGCTCGGTGCGTTCGAACTTAACTACTCCAGCGATATCGATCTGATCGTGCTGTACGACCAGGACGTTGTGCCGGCGGCGGACCCCGACGAGCTGCAGCAAAATCTGGTGCGCTTGACCCGAGATCTCGTCAAGCTGATGGATGAGCGCACCGGTGAGGGTTATGTCTTCCGAACCGATCTGCGTTTGCGGCCGGACCCGGGTGCCACGCCGGTCGCTATGTCTACTTTCGCCGCCGAAACCTATTACGAAAGTCAGGGGCAGAACTGGGAGCGTGCGGCCATGATCAAGGCGCGCCCGGTGGCTGGCGACATCGAGGCCGGATATCGGTTTCTGGAGACCCTGCAGCCTTTTGTCTGGCGCCGGCACCTGGATTTCGCGGCGATCGAGGACATCCAGTCGATCAAGCGGCAAATCCATGCCCATAAGGGTGGCAGTACGGTCGCCATCGCCGGACACAACGTAAAACTGGGCCGTGGCGGCATTCGCGAGGTCGAGTTTTTCACCCAAACACAGCAGCTCATCTGGGGTGGACGCGATCCCGATCTCAGATCACCCTTCACGGTCCAGTCCATCGAGGCACTCGTCACGGCGGAACGCGTCACCCCCGCCGTCGCGCAAGACATGATTGACGCCTATCGATATCTGCGCCGGCTCGAACATCGCCTGCAGATGGTCGATGACCAGCAAACCCACAGCCTGCCCGACACCGTCGAGGGGCTCGAAGCCGTCGCGGCGTTCATGGGCTATGCCGACCGGGAGAGTTTCGAGACCGAGTTGATGCACACCCTGCGGACGGTCGAGCATCACTATGCCGAACTGTTCGAGGAATCGGAGTCACTCGGCGGTGGCGGCACACTTGTCTTCACCGGCAGCGAAGACCATCCCGACACGCTCGCGACCCTGCGTGAAATGGGCTTCTCCGACCCTGAATCGATCTCCACCGCTATTCGGGCCTGGCATGCGGGGCGGCACCGCGCGACCCGAAGTACGCGTGCACGAGAAATCCTGACCGAGCTGATGCCCGTCATGCTCGACGCCCTGTCGAAGACCTCGAATCCCGACGCCGCGTTCCGGCGTTTCGACGGGCTAATCGCCGGATTGCCCGCCGGGGTGCAGCTATTTTCACTCTTTCAGGCGAATCCATCATTGCTGACTCTGGTCGCCGAGATCACCGGCGGCGCACCGCGAATGGCCGAATGGCTCGGGCGCAACCCGCTGCTTCTCGATGGCGTTCTCGCCACGGACTTCTTCGACACCCTGCCCGACGCCGACGCGCTGGCGGCGGACCTTTCCGAGCGCATGACCCAGGCAAATGACATGCAGGATGTCCACGACATCTCACGCCGCTGGGTGAATGACGCGAAGTTTCAGGTCGGTGTCCAGATATTGCGCAACAAGATAGATATCGATCAGGCGGATCGAGCATTTTCAGACATCGCCGATACAGCTATCGGGGGTTTGCTCCCCCCGATCATCGACGAATTCGAGAAACAGCATGGGCGATGCCCTGGCACCGGTTTCGCCGTTCTTGCGCTGGGCAAACTTGGTGGCCGGGAACTCTCCGCCACGTCAGACCTCGATCTTGTCTTTCTCTATGACAGCCCGGCGGTTAACGGCGACGAGGCCGTTTCATCCGACGGACGAAAACCCCTGTCGATCTCGCACTATTATCAACGGCTCGGGCAGCGGGTCGTTAACGCCATGACTGCACTGACCGGAGAAGGGCGCCTGTATGAAGTCGACATGCGTTTGCGGCCGTCCGGCAACGCGGGGCCGCTGTCGGTCAGTCTCGAAAGCTTTGCTGAGTATCAGCGTGAAAGCGCGTGGACTTGGGAACATCTGGCGCTAACCCGCGCACGCGTGGTCTGCGCAGACCCCGATTTCGCCGCACGAATCGAGGCGGAGTTGCGCGCCGCGCTCACGGCCAAACGCCCGGCCGATGAACTCCTCATCGCGGTCGCCGAAATGCGCGAACGGATGGCGAAAGAGAACGGCACGGACAATGCGTGGAGCGTCAAACATGTACGCGGCGGACTGGTCGATTGTGAATTTATCGCCCAGTATCTGCAGCTTCGACATGCCCATGAGAAACCGGAAATCCTCGACACGGGCACCTCCGCAGCATTCGTCAAACTACGTGATGCCGGTTATCTTGATCCGAATATCGCCGAAAATCTGATTGATGCGACCTGTCTCTGGCGACGCCTCCAGGGGCTGCTCCGGCTCACCCTCGAAGGAAGCCACGATCCGGAAAAATTCCCGGCGCCTCTCCGCCAGAAACTAGCCGATGCGGCAGGTGTGGAAAATTATGAAACACTCGACAGGCTGGTGCGCAAAACAGCGGAACGGACCTATATTCATTTCGACACAATCATCGCCGGCCCCGCGCAAGCCATCACGGCCTCGCGGGCCGACCGATCAACCGGAGAGACAGAGCAATGAGCGTGAAGGAAGGCGGCAAAGCGCCCGCATTTTCAATGCCGACCGATGGCGGCGGCAAGATCGCCCTGAAGGATTTGAAGGGCCATCCGGTCATTCTCTATTTCTACCCAAAGGATTCGACTCCGGGCTGCACCACCGAGGCCTGCGATTTCCGCGACCTGACACCGGACTTCTCGAGAATCGACGCCGACATCGTTGGTGTTTCGAAGGATAGCGTGAAGCGGCACGACAACTTCAAGGCAAAGTATGAGCTGCCGTTTGCACTCGCGAGCGATGATGACGGAGATGTCTGCGAGCGATATGGCGTCTGGGTCGAGAAATCCATGTATGGGCGCAAGTTCATGGGTATTGAGCGTGCGACATTTCTGATCGATGCCAAGGGCGTCGTGCGAAGAATCTGGCGCAAGGTAAAGGTCAAAGGGCATGCGGAAGACGTGCTTGAGGCCGTGAAAGCGCTTTGAGCGTCCACCCGGGAAACACAACGCCAGAGCCCCCGGCCCATCACACCCCAAGTTCCCTCTCGGGCGCTGCCAACACGGTGTTGCGTACAGCGGATGCACACGCGAAATGTGCGGCAACGTCAGCGTTTGCGGCACAGTGGCGCGACGGCCGGATCACCCTGATCGGCGACACGCCGCCACCCGACCGCCCAAGCCGTCCGGCCAAACCGGCCTTGCTACCGCCCTCCGACGTACCCCGGCGAAAGATAAACCGCGGGACCGCTGGCCGGATTGCCCAACTCCACGCGCTCGCACATATCGAACTCAACGCCGTCGACCTTGCCTGGGATATCATCGCAAGGTTCACCGCGCGTGATCTGCCGCGCGCGTTCTATGACGACTGGGTGCGGGTCGCAGATGAAGAGGCCAAACATTTCGGATTGCTCGCCGACCGACTGTCGGATTTCGATGCCGCATATGGGGACCTTTCGGCACATGACGGGCTGTGGGATTCGGCAATCGGGACCGGGCACGACCTGGCAGCGCGCCTGGCCGTGGTTCCCCTTGTCCTGGAAGCCCGCGGCCTCGACGTCACGCCGATGATGATCGCAAAACTGCGCACAGTGGACGACGAAGAAACCGCGGCCATTCTCGAGATCATCTATGGTGACGAAATCGGCCATGTCGAAATTGGCCACCGCTGGTTTGAATTCGAATGCGCACGCCTCGGGGTCGAGGCCGTGACCCATTGGCGCCATCTGGTTGAGCGGCATTTCCGCGGTGCACTCAAACCGCCATTCAACATTGAGGCCCGCGACGCCGCGGGCCTGCCCCAGGACTGGTATCTCACGGTATCCACAACATGAGCGTACCGGCAAACAACTCCAGCGAGGCGGCTTTGCAGCGCGAACGCTCGTTGGCGATGATTTTGCTGTTCATCGTGCCGGCCCTGTTCACGACCAATGTCATCGTCGCGCGCGCCGTGAACGACACAGTGCCACCGTTCGCACTGGCCTACTGGCGCTGGATGCTCGCATTCCTGATATTTCTGCCCGTCGTCGGACCTGACCTCTGGCGCCATCGCGCGGCAATTGCCGCCGAGTGGCGCGATCTGTTGGTGCTCGGCATTCTCGGGATGGGGATCTGCGGCGCCTTTGTCTATATCGGCGCAGACACAACCAGCGCCACGAATATCGGGCTGATCTTCGGCACGGCGCCGATCATCATCGCTGGTGCATCCACCCTCCTATATGGCGAGCCGATGGGGCGGGCAAAAGCGGCCGGCATCTTCATCTCGCTGCTGGGGGTGCTGATTGTCGTATTTCGCGGTGACATCGGCGCGCTGCGGTCCCTCACCTTCGTCCCCGGTGATATGTGGATCGTGACGTCGGCCCTGGCCTGGGCGGCCTATTCGGTCATGCTGCGACACCGACCCGGAACACTGCCCAACCAGACGCGGTTCTCCGCGACAATGCTGTTCGGCGCGCTGGCCTTGTTACCATTCTATATCGCTGAATCTGCCCGGGGGATCGTCCCGACACTGAACGTGGAGACCATCGGTGCCGTCCTGATTGTCGCGATCGTACCGGGGCTTGGGGCCTATCTGGGTTACGCGCGCATACAGCGTTCACTGGGTGCCGGGTCGACCGGGCTCATCCTGTATCTCGCGCCAAGCTATGCCGCTTTGTTTGGCTGGCTCCTGCTGGGTGAGACCCTGGAGCCCTACCACTTTGCCGGCGCGGCCCTGATCCTGCCCGGAATTTTTCTATCCACCCGCCGCGTCAAAGCGCGCGCCGACTAGCTGCCGTCGGCGTCGCCGCTTTCGGATTCAGCATCGCCCTCACCCGAGCCGAGCTGCGCCGCCAATGATGCCTCGAGATACTTGTCGATGTCGCCGTCGAGCACAGCGTGAGCATTCCCGGATTCCACGTTCGTGCGCAGGTCCTTCACCATCTGGTACGGGTGCAGCACATAAGATCTGATCTGATGGCCCCAGCCGATATCGGTCTTCGTATCCTGCTCCGCCTGGGCATCTTCCTCACGCTTCTGCATTTCATGCTCGTACAACCGCGCGCGCATCATCGCCATGGCCTGAGCGCGGTTGCGATGCTGTGAACGATCATTTTGACACTGCACAACGATGCCCGTTGCAATATGCGTCAGCCGGACCGCGCTGTCGGTCTTGTTGACATGCTGTCCGCCCGCGCCCGACGCGCGATAGGTGTCGACGCGTAGATCCTTGTCCTCGATCTCGATCTCGATCGCGTCATCGATCACAGGATAGACCCAGGCCGAGGCAAAGCTCGTATGCCGACGCGACTGGCTATCGAAGGGCGAGATTCGCACCAGGCGGTGAACTCCCGATTCCGTCTTCAACCAACCGTAGGCGTTGGGACCGTTAATCCGGAACGTCGCGGATTTGAGGCCCGCCTCCTCGCCGGCACTCTCTTCAATCCATTCGACCTTGTAGTCATGCGCCTCCGCCCAGCGCAGATACATCCGCACCAGCATCTCGGCCCAATCCTGGGATTCTGTGCCACCCGCACCGGCATTGATTTCCATGTAGCAATCATTGGCATCAGCCTCGCCGGACAGAAGGCTCTCGAGCTCGAGCTTTTCAGCACGCCGCTGCAGCGCCTCGATGACCGCCTCGCCCTCCGCGACGACATCTTTGTCATCTTCTGCCTCGCCCAGTTCTATGAGGGTGGCCGCGTCGTCGAGCTGTTGCTCCAGCCCGCGCACTTCCTCGATGGATTTCTCCAACCGCGTGCGGTCTCTCAGAAGTTTTTGCGCCCGTTCCTGATCGTCCCAAAGGCCTGGGTCTTCAGCTTCGGCGTTCAGTTTTTCGAGGCGAGTGAGTGCGGTGTCCCAGTCAAAGATGCCTCCGCATAAGGTTAAGAGACGAGTTGATACCCTCGACCAGATGACTGATTTCTGCGCGCATTTCGAATTCCACTGAGACGGGTGCCGGTTCCGGCGATCTATTTCGCGAAGCCTAGCGTTCGCGGTACACGGGTCAATAGCCCAATCAGTAAATACCGCGTCGCGGACCACCTGTATTGGCGCCGCGCCCCAGATCCTCGCCAACGATCGAGCCAAACTCGAGCGGTGCGGTGCCTGGCTTAAACGCCTCGAGAATGGTTGCCCGCTCACCAGGCAATGCCACCAACCCGGTCTCCGGGTTCACGCGCACGAGTCGAATATCAGGCGGCACGCGGAACGGAATGACGGGCTTGCCGTCGAGCGCGTGCGCCATGAAGTCCTTGAAGATCGGCGCGGGCACCGAGGAGCCGGTCTCGCGCCGCCCCAGCGTGCGCGGCGTATCGAAACCAACGAAGACACCGACCGCGAGATCGGGCGCGAAGCCGATAAACCACGTATCGAGCGAATCATTCGTCGTTCCGGTCTTCCCGGCAAGCGGCAACTTCAACTGGCCAATTCGCCTTCCCGTCCCGCGATCCACGACGCCCTTCAGCATCGACACCATCTGATACGCCGTGCCGGGCTGGATCAATCGCTCGCGCGGATCCGGCAGTTTCGGCGGCGGCTGGTCGGCCCAGGCCCCGACGCGGCACGTCTCGCAAGGTCGCTCATCATGGCGGAACGTCGTCATACCGTGTCGGTCCTGAATTCGGTCGATCAGGGTCGGTGTGATCTGCTTGCCGCCATTGACGACCGTCGCGTAAGCCGCGACCAGGCGCATCAGCGTCGTCTCGCCCGCCCCGATCGACATGGCGAGCTGGCGCGGCAAATGATCCACAACTTTCAGCCGCTCCGCATAGGTCGCCACCTGTTCCATGCCGACCGTCTGCGCCAGTCGCACGGTCATCAGATTGCGTGACTTCTCGATCCCGAGGCGCATCGGGCTCGGCCCGTAAAACTTGTTCGAGTAGTTGGCGGGCTTCCACTTACCTTGTCCGGCGCCCTGATCGATCACGAAGGGCGCATCGAGTATCCGGGTCGAGGGCGTGAACCCATTGTCCAGCGCGGCCAAATAGACGATCGGCTTGAACGCCGAGCCCGGCTGGCGCCACGCCTGGGTCGCGCGGTTGAACTCGCTGGCTCGAAAATCGAGGCCACCCGTCATCGCAAGGATACGGCCGGTATGGGGGTCCAGTGCCACGACTGCACCATTGATTTCGGGGATCTGCTCCAGGCGGAACGTTCCTTCGGGATATGGCTTGGCCTCGGAATCTTCTGTCACCGCCGACACCAGGACCACATCACCGGGCGCGAGCACCTGATCGACCGACTTAACGGATGGACCGCGTTTCTGCCCCGGCTTCCACGCGCGTGCCCAGCGCAGCTCCGTAAGCGGTACAGCCCCCATCGTCCCGTCGATAAACCCAATGGACGCGGCGTCCGCCTCCACGTTCACCACGGCTGCGAGTTGCCATTCGCCCGAACCTGCCGGATGCTTGATCTCCGGCAGCGCGGCCTGCCATGCGGCGGGGTCTTTTATGCGAGACACCGGGCCGCGCCAGCCATGCCGGCGATCATAGGCAACCAGCCCGTCGCGCAACGATTGCTGGGCGATGCGCTGCAATCTCGGATCCAGCGTCGTGCGCACCGAGAGCCCGCCTTCATACAGCGCGCCGTCTCCGAACCGGTCCACCAACTCGCGGCGCACTTCCTCGGCAAAATACGGCGCCTCGACGAAGTCAGCCTCATCCTTGCGGACGACATTGATCGGGCGTTGGCGAAGTTCGTCCGCCTCCGACGGCGAGATAGCGCCATCCTCCGCCATGCGGCCAAGGACATAGTTACGCCGCGCGACCGCCGCCGCGTTTTTGCGCAGCGGGTTGTAGTTGTTTGGCGCCTTCGGCAACGCCGCCAGGAATGCCGCCTCGTCCACCGTCAGTTGGTCGAGGGGTTTTCCGAAATAATTCAATGCCGCCGACGCCACCCCGTAGGCCCCGAACCCGAGATAGATTTCATTCAAATAGAGCTCGAGAATCTCGTCCTTCGAAAACGCACGCTCCATTCGAAATGACAGGATCGCTTCCCGGACCTTGCGATCAAGAGAGACTTCCTTGGTCAGCAGGAAATTCTGCGCCACCTGCTGAGTGATCGTGGACGCCCCTTCGGGCCGCCGGCCGGAGCCCAGATTGCGGACGTTCGACACCACGGCGCGCATCACGCCCGTCACATCAACGCCAGGGTGCTTGTAAAAATTCTTGTCTTCCGCCGACAGGAACGCCTCTTTGACCAAATTCGGCATGGTCGAGACCGGAACGAAAATGCGGCGCTGAACCGCATACTCGGCCAACAGACTGCCGTCGCCGGCATGCACCCGCGTGGTGACCGGTGGCTGGTAGTCGGCCAATTGGCTGTAGTCCGGAAGGTCCCGACCGAACTCCCAGAACACCCACAGCACGCCGCCCACCACGACCAGTGCACCGACGAGAGCCAGTCCCGCGAGATATCCAAACCAACGAAGCATTCAGCGTTCCAAGTTTATTCGCGCGCGAGCATAGACGAGCACGCGCACGGGATAAGCATCAAAATGTGGGGTGATTGTGGCGGCGCCGGGTTGCGGATTCGCTAAAGCGCCGCGCTGCGGGTTGTCTCGAAGTAAATTTCGATGGCCTCGACGATGGTGGCTGACAACTTGTTGCGGTGTGCAGAAGACAGCAGCAGCCTTTCCTCGCGGGGGTTTGAGATATATCCCAGCTCAACCAGGACCGACGGTATGTCCGGCGCCTTGAGCACGGCGAAGCCCGCCGAGCGCCAGGGACGCGTCAGAAGCGCAGCGTCCGGCTTTACGGCACCGACCAGGATGTCGCGCGCGAACTTGACCGACAATTCGTTGGTTTTGGCCTGCGCGAAATCGATCAGAATATTCTGGACGTCGTTGCTGTAGCCACCCAGATCGACCCCGCCAATGACGTCTGACTTGTTTTCATGTGCCGCCAGTGCAGCCGCTTCCTTGTCCGATGCCCGGCTGGACAGCGTGTAGACGGACAGGCCGCGGGTCGACCGCTTCGGGTGGGTATTCACATGGAGCGACAGGAACAGGTCGGCACCCTTGGTTCGCGCCAGGAGAACCCGCTCACGCAACGGCAGGAAAATGTCGCGGTCCCGCGTCAGGGCAACGTCGAATTTCCCGGACTCCCGCAGTCGCTGGGCGATGGACCGTGCATAGTCGAGGACGACCTTCTTCTCATAGACTCCCGATACACCAATTGCGCCGGGATCGACGCCACCATGGCCGGCGTCGATCACCACCATGGGACGAACATTGGGCGTTGAGGGCGCTGGCACCGGCGCCGCCGCCACGGGATTCGGGTTTGTGCTGGCGCTCGGGCGCATGGAGGCGATGAAGTCCGCCCGGGTGGTCGGCTCGATATCGAGCACCAAACGCCAGGGTTTGCCGCCGTCCGGGCGAAGCATAAATTGTTTTGTGACCTTCGAAGGAGATGCAAGATCCAAGACGAAGCGACTTGTTCCCGGTCGGAATAGGCCATACCGGAGTTTGGAGATTAATCCTGCGCCATCTCCAATCCGTTCCTCGGGCAAATCGAAATCCACCTCGGGAAGATCAATAACCACACGGAACGGATCGGGAAGGCCGAATACACGCGGTTCCACGCGATCATTCAGTTCAACCACGAAGCGCGTCGAGCCGGCATGAACGCCGATCCGGATGTCTTGAACCTTCAAATCCTGCGCGCCCGCCATGTTCGGCGCACCAATCATCACAAGCGCGGCAGCCAGGACACCCAAGAGGAGCCGGCCACGCCGTGCAGAACTCAATAAGCGTTTCAGAATCAATGACATCGCCGACAGGTATATCGCCACTCACGAATGCGCCGCAACACACAAGCGCGACACTTGTCGACAATCAAATGCATTGTGGATCAGACTCGCGGGCGCTATTGTGAGTGTGCGGACACCCGCAATTCAAATGACGCGCGCTGCGTTTCACGGTCTGGGTGTGGGCAAGCGAGCCAATCTATCGCCCTAGCGCCCGCGCAGACCAGACAAAGTGCGCATCAGAGTTGCGGTTTTGTGCAACTTCGAGGCCACCGTACGGCAATCGCCGGGCGGGCTTTCGGATCAAAACCTACCGTCCTGGTGCGAATTCGCCCGTTCGACGGCTCAGGTTCCGAGGCAGGCCTCTGAAAATGTGGAACCCCTCTCGCTTTTGTCCGCAAAGCGCTGAGTTCAGGCTTCCACAGGGACATAGCCATGCCAAAGCGCATGTTGATCGACGCGACCCATCCAGAAGAAACCCGGGTCGTCGTCGCAGACGGTAACGAACTCCTCGAATACGATTACGAGACCTCTACCAAACGCCAGATCAAGAGCAACATCTATCTGGCCAAGGTGACCCGCGTTGAGCCTTCGCTCCAGGCGGCCTTCGTCGATTTCGGGGGTGATCGCCACGGGTTTCTCGCGTTCAACGAAATTCACCCCGACTACTACCGCATCCCGATCGAGGATCGCGAAAAGCTATTGGCTGAATCCGACGCCGAAAGCGAAGAAGAAGAAAGCGCCGAGAATGGCGAGGCCGAGGGTGAATCCGTTGAAGTCCTCGGCGATTCCCATGACGAAGACATCCAGGAACTGAGCGACGCCCATCGGCGACGCCTGCGCAAACTGACCCGCAGCTACAAGATCCAGGAAGTCATCAAGCGCCGCCAGATTCTGCTGGTGCAGGTGGTCAAGGAAGAGCGCGGCAACAAGGGTGCCGCACTCACGACCTACCTGTCCCTGCCGGGGCGCTATTGTGTGTTGATGCCGAACACCGCACGCGGCGGCGGCATCAGCCGAAAGGTCACGGACGCCAAGGCGCGCAAGTCGATGAAGGCGATCCTGTCCGATCTTGAGGTCCCCGAAGGCATGGCGGTGATCATGCGCACCGCCGGCGTGGCGCGCACCAAGGCAGAGATCAAACGTGACTATGAGTATTTGCGGCGTCTCTGGGACGATATTCGCGAACTCACGCTCGATTCGACCGCCCCGGCGCTGATCTATGAAGAAGGCGACGTGATCAAACGCGCGCTGCGCGACTTGTATGATCGCGACATCGATGAGGTCCTGGTCGAGGGCGACGAAGCCTACAAGGCCGCCAAGGCGCTGATGCGAACGATGATTCCGTCACACGCCAAACGGGTTCAAAAATACGAAGACACCGAGATACCGCTTCTGAGCCGCTACCAGATCGACCAGCAGCTCGACGCAATTCACGAGCCGATCGTTCAACTCAAATCCGGCGGCTACATCGTCATCAACCCCACCGAAGCACTTGTGGCGATTGACGTGAACTCCGGGCGCTCGACGCGCGAACGCAACGTTGAGCAAACAGCCTACCGCACCAACCTTGAGGCCGCTGACGAAGTTGCCCGCCAGCTCAGGCTGCGCGACCTTGCCGGCCTCATCGTGATCGACTTCATCGATATGGACGTGTCGCGCAACAATCATGCCGTCGAACGGCGCATGAAGGATGCCATGAAATCGGACCGGGCGCGGATCCAGATCGGCCGGATTTCAGCATTCGGGCTCCTCGAATTGTCGCGCCAGCGGCTGCGTCCGAGCCTGCTCGAGGCGCACGCTCAGATGTGCCCCGTGTGCAATGGTTCAGGCTTCATGCGGTCGACGGAATCGATCAGCATGTCGATCCTGCGTGAGCTTGAGGAAGAAGGCGGGCGCAAGCGCGCCAAAGAGGTGACGGTCAAGACCCAGACCGATATCGCGCTCTACCTTCTCAACCAGAAGCGCACCTCGCTCCAGGACCTGGAGGAACGCTACGGGTTCCGCGTGCTGGTCATGGCCGACAGTGCCCTCGCCGCGACCGAGTATGAGATCACCCATATTCGTCATGACGGCGTCGAAGGCGTCTCCTCCAAAGACGAAACCGTACGTGAAGAGAATGCGCCCAAGCGCCGCCGCAGCCGCGGCCGACGCCGCGGCTCCGAAGACGCGGACAACAGCGAAGACGAAGAGAAAACCGAGGGCGACGAGAAGACTGCGGATTCGAGCGCCGAAGAGCGTGAGCAGTCCGACGATGAGGACGACGAGGGTCGCAAGCGAAACGGGCGACGACGCGGCCGACGCGGTGGCCGACGCCGGCGCAAGGCGGATTCGGACGGCGAGACCGAACAGGAAACAACGACAGACGCAGAGGAATCATCAGATTCCGACAGCGAGGCCGGGACAAACGAAGAGCAAACTGACGAAGACGGCGAAGATTCAACACGCCGTCGTCGCCGTCGCCCGCGGCGCCGCGGTCGGCGCGGCAGAGGCGCTTCGGAAGAGGCATCAACGGACGAAAATGCTACGGACGACGATGCAGTTGCAACCGATGACGACGCGGACGCCGCGCCGGCAACAGATGCAGAGTCAGGGGATGCAGACGCCGACACTGACGATGCCGCGCTTGATACAGAGATCGATATCCCTGAGCCGTCTTCCGACAATGACGCCGCGAGCGAAGAAGACGAACCGGCCACATCGTCCGACAGCTCCGATGGTTCCGACGACGGCCCCGACGAAGAGCCCGAGGCGGTGACAGTCAGTTCCGAGGATAGCGGCGACGATGCGGATGAGGCCGAAGCCGAGACTGCAGAGGCCCCCGCCGAGGAACCGGCCGAGGAACCCGAAGAAGCTCCTGAGCCCCCGGTCGAAGACAACCGGCCTCGGCGTTCGGGATGGTGGAGTCGGGGAACATCCTGATTCCGCACCGGGTAACTAGAAGCTTCTAGGGTCGCCAGCTGCCCAGCCGGTCGATTGCGCGGCGCATATCGTCTTCGGTGCCGGCAAACGAGAACCTGACGAAGGCACTCCCGCGGTAGGGATCGAAATCCAGACCAGGCGTCGTGGCGATACGTGCCTCCGTCAACATGCGACGGCAGAACTCATTGCTGTCGTTCGTCAGCTGCGAAACGTCTGCATAAACGTAAAAAGCGCCATCGGCCGGCGCCAAGCGGTCGAAGCCCACGCCCGGCAGATCCGTGAGGAGGATGTCGCGGTTGCGGGCATACTTCGCGACATTCTCACGAAGCTCGTCATGACTGTCGAAGGCCGCCAGCGCCGCGTACTGGGATAAAGTAGGCGGCGATATAAAGAGATTCTGGGCCAGACACTCCACCGACCGCATCATGGATTCCGGCACTACGAGCCAACCAAGCCGCCACCCTGTCATCGAGAAATACTTCGAGAAGCTGTTGATGACGATCGCCTCATCGTCATACGCGAGCGCCGTGACCGCATCATGGCCGTAGGTGATGCCGTGGTAAATCTCGTCTGAGATGAACCGCATCGACGTCTGCGTCGCCAGCGTCGTCAACGCCTGCATCTCCGAATTTCCGATCATCGTACCCGTCGGGTTGGACGGACTGGCAACGATCAGACCATCGAGGTCACCCGCAACGTCACCGATCACGGCAGGTGTTGGCTGAAAACGGTCCTCGGCACGCGTTTCGACCACCACAGGCTCAACGCCGAGTGCGGACAGGATGTTGCGGTAGGCCGGATAACCCGGTGCCGCAAGCGCAACCCGGTCTCCGACATCGAATGCAGCAAGGAACGCGAGCAGGAAACCACCCGACGAGCCGGTGGTCACCACAATTCGTTCAGGCACAACGGCAATCCCGTACATGCTCTCATAGTGTGCAGAAATCCGTTCGCGCAGGGCGGGTATACCGAGCGCATCGGTGTAACCCAGCTGCTCGTCCCGGACAGCCGCCATGGCCGCCTCGCGCACCCGCGCCGGCGCGGGCGTTCCCGGCTGACCAACCTCAAGGTGAACTATGTCTTCACCCGCTGCGGCCAACGCATTGGCCTCGCGCATCACATCCATAACGATGAACGGATCGATCCGGCCACGCGTCGACACTTTTAAAGCCATGCGGATACCTACTCGTCGGAACTGACCGCCAATCCGAAGGATCGCGGATCCTTGACGAACTGACATGTCTGTACCCGGGGAAGCCCGCGCGGACAGAAAAATCCATTGACCCGGCCGATGCTTTGCCTTTGCTCGATAGTGTGCCCGAGCGCACGCAACGTGGTGAGTTCCTGATCCGGCATCGTACTTTCTACGAAAGTGATATCCGGACTTCCGGTACTGAAAGCGCGGGGCGAAGCGACCGCCCCAACCATATTCTCGTCCGATCCGGTGATCGTATCCAGGGCTATCCGGCCGACCACGCCCGGCGTCGCACCCGATCCCGCCGCAGCGAAAAACGTAAGGCCAATCACCTCGTTTGCCATCAACGCAACGGTCGGTACAGACGCGCGCGCAGAGTCTGGTAGCGGCGCAAGAAGAATGCCGGTTCCGGGCGCTATCTCACCCGACCCAAAGGGACCATTCATCGTGAATGAGCAAGCGACCGTGCGTCCTTGATTGTCGACAGCCACAATACTCGCACCGCTCTGTGCACCGTCGGCACGCACGGAAATGCTGGGCTGGCGTGCGTTGTGAGATGTCTCGGAAATATCCGTGAGCAAGGCTGCGATGGCTGCCGGCGACGTTGCATCAGCCGTCCCGGCGGCCTCGGCCTGATAGGCGCGCGCCCCCAAATCCAGGATGAAATGTGTGCGCGCGGAGGCATCCATATCCGCGTAGCGATCATCATCCGCAGCCGCAGCCCAGACCTGTGCCGCGACAAGACCTCCACTCTCCGGGGAGAACGCCATGACATTGTTGCCAAGCTTGAACCTGATCGGTTCCTGAACCTGCGGACGGAAATTGCGCAAATCATCCAGCGTCATGCTTCCACCGGCCGCGCGCACCGCTTCCGCAAAGGATCGGCCAAGAACCCCGCCATAAAATGTTCCGGGCCCCTGCGTGCGCAGGTTTGACATGACAGCCCCAAGCTCCAGCTGCTGCAACAGCCGCCCCTCGGCAATGCCACCTGTCGCCACCCCGAATATCGACCGGGCTTCTGCGTCAAACGTGACGATCGGGCGCGCCGCCTCGAAATCTCGAACGAAGGCCCGCGAAATGGCGTGCCCCGATCGCGCGAAGTCTTCTGCGGGGCGCAAGAGATCAGACCAGGCGAGTTCGCCGTATCGCGCATGTAGCAGGAACATCCCGCGCACGTTGCCCGGAACGGAGAAACGCGCATTGGGCCCCGCCGGGCGTTTTGGCAAAAACGAAATAGTCTCGGTACGAACCCGCACGGCATCATGGATAAGGCAGACGCCGCCGCCGCCAATACTCGCTGCACCGGGCATCGTTACCGCCATGGCGAAGTAGGCCGCAACGGCTGCGTCTGCCGCGGTTCCACCGGACGACAAAACCTCACCGCCGATCAGTGCCGCCCGCGGTTCGTCGGCAATCAGCCCACCGAAAAATCCGTCAACAAAGCCAGCGTCGCCCTGTTCCGGACCGCCGCCGCATGCGGCAAGTCCGAACAGGCTGCCAAATAGCATCCGGCGACCCAATTGACGCCACATTCGTGTGTTCTTAGGTTGAGTATCATTCCTGGAGATAGACACGTGCGCCCGTTCGTTCGTTTAATTGGCTTGGTTACTGTACTTGCCGTGGCGGCAAGTACATCTGCGTTTGGACAGGGCCGAAACATCGGCCTGATCCGCGACGCCGAAGTTGAAAATATCATTCGCGCGTATGCGACGCCAATTTTCAATGCGGCGGGTCTCGACAGCGATGTTGTCGAAGTTCACATCGTCAACGATGCCCGCCTCAACGCTTTCGTTTCGGGCGGCCAACGCGTGTTCATTAACACCGGTTTGCTGGTTCGAGCCAAGGGTCCCGAGGAAGTGATCGGCGTCATCGCGCATGAAACTGGCCATATTGCCGGCGGACATCTTGCCCGGTTCCAGGATGAGTTGCGCAATGCTGAGACGACATCGATCATCGCCCTGCTGGCTGGATTGGCTGCAGGGATCGCAACCGGCGACGGACGGGTTGCTGGCGCCGTCGTCAGCGGTGGATCGGGCGCCGCCCTGACCAACCTGCTGAAATACAGCCGAACCCAGGAATCCGCCGCGGACGCGGCGGCGCTGAAATACCTCGATCAGACAGGCATATCGGCGCAGGGCCTGCTCGAATTTTTCAAACTCCTGCAACGCGAGATTCGCCTGACCGGCGGCCGCGAGCATCCCTATCTGAGCAGCCATCCCCTGACGAATGACCGAATCGCGACCGTGTCCGGGCATCTCGCCCTATCGCGTTTCTCCAACGCCCCGATCGCAACCGACCTGGCGCGCAAGCACGCCTATATGCGCGCCAAGCTGATCGGCTTCATGGAACCGTTGAAGACCACGCTCGAAATTTATCCCGAAGACCGCGATGAAACCCCCGCCCGCTACGCCCGCGCGATCGCGTACTACCGCAATGCCGACATCAACAAGGCGCTGCCGCTCGTCAACGAACTGATCGCAGACGAACCGGACAACCCGTATTTTCACGAACTCAAGGGACAGATGCTCCTCGAGAACGGACGGGTAGAGGATTCGCTTGCTCCTTACGAACGGATGGTCGAGCTGGCACCCGACGAGCCATTGCTGCGTACCGCATTGGGCAAGGCGCAGGTCGAGTCCGGCCGGGCCGACCTCCTGCAACCCGCGCTCGAGAATTTGCGTGTGGCCGTCCGTATCGACCCGCAGATGCGCGATGCCTGGCGGCTTTTGACCATCGTCAATGGTCGGCTCGGAAATCAAGGCGACCTCGCCCTTAGCCAAGCCGAATTCACGCTCCTCAATGGCGATGTGAAAGCCGCTCAGGCACTCGCCGAACGCGCCATCAAACTCTTCCCGACCGGTTCACCCGGCGCGTTGCGTGCACAAGACATCGTCAGTGAGACTGTCCGTCGCCTCGACAAGTAGTGGTCGCAATCGGTCAACATTGCGTGACACACCGCGCGACCGCTTGAACGTCCCTGCTCACTCCACCATCATCCGCCACATATTGAACCGGCCGCGCCGGTCAGTTTCTGTCTAGGAGAGTTATTGTGTCGGAATCCCGTGGAGCCGTTCTCGTCGCCCTGGTCATGGCCGCCGTCGTGGCGTTGGCGATTGTATTTCCCTCCGCCTCCGAGCAGCCCGCACAGCTCGTGACCGAATCCTCGGCAGGTAACACGCCCTTCAGTGCCCTTCAGAAGAACGATATTCGCAACACTGTCCGCGAGTATCTTCTCAACAATCCGGAAGTGATCGTCGAGGCCCTCGAAGCACTCCAGACGCAGCAGCAGAATTCCCAGCAACAGCAAAACAACGGCGCAATCGCCGCGAACATGGAGCAGCTGGTCGGGTCCCGACGTGACCCGTTTATCGGCAATCCGGATGCCTCGGTAACGATCGTCGAGTTCTTCGACTACCAATGCCCCTATTGCAAGCGGATGGCACCCGAGCTGGCCAAGATTGTGGCAGAAGATCCTGATGTGAAAATCATCTTCAAGGAGTTTCCCGTATTCGGACGGGAATCGATCCTCGCGGCCCGGGCGGCTCTCGCGTCCGCCAAACAGGGCAAGTATCGGGAATTTCACATGGCGATCATGGAGCTTCGCGGCGCCCCGTCCGAGAATGCTATTTTCCGGGTCGCCAGCCGTTTGGGCATGGATATGGACAGGCTCCGGCGGGACATGCAGTCACCGTCCATTGAGACCCAGATCCAGACTAACCTGCAGCTTGCACGAGCCGTCGGCGTTCGCGGTACGCCGGCATATGTGATCGGCGATCAGCTTGTGCCGGGCGCCATGAGTCTCGACCAGATGCGCCAGCTCATCGCCGAGAAACGTGGCAGCTAGGTCCCAGCCGAGTTATTCCGCGTCGGGCTGGTTTTCCGGCAAGGCGTCACGAAACGCCACATCTTCCAGACACGCGTCATTGATGCGCAATGCCATGGGGAACGCGGACAAATCGCACCCGAAACGCTGGGCGTTGTAGACCTGTGGCACGAGGCATACGTCCGCCATCGTCGGGGTATTCCCGTGGGAAAACCGGCCTGCACCACCGTCAGCCAGCAGACCTTCCAACCCCCGCATGCCCTCATCGACCCAATGTTTGTACCATTGCTCGTTCCGGGTCTCCTCATCGAGGCCCAGCTCGGCACCAAGCACGCGTAAAACACGCAGATTGTTGAGTGGATGAATATCGCAGGCGATCGCCTGGGACAGGGCCCTCACCCGCGCGCGGCCCTTGGCATCGCCAGGCAACAGGGGCGCCGTTTCCGGCCGCGTCTCGTCGAGATATTCGATGATTGCCATCGATTGGGTCACGCGCGTGCCGTCGTCATCGATCAGGGTCGGAACGAGGCCTTGCGGGTTAACAGCCAGATACGCGTCCGAGGATTGATCCTTGCGGCGCAGATGGATGTATTCGCGCTCGGCCTCGAGGCCCTTGAGATTCAACGCGATGCGCATGCGGAATGCGGCCGACGAGCGCCAGTAGTCGTAAAGTTTCATGTTCTTCTCCTCGATTCTGACAACGACGGCTAATTTTTCAGGTTTCTAATGTCCAGTGCGGGCAGGTCGTCCGCCGGCGTGAAGCCGAATATCCGCCCGTAGAACCCCAGTTCGGATTCCAGCGCACGGCTGACATTCTCAGCCTTGCGAAATCCATGGCCCTCGCCTTCAAACAAGACATATGCGACGGGTATTCCCTTCGCGTCGAGAGCATCGACCATCGCCTCGGCCTGGTTGGGGGGCACCACCTTGTCATCCTCGCCCTGCAGGAAAATTACCGGGCAATTCAGCGCATCCACATGCTCGATCGGAGACCGATCACGATACAGCTGCTCGGTCTCTGGAAGCGGCCCGATCAGCAGGTCCAGATATCGGCTCTCGAATTTATGGGTGTCGCGCGCGAGCGTCATCAGGTCGCCAATCCCATAGAGGCTCGCGCCACCGGAAAATGTGTCACGAAACGCGAGCGCAGCCAGCGCTGTATAGCCACCCGCGCTACCACCCCGGATCGCCAGACGCGCCGGATCCGCCTGCCCCGACGCCACCAGATGCTCGGCACCGCGGACCATGTCGTCCACATCCGCCTCACCCCATCGTCCGTAAAGCGCTTCGCGGTAGCCCCGGCCGAACCCCGTGCTGCCGCGGTAATTCACATCCAGCACGGCAAAACCTCGACTGGTCCAGAACTGGATGGCGAGGCTAAAGGATGGCGACGTCGCCCCCGTTGGTCCGCCGTGACCGCGAACGATGAGTGGCGGACGCTCGTCTTGCGGCGAGATGTTCGTGGCACTCATGGGCGGATAGTAGAACCCGTATGCGGTGTCGCCGTCGGTTGTTTCAAACGAGATGGAACTGGGAACGGAAAGACCGTCCGTATCGAGATCGGCCGTGAGTGACGTCCGAAGTGTTTCAATTGCGCCCGAAGCGGGGTCGAGAAGCAGAATTGCGGAGGCCGCATGCGCCGAGGAACCGATAAAAATGATCTTGTCATCCACCCACTGGGGCGCGGCGATATCGGTATAGGGCACATCGATACGCTGCAGCGCGCCCTCATCGATAAACGCCAACTGCCACGCCCCGTCGCGGGTGTAGGCCGTCACGATTGCGCCTGACGGGTTTACATCGAAGGTCCGCATCCCGAAAACCCATTGGGGCAGACCAAACTCGGCCTCCATGCTGCAGATGGACGACACCTCGGTCCCATCCCAGCGATGCAGATTCCACCAACCATCGGGATCCACGGCGAATACCAGGCTCTCATCCGGCGCCCAAGTCGGCTGAAATACCGACACACCCTTTCCGCCCGCCAGTTTCGCTCCCGGTCCGACATCTCCATCGAGTCCGATTGGCGCCACCCACAGGGCGGCGGAATCCCAAGGCATATCGGGCAGGTCCCAGCCAATCCAGCTGAGTGTCGTCCCGTTCGGCGAAATCCGTGGATTCGATACGAAATCATGCCCCTCGACGAGGGCAGTGCACCCGCCTGAATCCAGATCGACCGCAATCAGCTCGTTGACCATCGCATCGTCGACATGGCGTTCACGCACGCACACAAGGCGGTTTCGCGCCACGTCATGGAACATATCCGCATGGCGGTCACCGGTATCGGGAGATATCGCCTCAGGTACGCCGCCATCTTCCAGGCGGTAGATCCGCTGGTCCTCGAAGTTTACGAAGAACGCGACGCCACCCGAGACGATCGCAGCGCCGCCGCCATACTCATGGACCCGAGAGCGCGCAGAGTAACCAGTTGGCAGGACATCGACGGGCCCGGTATCTGTCCGTCGCATCAGCACGACACGGCCGCCCTCGCTCGGGCGTCCTTCAAGCCAGTAGATATCGCTGCCATCTACCAGCACGCTGGAGAGCGAAATCGTTGTATCTGCAATCATCCCTGCCGTGATCGGCGAGGCCCATGTGCCATAGGGCGTGGCGACCTTTGCGACGGTCATAGCAGGACGATGGCCGCGAGGCCGAGGAACGACACGAACCCGACAACGTCGGTGATTGTGGTGAGGACAACCGCCGATCCAACCGCCGGGTCGATACGCATGCGCTCCAGCGCGAGCGGGATGGTGACACCTGCGAATCCGGCAATCAAAAGATTGAACATCATGGCCGCGCCGATAATCAGACCGATGACAGGTTCGCCGAACCACAACCAGGCAACCAGGCCAATCATCAATGCGAAGAGAAGGCCGTTGATTCCGCCAACGACGACCTCCTTGCCCATGATGCGCGCGGCATTGGCGGCCGTCAGCTCTTTCATCGCAAGCGCACGCACGGCGACCGTGAGGGTCTGTGTACCCGCATTGCCACCCATGGAGGCCACAATCGGCATGAGAATCGCCAGCGCCACCACCTGCTCAATCGCCGCGTCAAACAGGCCGATGACCAACGATGCGATGATGGCTGTCCCCAGATTAACCAGCAACCAGGAGAAGCGCGCGCGCGTGGTGTCCAGCACAGCTTCGTAGAAATCATCTTCCCGCACGCCGCCGAGGCGCAGGATATCCTCCTCCGCCTCTTCGTGAATGACATGGACGATATCGTCAGCTGTGATCACGCCGACCAGCTGTCCCCTTTCGTTCACCACCGGCGCGGACAACAGCGCATACTGGCGGAACATCAGGGCGGCCTCTTCCTGATCCATCTCGACATATGCCGAGCGCAAATCGGTCAACATGATGTCGTCGATGCGCACATCGCGTTGATTTCGCATCAGCCGCGAAAGGGGAATGGTCCCGACCGGATGCCGGTCATCATCGACCACATAAATTTCATAGAAATCACGCGGAAGATCAGCCGCGCGCGCGCGCATGTAATCGATGCTGTTGCCCACCGACCAGTCCTTCGGAACGGTGACCAGCTCATGCTGCATCAGGCGGCCGGCACTGTCTTCGGGATAGCTCAGCGCCTGTTCGACCAGCGCCCGGTCCGACGGCGACAAACGCGCCAGGACACTGGCCTGGTCCGCGACCGCCACATCCTCGAAGACGTCGATCGCGTCATCGGTATCGAGTTCGGTGATGACGGCGGCGACTTCGGCCGGTTCGAGCTGTTCGAGAACATCCTCTCGCACGACGTCGTCGAGATGTGTCAGCAGCTCGGGATCAAGGCGATCACGTACATGATCAAAAAGAATACGTCTGCTGTCGGAGCTCAACGCTTCGAGTAGATCGGCCAGATCGGAGGCATGAAGGCCGTCGATTAACCCGTCGAGCTCATCGATCCGACCCGCGGACAAGGCAATTTCACACGTACGCACCAGCGATTCATCGACGCCGTAGCTGCGCTCGGTCTCCAGACCGTTTGTGCCCTCGTCCATGTCCGTCTGGTGGGTCATGGGTGTCTAGCCTTTCGCCCGCGCATCATATTGTGCGCCCACCGCCGCGACGGCGCTCATGTTCAACACGCCACGCGCGGTCACGGACGGGGTCAGCACATGGGCCGAACGCTCCGCGCCCACCAGGATCGGTCCCACAGCCAGGCCATCCGCCAGTGTCTTCAGAAGATTGAACGCGATGTTGGCCGCATCCTGGTCCGGCATGACGAGCAAATTCGCCTGGCCCTCGAGAACGCTGCTGGGGAATATCCGTTCCCGAATGTCGGGATCGATCGCAGCGTCCGCATGCATCTCACCTTCGACCTGAAGGTCCGGATCGCGTTCGTGCACCAGCTTCCGCGCCGCCCGCATCTTCTGCGCTGATTCCGAATTCGAACTGCCGAAGCTCGAATGGGAAAGCAGCGCCACCTTCGGTGTCAAACCGAAACGCCGCACTTCCTCGGCCGCGAGATGGGTCATTTCGGCGATCTCCACGACCGTTGGGTTGGGCGTCACATAGGTGTCAGTGATGAAGACCGTTCCCTTCGACAGAATAAGAACCGACACGGCCGACAGATCAAAGACGTCGTCGCGCAAGCCTACGATGTCCTGCACATGCTGCAGATGGCGGTCATAACGACCTTCGGTGCCGCAGATCATCGCGTCTGCATCACCGCGCATCAGCGCCAGTGCAGCGATCACTGTCGAATTCGTGCGCACCCGGGTCCGCGCCTCGTCCGGCGATACACCCATCCGCTCCGCGAGGCTGTGATACAGCTTCCAGTAGTCGCGATAGCGCGGGTCATCCTGCGGATTGATGATTTCGCAGTCCTCGCCCGGCTTGAAATTGAGCCCCAACCGCTCCACCCGGCGCTGCACAACCTTGGGACGGCCGATCAGGATGGGGATGCCGATACCTTCATCAATCACCGCCTTGGCGGCACGAAGTACGCGCTCATCCTCACCTTCTGCGTAGACGATCCGCTTCTTGTCGGCACGCGCCTGATCGAACAGCGGCCGCATGAGCAGCCCGGAACGGAAAACGAACCGGTCCAAAGTCTCGAGATACGCGTCGAAATCCTCGATCGGCCTCGTGGCGACGCCGCTCGCCATCGCCGCCCGTGCGACCGCCGGCGCGACCTCGCGGATCAGACGCGGGTCGAACGGGCTCGGAATAATCGAATCAGCGCCGAATTTTGCGACCTGGCCACCGTAAGCCGAGGCAACAACATCCGAAGTCTCCCGCATTGCCAGATCGGCGATGGCGTCCACGGCGGCAATCTTCATTGCCTCGTTGATGTCCGTCGCGCCCACATCCAGTGCGCCGCGGAAGATGTGCGGAAAACACAGCACGTTGTTGACCTGGTTGGGATAGTCGGACCGTCCACTGGCGATGATCGCATCCGGGCGCGCAGCCTTGGCATCTTCCGGCATAATTTCAGGGTTTGGATTGGCCAGCGCGAAGATCAGCGGCGTGTCCGCCATCGTCTTGACCATATCCTGGGTCAATACACCCGGTGCCGACAGGCCAAGGAAGATGTCCGCGCCCGCGATGGCGTCCGCCAGGGTCCGGGCGTCCGTATCCTGTGCATAGACTTCAAGATAGGGGTTCATCCCGGCCTTACGGCCCTTGTAGACCACGCCCTCGATGTCGGTGAGGGTGACATTCTCTCTGGGCAGTCCCATCTCGACCAGCAGGTTCACACAAGCGAGCGCGGCGGCGCCCGCGCCGGACGTCACCAGCCGGGCGTTCGAAATATCGCGCTCGGCAAGGCGCAAGGCATTCCGAACGGCCGCGCCGACGATGATCGCGGTGCCATGCTGATCATCATGGAAAACCGGAATATTCATGCGTTCGCGCAGGCGTTTCTCGATCTCGAAACACTCGGGCGCCTTGATGTCTTCGAGATTGATCCCGCCAAAGGTCGGCTCAAGCGCGGCGACGATGTCCACGAACCGCTCGACATCGGTCTCGTCGACTTCAATATCGAACACGTCGATGTCCGCAAACTTCTTGAACAGGACGCCCTTGCCTTCCATCACCGGCTTTGAGGCCAGGGGGCCGATCGCGCCGAGCCCGAGTACCGCAGTGCCGTTGGTCACCACCCCGACCAGATTGGCCCTGATGGTGAGTTCGGCTGCCATCGCCGGGTCTTCCGCGATCGCCAGGGACGCTTGGGCAACACCAGGTGTGTAGGCGCGTGAGAGATCGCGCTGGTTGCCCAGCGGCTTGGACGCGATAACTTCGATTTTGCCAGGACGCCCTTCACGGTGATACCGCAGGGATGCTTCGCGAATATCTTCAGCCATGACATTTCTCCGCATTGCGGCGACGCATCCACAGGGGGCGTATGATCCGCGCTGAACTGGTTAACGTGTTAGATGCGTGATCCGCTTGCGGGTGGCAACCGGAAATCAAGCAAAACCATGAGAACACGAGTATATTTACGCATTGTGAAATGAGCGAAGCACCCACATTTCCCGATTTGACTCGGGCGTCCCCCGGGATCGTCGAATGGCAGACTGCCTCCGGGTCGCTGGCCTACCAAGAGGCGGTCGCGACGATGGAAGCGCGGGTTTCCGACATCCGTCACGGCGCTGCGGGCGAATTGGTCTGGCTGGTCGAACACCCGCCGCTCTACACCGCCGGCACCAGCGCCAAACCCGACGACCTGCTCGACGTTGACCGCTTTCCCGTGCATGAAACGGGGCGTGGCGGGCAATATACCTATCACGGCCCCGGCCAGCGTGTGGCCTATGCCATGATCGATCTGCGCCAACGCGGCCAGGACCTGCGCGCCTATGTGCGCGGCCTCGAAGCGTGGGTCATCGAGACACTTTCGGTGTTCGGCGTGACGGGAGAGCGCCGCGACGGCCGGGTCGGCATCTGGGTCGCGCATCCCGACGGTCGCGAAGACAAGATTGCGGCCATCGGCGTGCGGGTGCGCCACTGGGTCACCTACCACGGCATTTCCATCAACGTGTCGCCTGATCTCGACCATTTCTCCGGAATCGTACCGTGCGGCATCGGCGAGGAACATCTCGGGGTGACCAGCCTTGCCGATCTGGGCATCGCGGCAAGCATGGCCGACGTGGACGCGGCCCTAAAGACCAGTTTCACAAAGGTTTTCGGCTAGCCCTGCGCCCTCTAAGCGGTCGGTTTTTTCCGAAACCCCGTCCCGATCAGGGGTTCGGCGTCGATCCACTCTTCTTCGACGGATTCCACCGCGGCAGCGGGCGGACCCTCGCGGCAGTTAATTATCATCCGATCAATAGGCGCTGCAGGACCGGCGAAAACCGCCTCAACGGAACCGTCCGAACGGTTGCGGACCCAGCCATCGAGGCACAGATCGCGCGCCACATTCTCGGTCCAGGCGCGGAACCACACGCCCTGTACGCGACCCCGGATCACGACGCGAACCGCAACGGTCTCAGCCATTCCGCGAACTCCCGTTACTCGAACTCCACGATCGCCTGGTCGACCGCAAGGCTGTCGCCCGGTCCGGCGTGCACGGTCTTCACCACCCCATCAGACGTCGCGCGCAGCACGTTTTCCATTTTCATCGCCTCGACGACCGCAATTTCCTCTCCCGCGCTCACCGGCATGCCCTCTTCGACGGCAACGGACACGAGCAGGCCCGGCATCGGCGACAGAACAAAACGGCTCAGATCGGGCGGAATCTTCTCCGGCATCCGTTCGTCGAGCGCGGCACCACGCGGCGTCAGCACGCGGACATTGGCCTCCACTCCCCGGTGGGTCAGGCGATAGGCCACACCGGTCCGGTCTATCTGGAAGGTCGCGACGCCATCTTCGAACGTCGCGGCAAACACCGGATTACCCAACGTCCAATCGGTCGAGAAGGACAGACTTCGGCCATCGATCGCGACATCCGCGCCGTCGGGCCGGTAGGTGACAGCCACCGCGTCGGAGATGTCCCCCATCTGAACCTGCCACGGGGTCACGTTGCCGGGGAGCTCGGGCGATCCGTTGGCTCCAGACTGGCGCGCCCGGGCTGCAAACCTGCCGTGAATATAGGCTGCTACCGCCGAGAACCGGTCCCGCAGCGCGCCCTCGGGCGCCGCCGGGGCGTAGCCGTCGGGGTACTCCTCGGCGATGAAATTCGTGGTCAGGCGACCCTCGACAAACCTGGGATGGGCCATAATCGAGGCGAGAAAAGCCGTGTTGTGGCCAGTTCCGCGGATGAAGTATCCGTCCAGCGCATCCTGCATGCGGGTGATCGCCTGGTTCCGGTCGGCCCCGTGGGTCGCCAGCTTGGCGATCATGGGGTCGTAGAACATCGAGATTTCCGAGCCTTCGCCCACGCCGGTATCGATGCGCACGTTTATGCCGTCCTGTACGGGCGCGCGATAGCGGACAAGACGGCCGATGGCCGGGAGGAAGTTGCGTCTCGGATCCTCGGCATACACACGCGTCTCGACGGCCCAGCCGTCAATTTTTACGTCTTCCTGACGCAGGGACAGCTTCTCGCCGTTGGCGACGCGGATCATCTGCTCGACGAGGTCCAGCCCGGTGATCATCTCGGTCACCGGATGCTCGACCTGCAGGCGGGTGTTCATCTCGAGGAAATAGAAGTTGCGGTCCTTGTCGACGATGAACTCGACCGTTCCCGCAGAGCGATACCCGACGGCCGCGGCCAGCGCGCAGGACTGTGCCCCCATCGCCTCGCGCATTTCCGCATCCAGGAACGGTGACGGCGCTTCTTCCACAACCTTCTGGTGCCGCCGCTGGATCGAGCATTCGCGCTCTCCCAGGTGAATGACGTTGCCATGGGCGTCGGCCAGGACCTGAATTTCAATGTGGCGGGGTTCCTCGACGTATTTTTCGATGAAAATCCGATCATCACCGAAACTCGAGCGCGCCTCGTTTTGCGCCGAGCGGAAGCCCTCATCGACCTCGTCTTCGCTATACGCGATGCGCATACCCTTGCCGCCACCGCCGGCAGACGCCTTGATCATCACCGGATATCCGACTTCTCCGGCAATCTTCACCGCCTCCGCCACATCCGCGATGGTGTCCATATGGCCCGGCACGGTGCTGACCCCCGCCGCGTCGGCGAGTTTCTTGGACTCGATCTTGTCGCCCATCGCCGCGATCGCGTCGGGCGGCGGGCCGATGAACGCGACGCCTTCCGCTTCAAGCGCGCGCGCAAAATCGGCGTTCTCCGACAAAAATCCGTATCCCGGGTGCACCGCGTCCGCGCCCGTATCCCGAATGGCGGCCAGGATCTTCTCCATGACCAGATAGCTCTCGGAGGCCGGCGGCGGGCCGATATGCACAGCCTCATCGGCCATGCGCACATGCAGCGCACCGGCATCGGCGTCCGAATACACGGCCACGGTGGCGATCCCCATGTCCTTCGCACTTCGAATGACACGACAGGCTATTTCGCCGCGGTTGGCGATCAGAATCTTTTTGAACATGTCCGCAAAACTAAGAGAGCATGTTGCACTGCGCAATGGATGAATTCGTCGGCCGGTCCGTCCATGAACACATGGACGAAGCGGCGCGCGCGCCTTAGCCTGAGCGCATGGACAAGCCAGATCAGATTCCGGGGCACAAGCGTCCGCGCCGACGCATTGGTCTTGCAACGGTTCTGGTTGGCGGCGTCACCCTCCTTATGTTGCTCGCGGTTGGCAGTGTCCTGGCGGTAACCTTAACCGGCGCGACCCAAAATACGTTCTCGCTGCTCGGCGCGCGGGCCACGACCACACTCGATCTCGTAGAGGCACACGTCGATGGTGAGTTCGACCCTGTTGTATCGGCTGCGGAAGATTTGAGCGCGCAATTCGCTGATGGGCGGCTCAATCTCGACGACAGGCGCGAACGGGCGTTCCAGAGGTTCACCGGCGTGCTGACGGCCCTGCCCCAGGTCACAGCGGTCATTTATGCCCCCGTGAATGGTCGGGCACTGCGCATCACCCTCACCGAGGGCATCGCGATCAATGTCCCTGATGCGCCGGTTCTGCTGCAGCGCCAGAATCAGGCGCTCGAATTCGCCAGCAACGTGAACGGGCCGTCACAATGGTTGCCTCCCGTTTGGATTCAGGCCGTTGGCCAGCCGGTCATCACGGTTATTGCACCCGTGCGCCGCGGCGCCGAGTTCATGGGTGCGGTTGTCCTGTCTGTGACGATGGAAAAAATCGCAGACTTTCTCGAGGAACTGAAAAACACGAACGCCCTGCACGCCTTCATCGTCTATGACCGCAAGTGGGTGCTTGGCCATCCGGAGCTACACAATGTGGACTTTCGGCCGGGCAGCGGCGGAAATCCTCTCCCGAGGATCGAGGAGCTTGCGGATCCTTCATTCGCGTTGTTTGGCGGTGGTGGTGACCGCGCCACCACGCTCCTGCGAAGCGCACCCCGGGTAACGGACGCACGCATCGACAATGAGCGAATAGTCATCACCCGAGACACGGACCGTTTTGGCGAACGGACTTGGACCATGGGCGTGATGCTCCTGCGCTCAGAAGTCGGAAACGAGGTCCAGCGCCTCGTCGGTATGGCGGTCGTCGGCCTGATCATTCTGGTGATCGCCGTGTTTGTCGGGTTTATGTTCGCGCGTCGCCTGAACCGTCAGATTGGTGGCCTCATAAGGTCAGCCGGCGCCCTGACCCGCCTGGAGGTCGCCAACGCGCCCGAGGTTCCCGATAGCCGAATATCCGAACTGTCCGATGCCGCGCAGGCGTTCAACCGCATGATCAGCGCGCTTCGGCTGTTTGAGACCTATGTGCCAAAGCAGCTCGTCCTCGGCCTGATGCAGCGCGGCGAGACCATCGAGGCATCCGAAGAGCGCGTTCTGACAATCATGTTCACCGATATTCGCGGCTTCTCGACCCGGGCAGAGCATATGGGCGCCGGCGAGATCGCCGACATGCTCAACACCCATTTCGAGATGCTGGGCAGTGCCATTGAGGCCGAGGGCGGCACGGTGGACAAGTATATCGGGGACGCGATCATGGCGTTCTGGGGCGCGCCCGAAGAGATCCCCGACCACGCCGCGCGGGCGCTACGTGCCGCCGCTGAAATCCAGCACCGGGTCCGCGCCGACAACGACGAACGCCGGGCGCCTGGCGACGATCCCCTCCGCATCCGGGTGGGGATCCATACCGGGCGGGTGATCGTTGGCAACATCGGCTCCAACAACCGCGTGAACTACACCGTCGTCGGGGACGCCGTGAACACCGCATCCCGGATCGACTCCCTGGCCAAGGAGATCGCTTCCGAAGAGGATTGCATCGTTCTGACCAGCGGCGACACTCGCGACCATGCGGGCGCGGCCGATGCGGAATTGTACGATCTCAGCCATCTTGGCGAACGCGAGATCCGCGGCCGCGAAGGCACTGTCGCCATTTTCCAACTCGACGCCAACGCGACGCCCAGCTAGGCCCCCCACATGAACGCAGACGAACTCGAACGCCGGATCGCGGGCTTTCCCTACTGGTACCACCGCATTGAGTTGACCGATGGCGTGGTCACCCCTGGCTGGGCACCGATCGATGCGGCGTCCTACCGTATTCCGGACGTCCTCTCGGGAAAGCGGGTGCTCGATATCGGTGCGTGGGACGGCTACTGGTCCTTCGAGGCTCTGAAACGTGGTGCCGTGCAGGTCGTCGCAATTGATGACTTCTCCGACTATGTCGGTCATCTCGAAACCGAGGACCGAAAAGCCTGGGAGACATTCGATCTCTGTCGCGAGGCGCTCGGCTATGACGAACAGCAGTGCCAGCGCCACGATTTGACGATTTATGACCTGACGCCCGAAACCTTCGGGACGTTCGATGTCGTCTTCTGCTTCGGGGTTCTCTATCACCTGCGATGGCCGATGTACGCGATCGACAAGCTGGCGTCCGTTTGCACGGGGGACTTGTTCATGGAATCCGCGATCGCCGATGATTTCAGCGCCTATCGCGGCGGGCTCGGCAAGGGCTTTGGCGCCGATATGGTGATGGAGTTCTATCCGAACGATGAGTACGGCGAGAATGTCACCAACTGGTGGGCACCGACGCTGCGGGCCATGGGCGGCATGGTCAAGGCCGCGGGATTCGAGACCGTGCGCGGCTGGAAGCTTACAGATACACCGACCCGCGTGTCCCAGTGCCGCGGTTTCGTCTGGGGCACCAAGAGCTAGACGACCATGCCGGCGCTAGAGCGGGATATTGTCGTGTTTCTTCCAGGGATTCTCGAGCGACTTGTTCTCGAGCAGGCGTAGCGCCCGGCAAATACGCCTGCGCGTGCTGTGGGGATAGATTACGTCGTCGATGAAGCCCTTCTGGGCTGCGATAAACGGATTGGCGAAACGCTCCCGGTATTCTTCTGTCCGCGCCTCGATCTTCTCCGGATCGTTCTTGTCTTCGCGATAGATGATCTCCACCGCGCCCTTCGGGCCCATGACCGCGATTTCTGCAGTCGGCCAGGCATAGTTGATGTCGCCCCGGATATGCTTGGATGACATCACGTCATATGCGCCGCCATAGGCCTTTCGGGTAATGAGCGTCACTTTGGGCACCGTCGCCTCGGCATAGGCGAAGAGCAGCTTTGCACCGTGCTTGATGATGCCGCCATATTCCTGGGCGGTACCCGGCAGAAACCCCGGCACGTCCACGAAGGTGACGATCGGAATATTGAAACAATCGCAAAAGCGCACAAAGCGCGCCGCCTTCTTTGATGAATCGATATCGAGGCAACCGGCCAGCACCATCGGCTGGTTGGCGACGAAGCCGACGGTACGGCCCTCCATTCGCCCGAAACCGATGACGATGTTCCCGGCATGATTTTCCTGGAGCTCGAAGAAATCACCCTCATCGACGACTTTTCCGATGAGCTCCTTGATGTCATAGGGCTTCTGCGGATCGGACGGGATCAGCGTATCGAGCGACGGCTCTTCGCGGTCGAACGGGTCGCTGGTCGGCCAGACCGGGGGCTGCTCGCGATTGTTCATCGGCAAGAAGTCGTAGAACCGCCGGAGCTGCGCCAGCATCTCCACATCATTTTCGAACGCGCTGTCGGCAACGCTCGACTTCGTGGTGTGGGTCGAAGCGCCGCCGAGCTCCTCCTGGGTCACGTCTTCATGGGTGACGGTCTTCACGACCTCCGGGCCGGTCACGAACATGTAGGACGTGTCCTGGACCATGAAGATGAAATCCGTCATCGCCGGCGAATACACCGCACCGCCCGCGCACGGCCCCATGATTGCAGAGACCTGGGGGATGACGCCCGACGCATTGACGTTGCGCTGGAATACATCCGCATAGCCGGCGAGCGAGCCGACACCCTCCTGGATACGCGCGCCACCGGAATCGTTCAGGCCGAGCACGGGCACGCCGTTCTTCATGGCCATATCCATGACATTGCAGATTTTCTGGGCGTGGGCCTCGGACAGAGAACCGCCGAACACCGTGAAATCCTGCGAGAACACGAATACCTTGCGGCCATTGATCAGGCCCCAGCCGGTCACGACGCCATCACCGGGTATGGGCTCTATATCGGCCGTCATTTCGTTCGGTGCCTGCTCGACGAACATGCCGAACTCCTCGAACGAGTTCTCATCGAGCAGCAGCTCAAGGCGCTCACGCGCCGTGAGCTTGCCCTTACCATGCTGGGCTTCTATCCGCCGCTCACCACCACCGAGCCGTGCGCGAACACGGCGGGCTTCGAGTTGGTCCAGAATATCTTGCATCGCGCGCCTCTGGCGAAACCTGATTGGGCCATCCACATAGCAGGTTTTCCGGGATTCAGGCCAGAACTGGCCCGTTGTCCTCAACCCTTGCGCAGCAACTCCAGAAAGGCTGCGGAACACTCAATTTCGGCGCGCAGGGTGTCACGCCGCGCCTGTGCGTCGGCCTCCTCACCCCACATCTCCACCTGGTAGGATTCATCCAGCTGGCTGACATCAAATGCCGTCTCGGCGTCCAGATGTCCTTTCGACAGTGCCAACGCCACGATGAGCGAGCCACTGGCAGACGTGGCCACTCCAAGCGCTGCAAGTTCGTACAAGTCATGCTCGGCGACCGCCCCGCGTAACCGCGCCAGTGAGTCGGGGGGTTGATCGACAGGCAGCAGGCCATCGGTAACGACCAATTCGCCACCGAACGTCTCCGCCGCCCAATCGAGCATCGGTTGCCAGACACGCATCTGTCGGACGACCAGTTCCGCAGGTGCCTGCGCCCTGTAACAGACGAGATCCGTCCCCCCGAATGCCGCGATCTGATCGATATAGCCTTCGCGGTCTTCCGCCACGCGGTCCACTGCGGTGGCGGCGATCCGGGTCGACGGCATGGATTCGACGTCGATCTCGTCATCTTGCGCGCGCCACTCCTCTGCAATCGCATCGGCCAGAGAGGGACTGGGTACCTGCAGGGGCCTGCGCATCGGGGTTCGCACGCCGCGCGCATCCAAGAGCACTTCAAACCGCTGACCGTCATCGACAGACGCGGTCGAAACCTGTTCATAAAAACGTTTCATCGCATTCAACGATCTGCGTCGCCATTTGCGTCCGACCCGGACACCGGGCCGGCTGGCGCAGGGCCATTTTCAAGTGTGGTCGAAGGGGTTGGTGACGTCTGTCCCTCGGTCTGCTTGGAATACTTCACACAAGGATGATTGCCGCCGCCGAGCTCCAGCAAACCGATCAGGGCCACAGGGGGAAACAGGATACTCCCCAACAAACTGCCGATCTTCACCAGGGTGTCCAACGGATCAGGAAGAAAGCTCGGATCATCCAATGGACCACGAACGAGTATAGGTACAGCAAGGCTCAAATCGATCCCGCGCGGCTTTGGATTGATCTTCATCTTGTACGTTTCCGTACCCAGGTTGATGTCGCCACCCGCGGTCAGCGTGATGACCTCCGTGCTCAACAGGTTCACGCGACTTGTTGCGACGCCCTTGGCCAACTGGAAATCATTCGCCATGCAATCGACCTCCACCCATTCCTTGCCGTCGAGCGTTTCGGCGATACCCGAGAAGATGCCGCTGACATATCCGAGACCCTCATTTCGCATTCGGCCCTTGCCCATCACCTGACGCGCATGACCATCAAGGCTACCGGCAATAGCTGCAATCGTGTTTCCCTTGCCGGACAAGGCGATATCTATGGCCCCCTCGCCCTCGAGGACATCGAGGTTGGCAAAATCCTTGAGCAGCTGGCCAATCTGCATATTGGGCGCGCGCAATGACACTCCGACCAGCGGCGTTTGTCCGCGCGCGTCGAGGCTGAAATCACCGCGCAGGTCGCCGCCGGCATAGCGTGCCTCCAGCGGTCGCACATTCAGGGCATCCTCTTCCAGAACGACGCGCAGATTCACATCTTCAAAAATGCCATAGGGCGTGACGAGCTTCTTCGGGCGGAAGGTAATGTCGAGGTCCGCAGTTCGTAGAAACTCCAGCGGCAGGGGATCATCAGGAATTACCTTAGCCCCCCCGGATTTCACAACCTCGGCCTTTGCATCTTCAAGAGAGACACTTGCCGGTCGGCGCGCCGGCACATAGTCCGGGTACAAGCGTGTGAGATCTGTAACATCCGACGTCACCACCGCCTCGACATCTATGGCCTCGGGGTCGAACACCACGCGCCCGCTGCCCGCCAGATCCGTCGTCACGCTGCGAAATGCGAACGCATCGATTGTTACGCGTTCGAGATCACCCTCGATGGACGCCGTAAAATCGACCGGGCCAAGTTCCGGCCATGTCACACCCACAATCGGCTGGAACTTCTCAAGGGCCTGGCCGTCGCCCGCAATATCCAGGCGGTAGCCCTTGAGCGGCTGGTTCGCGTTAACATCCAGCGTGACATCACCATTCGCGCGAACCATATCGACCGCAAAATCATCGAGCGCTAGCTGCATAGCCGGCAGCGTCCCGGTGATCGCGACAACACCACCGACCGGACCGAGATCGGCCAGCTCATCACCCAGCATGTCGCGAACGACATCAAGTGATTGATCAGTCGCCGACAATTTGAGATCGAGGGTAACACCCGGTGTGTCCGCTTCCAGATTGGCAAGATCGACCCTGCCCGTGCCGCGCGTGCCCTCCGCTGTCAGTCCGGATGTCTCTACTCGTGCCTTGCTGAGATTCCCGATCGCGCGAATCTCTCCTTTGATCGGGCCGACATCCGGCAACGAGACGCCGGCAATAGGTTCCACGACACCCAGCGTCTGTCCGTCCGCCGTCAATATCAGGTCATAGGAAACGCCCGGGTCATCCAACAGGGGCCCGACCGTGACGGAACCCGAAAGAAAGCTCTGCGCGACTGCCACGCGGTTGGGCTCGAAACGAAGCGCGTCCAGGTCGCCGACGATGCTCACGCTACCGGTGATCAGCCCGAGCTGCGTGAGGGGAATCTCAGCCAAGGGTTCGATTGGTGCCAAATCCTGATTGCGCAATTCGGCCTTCAAATCGAACTCAAGCTCGGACACATCGTCGGACAGCGTCATTTTGGTGGTGCCCGTGACCCGCGTGTTTGCGAGATCCAGGGAAACCACGTTGACGACCGGGTTGCGTTGTCCGCCACTGATTTGTGCCGACAGAGATATCGGCCCCAGTTTCGGCAATTCCGTATCAAGAAACGGCTGTACTGTGCCAATGGCATCGCCGGAGATCAGAACGTCGACATCAAAGCCCGACGGATTGTCCGGCCCGCGCACGGAACCATCGATTTCCACATTAAGGCCAAGCGCCTCGCCGACGAGATTGAACGGTACCTCGCGATCTCCCTGGATGATGTCGTTCCACGAACCGATCTGACCATCCAGGTCGATCTTGGCTGTATCGCCGCCCAGCCGCACATCCGCCGCGATATCAATATCCAGAGGTGCGCCGGGTTCGGACGGCAGCGCCTTTATGCGTTCGACGGTACCGACCGTCTCGGGTCCCGTCGGGCCGTCCCGATAGGTAAACTGAACGTCCTCGATCTCCAGTTTAGCGATCTCGAGATCCACGCCGAGCTTTCCGGAGTCCTTGTCCGCATCCGAGCTCTCGCCGGAAGCGTCGAAGTCGAAGCTGCTGCGGCCGTCCGCACCTGTCTCGATAAAAACCCGGGCACCGCGAAGCGTCAGGCTGTCGATGTCGACACCCCCGCGCAGAAGTGGCCATAGCTCGAACCGGACATCGGCTTCATCGATATGCACCATCTCCGGTGCCTTCGCCCATTCCGGATTGGACAGACCGATATCGCGAACGGCGATGCGCGTGGTTCGACCCCATTCCAGGTCGATCGATCCTTCAATGGTCAGGGTACGCCCCGTCTCCCGCGCGACATAAGCGGCGATACGATCCTTGTGGTCATTGGGGTCGAGGTTGAAAACAACCGCGACAAGCGCGACGGTCAACGTGATCGCCACCACCAGAACAACCTTGAAGACTGTGCGCACGCGCATCCGTTGGTCCTATCGATACAACCGGTCGCTACACCCGGCAGGTTCGGTTTTCATAGCGCAGGCCCCATATGGCCGTACGGCGTATTCTCCGACAGCCCGCAACATCGGTAAACGGCCTCGTCTCAGGTCACTTTCGCGTCAAATCCGACAAACGCCCAACTCTTTGACAGAACATCATCCAACGGTGCCGCGAGCGTGAGACGCTCTCCGGTCGTAGGATGCGGCAGGGTCAAACCGCGCGCATGCAGATGCAGGCGCCGGGGCAGTCCCTCCACATCACTTTCGCGGCCACCGTATTTGCCATCGCCCACGATCGGCGTTCCCATCACCTTGCAGTGCGCCCTCAGCTGGTGCGTACGGCCCGTCCGGGGACGCAACTCAAGCCAGGAGATACGCCGGGCAGCATGGTCCAGGATCCGATACTCGGTTTCTGCGGCTTGCCCGTCATCGACGGATTCTACGCGCTCACTGCCTTCACCGCCGCGCTTTGCGAGGCGCGCATCAATCACACCGGAATCATGGTCCGGAACACCCACCACGAGCGCCCAGTAGGTCTTCTCGACTTCGCGCCCCTGAAATAGCACCGACAATTGGGACGCCGTACGTCGGTCCCGCGCCAGCAGCAACAAACCGCTGGTGTCCTTGTCGAGCCGATGAACCAGGCGCGGCCGATCCTTGGCGTCGAACTGCAAAGCGTCGAGCATCCCGTCCAGATGCCGGTGGGTCTTCGACCCACCCTGCACCGCCAACCCGGCGGGTTTGTTCAGGGCGATCAGAAACTCATCCTGATAGATTATGGACTCCCGCAAGATGGCCGCGTCTGCACGGTCAACCGGCTGGCGGTTTCTCTCGGCGGGAGGTTCGACCGTCCGTGTCGCCGGCATCGGCGGCACACGAATATCCTGCCCTTCGCTGAGCCGTTGACCAGGTTTGGCCCGGTGGCCGTCAACCCGGACTTGGCCCGTGCGCAGCCATTTCGCGACCTGCCCATAGGAGACGTCCGGGTAATGACGTTTGAACCAGCGATCGAGCCGCACATCGCCATCATCGGACTGGACCGCGATATGGCGGACCGCTGAGAGATCATCCGGGCTCATGCGAACACCAGCCGCGCGAGACGCAGCCCCACCAGGAGAGCGCCGATCGCCCCGATGACCGAGGCCAACACGTATGCCGCGGCAAACATTACCTGGCCGCGCTCGTACAGGACGATCGCATCGAGCGAGAACGTCGAAAATGTCGTGAAGGCCCCGAGGCCGCCGACGGTCAGCAGTGCCCGTATTTCCGGGGTGACCGTCCAGGTTGTCGCCATGAGATGCACCAGGACGCCCATCGCGAAGGAACCCACAACGTTGACCACTAAAGTGCCCCAGGGAATCCCCAAGCCAATCCAGGTTGCAACGCCGACATTGACGAAATGCCGCCCCAGCGCGCCTACAGCGCCTCCGAACGCAATTGCCAGCAGCATGTTCACGGCGTGCACCGCGCTTTGATCATTTCAATCGTACTCATGAGTCCTCTCCCGAACCGGTGCGCTCGGCGCGCAACTTCGTCCAGTAGTCCAGCCGCTTGGTGATCTCGCGCTCAAAACCACGCTCCACAGGCTTGTAGAACTGGGCGCGCTCGATTCCTTCTGGAAAATAGTCCTGACCCGAAAATCCATCTTCCGCGTCATGGTCATACGCATATCCATCGCCGTAGCCCAGGTCCTTCATGAGGCCTGTAGGCGCGTTCAAAATATGCTTCGGCGGCGCCAATGAACCCGTGTCCCCGGCCATACGCATCGCAGAACCGAATGCTTTGTAGGACGCGTTCGATTTGGGCGCGCTCGCCAGATAGACTACGCATTGCGCCAACGCCAACTCACCTTCCGGAGACCCGATCCGCTCATAGGCCTCCCAGGCAGCCAATGCCTGTGGCAGTGCCTGCGGATCCGCCAGTCCAATATCCTCGATCGCCGCCCGGGCAAGCCGGCGCGCCACAAACCTTGGGTCTTCGCCCCCCGCGAGCATGCGCGCCAACCAGTACAGCGCCGCATCCACGTCGGAACCACGCAAAGATTTATGCAGTGCGCTGATCAGGTTGTAGTGCCCCTCCTGGCTCTTGTCATAGAGCGGTGCGCGCTTTTGCACGGTTTCAATCAGCCGTGCGGTATCGAGCGCGTCATCGAGCCGCAACGCGAACAGCTCTTCGGCCAGGTTCAGAAGGTAACGCCCGTCCCCGTCGGCCATCGCCTTGAGCGCCTGGCGGGCCTCCACGTTGACCGGCAGCACCTTCCCCTCGAGGGCCTCGGCACGTGCCAGCAATTCCTCCAGCGCCGCTTCGTCAAGCCGGTTCAGGACGAACACCTGGCAACGCGACAACAACGCGGCGTTGATTTCGAATGACGGGTTCTCGGTCGTTGCCCCGATCAGGGTGACTGTTCCATCCTCAACAAAGGGCAGAAATCCATCCTGCTGCGCCCGGTTGAAGCGGTGAATCTCATCGATGAACAGAAGCGTACCCTGTCCACCCGCACGGCGTGCGCCGGCACGCTCAAAGACCTTTCTCAGATCGGCCACACCCGAGAACACGGCCGACAAAGGTTCGAACGTGAATTCCGTCTCCAGCGCCAACAGGCGGGCGATTGTCGTCTTGCCGCAGCCCGGGGGGCCCCACAAGATCATGCTAGCCAGCCGGCCATTGGACACCATCCGACCGATCGGGCCTTCGGGCCCGAGCAAATGCCCCTGCCCCACCACGTCGCCAACCGCCTCAGGACGCAGTCGATCCGCCAGGGGCCGCGGGGCCTGGCCCGCAAACATCTCCGATTGGTTCTCGGGCGCGCTCATCCCGCAACCGCCAGGGTGAACAGGCGTCCATCGCGACGAACAGTGATGGTCCATTGCGGAGCCGGTTTCGCCGTCACTTCGCGGATTTGGACAACCGTCTCAACTTCGATGTCGTTCACGGCAAAGATCACGTCGCCGACCTGGAAACTCAGGCGGTGGGCCGGGCTCCCCGACGCAATGGCCCGGACGATAACCCCCAGCTCGAAGTGATCTCGCCCCATCTCTTCGGCCACGGCCGGCGAGAGGTTGGCAACCGTGGCACCAGCAATCGGGTGGCGCCCCTCCAGCACACGCTCGTTGCGTGACGGGATTTCTGGCGGAAGCTCCAACACCAGAGACAGCTCGAGTTCCGTCCCCGGCCGACGCACCGAAAGGCGTGCCTCGTCGCCCACAATTCCGGTTGCCACGCGGAACCGCATCCCTTCCGTATCAAACACCGGTTGTCCGTTGAATGCAGTGATGATGTCGCCGGACCGTAGTCCTGCGCGTAACGCCGGGCCCTGTGTGTGGATGTCGGACAGGATCACACCTTCGGGACGCGGCAGACCAATCGCATCGGCGATATCGGCCGTCACGGTTTCAAAGGACGCGCCCAGCCAGGCCCGGCGCAACGCCGCACCGGTCGCCGCCCCGTCGATGACGGTTCGCACCATGCTGGACGGTATGGCAAATCCGATCCCCTGGCTGCCGCCGCTGCGCGAGAAGATCGCCGTGTTGATGCCGGCCAGCGTGCCGTCCATGCGCAGCAATGCGCCGCCGGAGTTGCCGGGATTGATCGCCGCGTCGGTTTGAATAAAGAAACTGAAATCGGAAATCCCGACCTGCGTGCGGGCCAGACCGGACACAATCCCGCTGGTGACGGTCTTGCCAACTCCGAACGGATTGCCGATCGCGAGCACCAGATCGCCGACCTCGAGATCATCGCTGTTGCTCAGGGCGATGTTTGGCAGTTCCTCGTCCCCGGCATCAATTTTGAGTATCGCCAAATCGGTACGTTCGTCCTCACGCAGGATCGTGGCCTCGAACTCCCGCCGGTCGGACAGAACGATGGTGATCGCGTCTGCGCCCTCGATGACGTGGAAGTTCGTCACGATCAGCCCGTCAGAGCGCACAATGACGCCCGATCCAAGCGAATTCTCGATACGTTCGCGAGGCTGGGCCAGACCCAGAGAATCGCCGAAGAACCGCCGGAAGAACGGGTCGTTGAACAAAGGAGAGGCAGGGCCGCGGCTGCGAACAGCCTTGCGGGTAAACACATTTACCACGGCTGGGCTCGCCGCGCGCACCAACGGCGCGAAGGACAGCATGACCTGTTCGCGGTTGTCGGGCGCGGCGCGCTGGGCATGTCCCGGGACGGCGGCAAAGGTCGCAACCGCCAACAAAATCAGGCCGGAGAAAATATGTCGTGTGGTTCGCATGTTCTGATTTTAACCCCGTTCGGGCCGCGATTCACGGCCCCAGACGCAAAAGGCCGCCCAAGGGCGGCCTTTTGGAATTCAATTCGTGAACAGCCCCTCAGGCAACTGCCTCCTGGAGCACTTCACCATCTTCAAACTGGACCGGTCCAGAATCGAGGCCCTTGGCATCTTCATCACGGTCCACGAGCTCGATGATAGCGATCGGCGCGGAATCGCCGTAACGGTAACCCGCCTTCAACACGCGCGTATATCCGCCCGGCCGGTCGGCATATCGCTCGGCCAGGGTCGAGAACAGTTTCTCGACGAGTACGCGATCGCGCACCGTGCTGAGCGCCTGACGGCGTGCATGTAAATCACCACGTTTGCCGAGCGAAATGAGCTTGTCGACGACGCGACGCAGCTCCTTGGCCTTCGGCAAGGTTGTCGTGATCTGCTCATGCTTGACCAGTGCTGCCGCCATATTGGCGAACATGGCTTTGCGATGACTGCTCGTCCGATTGAGCTTCCGCGGACCTTTACGGTGACGCATCTTAACTACTCCTGATTCCGTGGACCGCTAGAACGGTTCCTCGAGGCGTTTTGCCAGATCTTCGATGTTCTCCGGCGGCCAGGCCGGAATCTCCATACCGAGGTGCAGTCCCATCTGGGCCAGCACTTCTTTGATTTCGTTGAGCGACTTGCGCCCGAAGTTCGGCGTCCGCAGCATTTCGGCTTCGGTCTTCTGAACGAGATCGCCGATATAGACGATGTTGTCGTTCTTCAGGCAGTTCGCCGAACGGACGGAAAGCTCCAGCTCATCCACCTTGCGCAGCAGATTGCGGTTGAACTCAAGCTCGTCATCAATCTCTTCGACAGGCTGGGCCGCCTTGGGCTCTTCAAAGTTCACGAAGAGCTGCAGCTGGTCCTGCAGAATACGGGCGGCGAATGCCATGCAATCTTCCGGCGTAATTGCACCGTTGGTCTCGATATCCATGGTCAGCTTGTCCAGATCGGTCCGCTCTCCGACACGCGCATTACCGACGTGATAGGAGACCTTCGTGATCGGCGAGAACAGCGCATCGACGGGAATGAGCCCGATCGGGGCATCCGCCGCGCGGTTCTGGGCCGCCGGGACATAACCTTTGCCGGTTTCCACGGTAAGTTCCATGACCACCCGCGCACCCTGATCGAGGGTCATCAGGATATGATCCGGATCCATGATCTCGATGTCCGGGCCGGTATCAATCTGGCTGGCTTTCACTTCACCAGGGCCGGTCGCCGTCAGCGTTATACGCTTGGGACCTTCGCTGTGCATGCGCAGCGCCATCCCTTTCACGTTCAGGACGATATCGGTGACATCCTCCCGTACGCCCGGGATCGAGGAGAATTCGTGCAGCACGCCCTCAATCTGGAGCGAGGTCACGGCCGCACCCTGCAGCGATGACATGAGAACCCGCCGCATCGCATTGCCGAGGGTCAATCCAAAGCCGCGCTCGAGTGGCTCTGCCACCACCGTCGCCTGACGTGCCGGATTGTTTCCACCGGCGATGTCGAGCTTGTTCGGCTTGATCAGTTCGGTCCAATTTTTCTGAAGCATTTGGATTCGTCCTCAAATCTAATCCGGCGCACTCACGCCGGGGTCGGCACCTGCCGATGAAATTTTATGTTCAGCGCCCCGAAGGACGGAAAATCAGACGCGCCGGCGTTTCCGCGGCCGGCATCCGTTATGCGGCACCGGGGTCACGTCACGAATAGCTGTGATCTCGAACCCAACCGCCTGCAGTGCACGCAGCGCAGACTCACGCCCCGAACCCGGACCCCGCACCTGAACGGCGAGAGTCTTCATCCCGTGTTCCTGCGCCTTGCGGCCGGCATCTTCTGCCGCCATCTGCGCGGCATAGGGCGTCGACTTACGCGAGCCCTTGAACCCCTGGGAACCGGCGGACGACCAGGCAATAGCATTGCCCTGCGCATCCGCGATCGTGATGTGTGTGTTGTTGAATGTCGCGCTTACATGCGCCACACCCGAAGTGATGTTCTTACGTTCGCGTTTACGGACACGCGCTGTCGCGGCTTTTGCCATTACTATTCTACCTTGTCCTGCGCCCTAGACTTTTTTCTTACCGGTGATCGGCCGGGCCTTGCCCTTGCGGGTGCGCGCGTTTGTGTGGGTCCGCTGTCCATTCACGGGCAAACCCTTACGATGACGCACGCCGCGATACGAACCGAGATCCATGTACCGTTTAATGTTCATCGCAACTTCACGCCGCAAATCACCTTCGACCTGATAACTCTGATCTATCGTCTCGCGAACCCGAATGACCTCGTCGTCGGTCAATTCGTGCACACGTCGTTCAAACGGGATATCGCACTTCGTGCAAATCTCTTCCGCCTTCGTGTGACCAATCCCGTGGATATAGGTCAGCGCGATCGGAACCCGCTTCTGTGTTGGAATGTTGACACCAGCAATACGCGCCACGTTCCGAACTCCTTCATGGTTACGGTGCGGTCAAAACGGCCAAATTTGGTAAGGTTGCCCGAGCGGCGGGATTATATGAATTTCCGCCATAGGGTCAACAGCTTAGCCTGCCGAAATGATCGCCTCTATTTGTATGGACACTTCGTCGATCGCCTGCATTCCATCGACTTTCTTCAACATGCCCCGGGAATCGTAATACGGCAGTATCGGGGCGGTTTGCTCGTGATACACATCAAGCCGACGTTTCAGTGTTTCGGCATTGTCGTCGTCACGTCGTTCTGCTTCCGGCGTCTCTGCGACGCGAGAGTTGATGCGGTCGATAAGGACAGCGTCGTTGACCGCTATTTCGATCACTTGATCTAGCGGAAGTCCCTTTTCTTCCAACATCTTATCCAGCGCATCAGCCTGCGCTGTCGTACGCGGAAATCCGTCGAGAATAAAACCATTCGCACAATCTGGCTCGGCGATACGTGCCGATATGATTTCCACCATGATGTTATCAGGCATGAGTTTGCCCGCATCCATCACGGCCTTTGCCTCTTTCCCAAGCTCGCTTCCCGACGCGACGGCCGCGCGAAGCATGTCCCCTGTCGACAGCTGGACCACGCCATACTTGTCAACAAGCACCTTGGCTTGTGTACCCTTGCCCGCACCTGGCGGTCCCAGAAGGATAATATTCATCGCCCCACTACCCCGTAACGCGCTAGCCGCGTCGGCCCTTAAGTTTGGCCTTACGGATCAGCCCCTCATATTGATGGGCCAACAGATGGCTCTGGATTTGTGCCACCGTATCCAGTGAGACCACGACAACAATCAACAGGCTCGTGCCACCAAAGAAGAACGGCACCGAGAATCTTGAAATCAGTATTTCCGGCAACAGGGCGACCAGTGTGAGATAGCCCGCGCCGGCAACCGTCAGTCGTGTCAGAACATAATCGAAAAATTCAGCCGTATTCTTGCCGGGTCGAATGCCCGGCACGAAGCCACCATTCTTCTTCAGATTGTCCGCCGTCTCCTCGGGATTGAAGACAATCGCCGTATAGAAGAATGCGAAGAAAATGATGAGCACGGCGAACAACAGGAAAAACAGCGGCTGCCCACGTCCAATCACGGCCGTGATCGAGTTCAAAATCCCGCCGCCGCCGCCGGAAAAACCAGCGATCGAAACCGGCGTCAGAAGAATCGACGTCGCAAAGATGATCGGAATCACACCCGACGTATTGAGCTTCAACGGGATGTGCGAGGATTCCCCGCCGAACATACGGTTGCCGACCTGGCGCTTCGGATACTGAACAATGATCCGGCGCTGGGCACGTTCGACGAACACGATGAACGTGATAACTGCGATCGCGAAGATCAGGAAACCGATAATGAACAACGCCGACAACGCACCCGTGCGTCCCAATTCGAGGGTCGACGCCAGGGCAGTCGGCAAGGCCGCCACAATCCCCGCAAAGATAATCAGTGAAATTCCATTGCCAACGCCGCGCGCCGTAATCTGCTCACCCAGCCACATGAGGAACATCGTGCCCCCGACAATGGTGATGACCGTGCTGGCGCGGAAGAAGAGCCCCGGATTCTCAACCGCGGCACCTTGCGATGTCGCCAGGCTCTCGAGCCCGACCGAAAGCCCATAGGCCTGTACGATCGCGAGGCACACCGTCAGGTATCGGGTGTACTGGTTGATCTTTTTGCGACCGGTCTCACCCTCTTTCTTCAGCTGTTCCATGCTCGGCGAGATGGCCGTCATCAGCTGCATGATAATTGCAGCCGAAATATATGGAATAACGTTGAGCGCGAAGATACTCATGCGTGAAAGAGCGCCGCCGGCGAATGCGTCAAAAACGCCGAGAATTCCATCGGATTGCTGGGAAAAGATGTCACCGATAATGGCCGGATCGATACCGGGAATCGGAATAAAGGTGCCCAGCCGGTAAACAATCAGCGCACCCAGGGTAAACCACAGGCGCTTCTTGAGCTCGGTCGCCTTCGCGAAGGCGCCAAAGTTCAAGCTGGAGGCGATTTGCTCGGCTGTACTCGCCATCTAAATTTCCGTTCGCGACGTCTCGTCACGATCCATGTGGGTGATCACGGTCTCGGATCAATACAAATTCCGATTACTATTCCGTGCTTTCCTCTGCGGCGTCGCTCTTTGCAGGCGCTGCATCGTTACCAGGAACAGTCCTGACCGTACGTGGTGTCTTTACGTTCGGCTCAACTGACACGGTGATTGAGCCACCGGCCTTTTCGACCGCCGCGACGGCACCACGCGTGGCACTGGTCAGTTCCAGGCTAACCTTTGCGGTGAGTTCGCCCGACGCCAGCAAACGCACGCCATCAAGCTTGCGGCGAACCACACCGGCGGCAACAAGCGCATCCTCGGTGATCGCGCTGCCCGCATCGAGCTTCTTGGCATCGATCGCGATCTGCAGGCGACCCAAAGTAAGTTCCGTCAGGCGGGCCCGGTTCGGCGGGGTAAAACCGCGTTTCGGCAAACGCCGATACAGCGGCATCTGGCCACCCTCAAAACCCTTTATCGCCACGCCGGAGCGGGACTTCTGCCCCTTCATGCCACGGCCGGCGGTCTTGCCGAGCCCGGATCCGGGGCCACGGCCGACGCGTTTACGTGCGCGACGCGCGCCCTGATTGTCAGACAAGTCATTGATGTTCATGATCTAATTCCGTCAATCCGCTTCTTCGACACGAACGAGATGCTTAACCTTCTCGATCATGCCGCGAACGGCAGGGGTATCTTCCAGTTCACGCGTGCGATGGCGCTTGTTGAGCCCAAGACCAATCAGCGTCTGCCGCTGATCGCTCCGGCGCCCGATCGCGCTGCCATGCTGCGTGACACGAACAGTCTTCTTTGCATTAGCCATTGTCGGCCTCCGCCTCTGCGGCTTCGGCTTCTTCGCCACCGCCGACCGAATCCTGAACACTACGGCGTCCGATGATATCGGCGACCTTCAATCCGCGACGTGCCGCAACGGCACGCGGCGACATCATGTTCTCAAGCGCCTCGAAAGCCGCCTTGATCATGTTGTGCGGGTTGGACGTTCCGATGGACTTCGACACGACGTCCTGAACGCCAAGGCATTCGAACACCGCGCGCAGCGGACCGCCCGCAATGATACCCGTTCCCGCCGGTGCGGCCCGTAGAACCACGTGACCGGCGCCGAAATGACCCTGCACGTCATGATGTAGTGTCCGGCCTTCACGCAGCGGGATACGGACCATCGCCCGTTTGGCCGATTCCGTGGCCTTCCGAATTGCCTCGGGAACTTCGCGAGCCTTGCCGGAGCCATGTCCGACACGGCCCTTCTGGTCGCCGACCACGACGATGGCGGCGAAACCGAAGCGGCGTCCGCCCTTCACGACCTTCGCCACACGATTGATGCTGACGAGGCGTTCGACGAACTCGCTTTGTTCACGATCGTCGCGACGGCCGCCTTCGCGGCGATTGCGTTGTGGTGCCTGTGCCATTCCTGCCGACCCTTAGAAGTTCAAACCGCCGCCACGTGCGGCTTCGGCCAGGGCTTTCACCCGACCATGAAAAAGATAACTGCCGCGGTCGAACACGACGTCGGAAACGCCGGCAGCCTTGGCACGCTCGGCGATCATCTTGCCGACTTCGGAAGCGCCATCCATATTCCAGCCCTTTCCGGTCTTGAATTCCTTGTCCTTCGACGAAGCCGAGACGAGTGTTGCGCCAGCGACATCGTCGATGACCTGCGCGTAGATATGTCGGCCCGAGCGGAACACGCTGAGACGTGGCCGGCTGCTCTTCGCGACGCGCCGCAACTTCGAGCGAACGCGATTGCGTCGTCGGATTGCCAGATTGCGTAGGGTCGACGTCATTTCTTCTTACCTTCCTTGCGAATGATTACCTCACCCGCGTACTTGATACCCTTGCCCTTGTATGGCTCCGGTTTGCGATAGCTCCGGATTACCGCGGCAACCTGGCCAACGGCCTGCTTGTCGGCGCCCGATATCACGATGGTCGTCTGACCCTCGCAATTGATCGAGATCCCCTCGGGGATCGGGAAATTCACGTCGTGGCTGAAACCGAGCTGCAGGTTCAGGGTCTTGCCCTGGACGGCTGCACGGTAACCAACGCCGGTGATCTCCAGAGTCTTGCTGAACCCGTCAGATACGCCCAACACAAGATTATTGACCAATGCGCGCGACGTGCCCCACGCCATACGGGCGCGCTTGCTTGTCGAACGCGGCTTTACGACGATTTTGCCGCCATCCTGTGTCACTTCGACATCGGAAGGCAATTCTACCGCCAACTCGCCCAGCTTGCCCTTGGCCGAAACCAATTGACCAGTGATCTGGATGTCGATGCCGTCAGGGACGGCGACCGGGCTGCTACCTACTCGCGACATACTCCGTGTCTCCTTTAACCGTGCGCACGTCTAGAAGACGTGGCACAGGACCTCGCCGCCGACATTTTCCGCTCGCGCGGTGTTGTCGGACAGAACACCCTTGGGCGTCGACAAAATTGCAATCCCCAGCCCGCCATAAACCTGGCGCAAGTCGCGGATTTTCGAATACACCCGACGACCGGGGCGTGATACGCGCTGAATTTCACGGATGACAGGTGTGCCTTCCATGTATTTCAGCTCAATTGTGATTTCGGAAATACCCTGGCGCATCTCCGCCACGCTGTATCCGCGAATGAAACCTTCCGTCTGCAGAACGTCGAGAACACGCTCGCGCATCCGTGAAGCGGGGGACACCACGGAGCCGAGGCCCGCGCGCTGACCGTTACGAATTCGAGTGAGCATATCGCCCAGAGGATCAGACATTGACATGTGTGTGCTCCCCTACCAGCTCGACTTCACGAGACCGGGAATCCGGCCTGTAGAACCCAATTCGCGCAACGCAATTCGAGACATACGGAACTTGCGGTAATACGCCCGCGGACGCCCCGATATCTCGCAGCGATTGCGAATACGCACTTTCGCGGAATTGCGCGGCAGCTTCGCGAGCTTCATACGCGCAGCAAACCGCTCTTCAGGCTGACGTGAAGAATCGCGCGCAATCGCCTTCAGTGCATCGCGCTTGGAGGCGTACTGCTCTACCAGTTTACGCCGCCGATTGTTCTTCTCGATCGCACTCTTCTTTGCCATATCGTTAGGTCTCCTGACCGACGTCTATTTGCGGAACGGCATTTCGAAGCCGCGCAATAGTTCGCGCGCTTCGTCATCCGAATCTGCCGTTGTGCAAATGATTACATCGAGGCCGCGAATTTCGTCGACCTCGTCATAATTGATTTCTGGGAACACAATCTGCTCGCGCAGTCCCATCGCATAATTGCCACGTCCATCGAAACTGGTCGGACGTAGCCCGCGGAAGTCACGGACACGCGGCAAAGCGATGGTCACCAAACGATCCAGGAACTCGAACATCCGCTCACGGCGCAACGTAACCTTGCAACCGATGGCCACTCCCTCACGGAGTTTGAAGTTCGCGATCGATTGCTTGGCAGTCGTAATTTGTGCCCTCTGCCCGGCAATCAGTCCCATTTCGTTCGTCGCGGCTTCGATCTTTTTCGAATCCTGCGTCGCTTCGCCAAGTCCCATATTGAGAACGATTTTGTCCAGCCGCGGAACCGCAAGGTCGTTCGGATACCCGAACTGTTCTTTCAGTTTCGGTTTGAGGACGTTCTCATAATGCTCGGCCAATCGTGTATTCATGTCACACCTATTGGTCAATGATCTCGCCGGACCGCTTGGCAAAACGAACTTTGCGGCCGTCGTCGAGAGTCTTGTAGCCGACGCGGGTCGGCTTTCTTGTGTCAGGGTCGATCAAGGCGACGTTCGATACATGGATCGACGCCTCGAACTCGTTAATACCGCCAGGTGATGTCTGGGTCGGGCGCTGATGGCGTTTCGCCATATTCACACCCTGGACCAGAACCCGGTTACGCTCGCGATCAACGCGCAAGATTTCACCAGTCTTGCCCTTGTCGCGGCCTGTGAGAACGACGACCTGGTCGCCGCGCTTCACCCGCATTTTGGTTTTCGCAGTTGTCGCCATCAAAGCACCTCCGGCGCCAGCGAAATGATCTTCATGAAACGCCGCCCGCGAAGTTCACGCGTCACCGGCCCGAAAATGCGCGTGCCAATCGGCTCGCCCTGCGGGGTGATGAGAACAGCGGCGTTGCTGTCGAAACGGATCGTGCTGCCATCCGAGCGGCTGATATCCTTTCTCGTGCGCACAATAACGGCACGATGGATTTCACCCTTTTTCACGCGGCCACGCGGAATGGCTTCCTTAACGGACACCACGATTACGTCACCAACGCCGGCGGTCATGCGCTTTGATCCGCCCAGCACCTTGATGCACTGCACCCGGCGCGCGCCGCTGTTGTCAGCGACTTCCAGGTTGGTCTGCATCTGAATCATTGTCTTATGCCCTCAATGGCGACCCCGGCGAAAAGCCTTAAGCGCCAACCTTTTCAATCACTTCGAAACGCTTGGACTTCGAAATCGGTCGGCATTCACGAATGCGAACGATATCCCCAATTGCTAAGCTGTTTTCAGCGTCATGGGCCGCAATCTTCTTCGATTGGGTCATGAATTTTTTGTAAATCGGGTGGCGAACACGTCGGTCCACGCGAACCGTGACCGATTTGTCCATCTTATTACTCACCACCGTGCCGGTAAGAACGCGTCGCGGCATCCTGATAACTCCTATTGCGCCAGTCGGCGCTCGTTAAGCACTGTCTGCACCCGCGCGATATCCCGTCGCACATCGCGCACACGCGCCGTATTCTCAAGTTGGCCGCTCGCCTGCTGAAAACGCAGGTTGAACGCCTCTTTCTTCAAACCACGCAATTCGTCGCGAAGTTCGTCTTCAGTTTTCGCCCGGATATCCGCCGCTTTCATGACAATTATCCCACCACGCGCGACACGACACGTGTCTGAATAGGCAACTTTGCCGAAGCGAGCTCAAATGCTTCGCGCGCAACGTCGTCCGGTACACCATCAATCTCGAACATCACCCGTCCCGGCTTGACCCGGACCATCCAATATTCGGTCGTACCCTTACCCTTACCCATGCGCACTTCTGCCGGCTTCTGGCTGACAGGCACATCCGGGAAAACACGGATCCACACACGACCGGCGCGTTTCATATGACGCGTCATTGCACGGCGGGCTGCCTCTATCTGGCGAGCCGTCACACGACCCGGCGTCATTGCCTTCAGCCCATATGAGCCGAAATTCAACGAGTTACCGGACTGGGCAACGCCGTGCAGGCGGCCCTTGAACTGTTTTCGGTACTTGGTTCTTTTTGGACTTAGCATCTCTAAACCTCCGGGCGGCTACCGAGCCGGCATTCCGCCCGACTGCTGTTCTTCAATCCGGCGGTCTTGCGCCATCGGATCATGTTCCATGATGTCACCGCGATAGACCCACACCTTTACGCCACAAGTGCCGTAAGTGGTCATGGCAGTCGCCGTGCCGTACTGCACGTCGGCACGCAGGGTGTGCAGGGGCACACTACCTTCGTGATACTGCTCGGTCCGCGCAATTTCGGCACCGCCCAGGCGGCCACCACACATCACACGCACGCCCAGCGCACCAAGGCGCATGGCGTTTTGCACAGCACGCTTCATCGCTCGGCGGAAGCCGACACGACGCTCAAGCTGCTGAGCGATGTTTTCGGCGACGAGGACCGCATCAATCTCGGGCTTACGCACCTCGACGATGTTAAGGCTGACCTCCGACCCCGTCATGCTGGCGATGTCACTGCGCAACTTCTCGATGTCGGCGCCCTTCTTGCCGATCACCACACCCGGACGTGCCGAATGGATGGTGATCCGGGCCTTCTTGGCCGGCCGCTCGATGATGATCCGGCTGACACCCGCTCCCGCGAGGCGCTTTTCGAGCACACGACGCAGTTCGAGATCCTCCATCAGGAGATTGCCATAGGCTTTCCCGTCGGCGAACCACCTGGAATCCCAGGTACGGTTGATGCCGAGACGAAGCCCGATCGGGTTGATTTTATTACCCATACTTATGCCTCTCCCTGCTCGCGAACGACGAGCGTGATCTGGGCGAATGGTTTTTGGATGCTTGCGACGCGTCCACGCGCACGTGCGCGCCAACGTTTCATCACGATACCCTTGCCAACCGTGGCTTCGGCGACGACCAGACGGTCGACGTCGAGCTGATGATTGTTTTCCGCATTCGCAATCGCGCTTTCGAGGCCGACCTTGACCGACTGCGCAATACGCCGACGCGAGAATTCGAGATCCATAAGCGCACGCTGCACCGGCTTGCCGCGGATTTGTGCCGCAACAAGGTTCAATTTCTGCGGGCTGACGCGAAGGTTCTTGATGACGGCCCGGGCTTCGTTGTCGGCCAGGCTACGCGGTGTAGATTTCTTGCCCATATTATCCCCGCCTCGACTTACGGTCGGCCTGATGCCCAAAGTAGGTCCGGGTCGGCGAGAACTCGCCGAACTTCTGTCCCACCATGTTCTCCGTCACCAGGACCGGAATGAACTTATGACCGTTGTAAACACCGAATGTCAGACCGACGAACTGCGGCAGGATCGTAGAACGGCGGGACCAAGTCTTGATCACATCGTTACGGCCTGACGCCCGCGCCACCTCTGCCTTCTTAAGCAGATAGCTGTCGACAAACGGACCTTTCCATACAGAACGTGCCACTGCCGTTCTCCTCTACTTCGCGCGCCGACGCAGGATCAGCGACTGGGTCTTCTTGTTAGACCTCGTACGCTTACCCTTGGTCGGCTTGCCCCATGGGGTTACTGGATGACGGCCACCGGATGTCCGGCCTTCGCCACCGCCATGAGGATGATCGATCGGGTTCATGGCCACGCCGCGTACTGACGGGCGCTTGCCGAGCCAACGTTTGCGTCCGGCCTTGCCAAGTTTGATGTTGCTCTGGTCCGGGTTCGACACGGCACCAATCGTTGCCATGCATTCCTGACGGACCATGCGAACTTCGCCGGAGGAGAGCTTCAGAAGCCCGTATCCACGGTCACGGCCAACCAGCTGAACATACGTCCCTGCTGAGCGCGCCAGCTTGCCACCGGCACCGGCCTTGAGCTCCACATTGTGGATGATGGTGCCGATCGGGATCGAGCGTATCGGCATTGCATTGCCGGGTTTTACGTCCGTGCGCTGCGCCGCGATGACAGTGTCACCAACATTCAGGCGTTGCGGTGCGAGGATGTAGCTCTTCTCACCGTCTTCATAGGTGATCAGCGCGATAAATGCCGTACGGTTGGGATCATATTCGATCCGCTCGACCTTCGCCGGTATGTCATACTTGCGACGCTTGAAATCGACATGTCGGTACAGGCGTTTATGCCCGCCACCACGACGTCGCGCGGTGATCCGACCGGTGTTGTTACGGCCACCCTTCTTACTCAGACCCTCGACAAGTGACTTTTCAGGGCCACCCTTCCAAAGTTCCGAGCGATCAACGAGGACGAGTCCACGTTGTCCCGGGGTGTTCGGTTTGAACTGCTTAAGTGCCATTTCGAACCCTCTAGACGCCCGTCGTGATATCGATCGAATCGCCATCGGCGAGACTCACGACGGCCTTCTTCACATCATTTCGGCGACCTGGCTGGCCACGCCAGCGTTTGGTCTTGCCCTTTTGCAGGATCGTGTTCACAGCCGTGACCTTGACGTTGAACAGACCTTCGACTGCGGCCCGGATTTCGGGCTTTGTCGCGTCCACCGGAACCTTGAACACAAACTGATTGTGTTCAGATACCAGCGTTGCTTTTTCGGTAATGATCGGCGAGCGAACGATCTCGTACATGCGCTCACTCGAAACCTGAATCCGGCCGCGTGGTTTACGGTTAGAGCTCATCGGAGGCGCTCCTGAAGCTGTTCGACAGCCTGGCGCGTCAACACAAGCGTGTCGCAGCGGAGAATGTCGTAAACGTTTGCACCCTGCTGAGGCAGAATATTCACGCCGTGAATATTGCGAGCCGCAAGCTCGAAATTGCGGTCGAGCTCGGCACCATCAACGATCAGGACGGACGAAAGCCCCATTGCCTTAAGCTGTGCGGCGACGGCCTTGGTCTTCGGCTCCGCCGCGCTCGCGGCGTCGAGGATGACCAGTTTGCCATCCGCATGCTTGGACGACAGGGCGATCTTCAATGCCAGCTTACGAACCTTCTTCGGCAATTCCATCGAATGGTCGCGCGGCTGCGGACCAAAGGTCGTCTGACCACCACGCCAATGACCGGCTTTACGGTCACCCGCGCGCGCGCGGCCCGTACCCTTCTGGCGCCACGGCCGCGCCGTGCTGCCATTGATCTCACCGCGGGTCTTGGTTTTGTGCGTACCCTGACGACGCTTTGCGAGCTGATAATTTACGGCACGCGCCAGCAGATCCTTGCGGAGCGGCGCGCCAAAGATACCTTCGTCGAGATCGATCTCTCCGGCATCCTTGTTTTCGAGATTGAGGACCTTGAGCTTCATGTGGGTCAGTCCTTCGATTCCGTATCGTCCGAAGCGGCGTCGTCTGCGCTAGCGGCACTCTCATCAGCGGGCGTCTCTGCCGCAGCGGCGTCATCAGTCGCCCCATCAGCAACGACATCTTCTTCTACTGCTTCCTCGACCGGAGCTTCTGCCGCGACCGTCGGATACGGCGCATCCTCGGGAAGCGTCTTCTTCACCGCGTCGCGCACCAGGACATATCCGCCCTTGGAACCAGGCACTGCGCCCGCAACCAGGATCAGGCCTTCATCCGTATCGGTCGTCACAATGCGAAGATTCTGGGTGGTCACCCGGGTTGCACCCATGTGACCGGCCATCTTCTTGCCTTTGAAGACCTTGCCCGGATCCTGACATTGCCCGGTGGAACCATGACTACGATGCGAGATCGAAACACCATGGGTCGCGCGCAAGCCGCTGAAGTTATGACGCTTCATCGCGCCCTGGAAACCCTTGCCGATCGAAGTGCCGGTCACGTCGACAAACTGACCTGACACGAAGTGATCGACGCTGATCCGCGAACCGATATCCAGCAACGCGTCATCAGCGACACGGAACTCGGTCACCCGGCGGCGTGGCTCGACCTTCGCCTTGGCGAAATGGCCGCGCATGGCTTTGCCAACACGCTTGGGTTTTGCGTTGCCGGTTCCGACCTGGAGGGCCGTGTAACCGTCGCGTTCAATGGTCCGCTGATCAACGACGTCACAGCCGTCGACCTTCAAAACCGTGACTGGAATGTGATTGCCGCCATCGTCGAAGATGCGGGTCATACCCAGTTTCTGTGCAATGATGCCGGTACGCATCTCGGCCCCTTAAAGCTTGATTTCCACGTCGACACCCGCCGCCAGATCGAGCTTCATAAGCGCGTCGACCGTCTGTGGCGTCGGATCAATAATGTCGAGTAGACGTTTGTGGGTACGGATCTCGAACTGCTCACGCGCCTTCTTGTTTACGTGCGGCGAGCGAAGAACCGTAAATTTCTCAATACGTGTTGGCAGCGGGATGGGACCCCGAACCTCTGCACCGGTCCTCTTGGCCGTGCCCACAATCTCACGTGCTGACTGATCGAGCACGCGGTGATCAAAGGCCTTAAGCCGGATCCGTATATGTTGATTGTCCATTTCGGTGTCCCGTTAAAACAACCGGCGGCTCCCTAGGAAACCGCCGATCCGTTGTATGCCTATTCGATGATGGAGGTGACGACGCCGGCGCCGACGGTGCGGCCACCTTCGCGAATGGCGAAGCGAAGACCGTCATCCATCGCAATCGGTGCAATC
>Ga0209558_1000167_pt1 | contig 63176 bp, 48 predicted proteins | sample SaaInlV_150m_DNA_3_FD_184674 | JGI IMG/M metagenome (GOLD analysis project Ga0209558, IMG submission 184674) | Marine microbial communities from expanding oxygen minimum zones in the Saanich Inlet - Saanich Inlet SI074_LV_120m_DNA (SPAdes) (version 2) | ecosystem: Environmental > Aquatic >...
ACCATCGCTGTGATGATCGCGACCGCAGTGGCATCGGTCCTGACCCATCAATTCTATGGGCGCTCGTTCTTCCATGTGCAGCTGAAGCGCCGCGGCCTGAATGTGTCGAGCGGCCATGACCAGGCGCTGCTCCAGGGGGTGTTGGTCGGCCGGGTGATGCATACCAATATGGTGACCGCCGACACCGACATTTCGCTGGATGCGCTGCACGGCAAGTTGCGGGAATCGCCGAATGGCGAGGTGTATGTGGTCGATGAACGCGGTGCGCTGCTTGGCATCATCAACTATGCGGATCTGAACAACGCTATCCTCGCACCGAGCAACGAGGATGCACCCGAGCGGGCAGGTGATATCGCACATGAAATGGGCAAGGTGTTGACGGTATCCGACAGCCTGGAAGAAGCTCAGCGACTACTCTCGGGCTCCGATCATGAGAATGTCGCGGTCGTATCGAACCGTGACGACATGATCTTGCGCGGTACACTGACGACCCTCGATGTCGCGCGCGCGCACAATGATGCGCTTTTAAATGTCCGGGCCGAAGAACATGCCTGACGACAAAGCGTTTCTCTCGATTCAATTCATTCGGGCTAGAGACTGGGGTCGAGATGTAGCCAGTTGTTGCGATCCATCGATTCAACCTCGATATCCTTGAGTGCACCCTCCGGGGTCAGGACGCGGACCGTTACGCTGTCGCCGGCGTCCCGATCGCGCCAGACAGCCCGGAAATATCCGGCCATGGTTCCCACGGGTGCGGCATCCACGGCGACGATCAGATCACCCGCGCGGACCCCGGCACGTGCGGCAGGACTATCGTCGGAGACCCCGTCGACGAACAGGCGGTCACGCAACTCGGATGTCCGGATCCCGAGCCAGGGGCGCGGTGCTGCGGCCCGGCGCCCCTGATCGACCATCTCGTCGAGGATCGGTTTGAGCTCGTCGATGGGGACAAACATGTTGCCGGCGACCGGCCGTTGGAAGACGGCGGCGTTCCCGACAAACAGCGAACCGATACCGATCAGCTTGCCGTCTGCATCGAACAGGCCCGCGCCGCTGAAATTCGGGTTGGGAGGCGAGGTGAAGATCGCGCTGTCGAGCAGATACTCCCACGCACCGACGAACTCACGCCGGTCGACGACGAAGACGCCCTGCGCGGATCCCGGGCCAAGCCGGTTGGCGATCAGGACCTGGGTGCTGACCCCCATATCTCCCGATGTGCCAAGGCCAACCGGTTGGAGACCGAGGTCGCTGGCAGCGCGGACCAGACCGAATCCGCTCTCATGGTCATAGGCCACGAAGGAGGCGGGAATGCGCCGGCCATCCACGAGCGTGATATCGATTTCGATCGCCTCGAGGATCAGATAGCCGATCGTTAGCACCAGGCCATCATCGGAGATCACCACACCACTGCCCTCGCGCTGTGTGCCGAGTGTGCCAGCGGTGCGCGCCGTGCCCGGGATTCGGGTGTCGATCCCGACCACGGCCTCGAGAACCTCCTGGGGGCCCGATGATGTCCCGGATTGTGCATTTGCGCCGGGGACGGCTAGAAGCAACAACGCTGCAAGCGTGGCGATCGTGGCAAACATTGCGATGCGGCCGATGTGTGACGTTGCAGTTTGGAAACGGTGCTTGGCGAGGATGGTCATGTTGCATTCCAATCGTGCCAGGAGCTTGTCCGGGTGCGAATGTTATCACCTGATTGAGTCGCTGCGCGCCGGATCACGCGAAATTCAACCGGCGGTCGGCCCCCACGACTCATCGTTTTGCCGTGATATAATCAACGGCTCAAATGTCTGATCCATTCCACATCGAAGAACCGCAGAATTTAGGGGTTTCTGGTGCGTCCGCGGTCGCAGAAGCAGCACCCGCCCCATATTTGACGCAGCTCAACAGCCCGCAGCGCGAGGCCGTCGAGGCGCTCGACGGGCCGGTGCTGGTGCTGGCGGGTGCCGGAACCGGCAAGACGCGCGTTTTGACGACGCGTCTCGCCCATCTGCTGCGCCGCGGCCATGCGCGGCCCTATCAGGTGCTTGCGGTTACCTTTACCAACAGGGCCGCCCGCGAAATGCGTGAGCGTGTCGGCGGACTGGTCGGCGGTCCCGCAGAGGCGATCTGGCTCGGGACGTTCCATGCGCTCGGGGCCCGGATCGTGCGCCGCCACGCGGAACTCGTCGGCCTGCAGAGCAATTTCACGATCCTCGACGCCGACGACCAGGTGCGCCTGCTCAAGCAACTCCTGGCGGCCGAGAATATCGACGACAAGCGCTGGCCCGCGCGCGTGCTTATGGGAGTGATCCAGCGCTGGAAGGACCGCGCCCTGACCCCGGACAAGGTCTCTGCCGCTGACGCCGGTGATCTGGCAGGCGGGCGCCTGATCGATCTCTATCGCGATTATCAGGATCGCCTGAAGACCCTCAACGCCGCCGATTTCGGTGACCTGTTACTGCACAATCTGACGATCTTCGGCGAAAATCCTGAAGTGCTCGCCGAGTATCAGGAGCGATTCCAATACATCCTGGTGGACGAATATCAGGACACCAACGTGGCCCAGTATCTGTGGCTCCGGTTGCTGGCCCAGAAGCATCAGAACATCGCCTGTGTTGGCGACGACGACCAGTCGATTTATGCCTGGCGCGGCGCTGAGGTCGGGAACATCCTGCGTTTCGAGGAAGATTTCCCCGGTGCCAAAGTCGTCCGCCTGGAGCAAAACTACCGCTCGACCGGCCCTATTTTGGGCGCGGCGTCGGGGCTGATCACGCGCAACGAGGGCCGGCTCGGAAAGACATTGTGGACCGAGGCCGACGGCGGCGAGAAGGTCCGCATCCGCGGCGTGTGGGACGGCGAGGAAGAGGCGCGCACGGTCTCGGACCGGATCGAGAGTATTCAGCGCAATGGCCGCGACGGGAAACCCGTCGCCCTCAACGAGATCGCCATCCTTGTGCGCGCCGGATTTCAGACCCGCGAGTTCGAGGAACGGTTCCTCACCCTGGGGCTGCCCTACCGGGTGGTCGGCGGCCCGCGTTTCTACGAGCGCCAGGAATTGCGCGACGCGCTCGCCTATTTGCGGGTGATCCAGCAGCCGGACGACGATCTGGCCTTCGAGCGCATCGTCAACAGGCCCAAGCGCGGTATCGGGAATACCACGGTTCAGACGCTGCATGTGGCGGCGCGGGCGACGGGAACAAGTCTCTATCGGGCGGCAGCAGAACTGGTGACGACCGATGAGTTGCGCCCGAATACCCGCAGTTCGCTCGGGAACCTGATTGCCGATTTCGAGCGCTGGCGCGCGCTGTCGGGAGACGGCCGCGAGGGGCTCGCCCATTCGGAGCTGGCCGAAATGGTGCTCGACGAGAGCGGCTATACCGAGATGCTGATGAACGACAAGTCGCCCGAGGCGCCCGGTCGGCTGGAAAACCTCAAGGAACTCGTCGTCGCGATGGAGGAATTCGAAAATCTCACCGGGTTCCTCGAACATGTCTCTCTGGTGATGGAGAACACCGAAGCGGCCGGCAGTGACCTCGTCAATATCATGACCCTGCATTCGGCCAAGGGGCTGGAATTCGACACGGTGTTTCTGCCGGGCTGGGAGGAGGGCCTGTTCCCCCATCAGCGCAATATGGACGAGAACGGCCTCGCCGGTTTGGAAGAGGAACGTCGCCTCGCCTATGTGGGCCTGACCCGCGCCAAACGCGAGGCGACGATCCTGTTTGCCGCGAACCGGCGCGTGCACGGTCAGTGGCAGTCGGCGATCCCGTCGCGTTTCGTCGATGAATTGCCCCCGGAACATGTCGATGTCGACAGCGAACCCGGCGTGTATGCAGGCAATCAGGATATGGGCGGATTTGGCCGCGGGCGCGCGCTCGGCTATGGCGGTGGGCAATCCCGCGCCCCGAAACGCGACATGGAAGCGAGCCTAATTCACGCCGACCCGCAGGGTTTCGGCATCGGAGAGCGGGTGTTTCACCAGAAGTTCGGCTACGGGCGGATCACCGCGATCGATGCCAACAAGCTCGCCATTGCGTTCGAGAAGGCCGGCGACAAGAAGGTGCTCGACAGCTTCGTTGTACCCGCCGACGCGGCCTAGGACGCGCACGTGGCAGGCAACACCGCCTGGAAGATCGAACTCTTCGTGCCGTCCGCGGCACATGATGAATTTTCCGACACGCTGGAACTCTTCGCAGACGTGATCAGCCTGTTCCCGATCGAGGGAACAGGCGAGACGCGGATCTCCGGCTATGGCAGCGAGGCGCCGGACGAGACCGCCCTGACCGCAGCGCTGGCGGACACCGCGCGACGCCTGGGGACCGACGTTCCTACGGGTGATGTCGTCTTGCTACCGGACGTGGACTGGGTCGCCGAGAACCAGGCGAGCTTCGCCCCGGTGAGGGCCGGACGTTTCTACATTCATGATTCCGACCATATGGATCCGCCGCCGGCCGGCACTGTGCCTATTCGTGTGGATGCGGCGACGGCCTTCGGCACGGGCCATCACGGCACCACGCGTGGCTGCCTGGAAGCGCTCGACCGGGTGATCCGGTCCGGGGTCGCCGCGGCGCCTGTCCTCGATCTCGGCTGCGGCACCGGCATCCTGGGAATCGCCGCCGCCAAGGCCATGCGGGCGCGCGTGATCGGATCGGACATTGATCCGATCGCCGTCGCCAAGGCGCGCGAGAATGTCCGTGTGAACGGCGTGTCGGCCTTTATGCGGACCTATGAGAGCCGGGGGCTCGATGCGGTGATGGTGCGCCGACACGGGCCGTTCGGCCTGGTGCTGGCCAATATCCTCGCGCGGCCGCTGGAGCGGCTCGCACCGTTGATTGCTGCGCATCGTGCATCGGGCGCACCGGTAATCCTCTCGGGTCTGCTCCGCACCCAGGAGCCACAGGTCATCGCGGCGTACAGGCGCGCGGGGTTGCACCTGCGCGCGCGCATACATCACGATGAATGGTCGACGCTTATTTGTGGTTAGCGGAGCAGGTTCAGAAAGAGGCTAGGCCGCACGCGCGCCGGCCGCGCTGCGCCGATCTTCACGGATCATATCCGCCGCCTTTTCCGCGATCATGATCACGGGCGAATTCGTGTTGCCGCTGGTGATGGTCGGCATGACCGAGGCATCGACGACCCGAAGTCCTTCAATGCCGTGCACACGAAGCCGGTCATCGACGACCGACCCGGGATCTTGACCCATCTTGGCGGTCCCGACCGGGTGGAAGATGGTGGTCGCGATGTCGCCGGCCGCTTTGGCCAGTTCGGCGTCGCTTGCGATCTCGGGGCCGGGTTTGAACTCTTCGGGGGCGTACTTTGCCATGGGTGACTGGGCCACGATGTTGCGGGTGAGCCGGATTGCCTCGACCGCGACCCGCCGGTCGGCTTCCGTCGAGAGATAGTTGGGCCGGATCGACGGCTTGTCGCCGGCCTTGCCGCTCTTGATGTGGACCGAACCGCGGCTCTCGGGCCGCAGGTTGCAGACGCTCGCGGTGAAGGCCGGGAAGGGGTGCAGCGGCTCGCCGAACTTCTCAAGGGTGAGCGGCTGCACATGATATTGCAGGTTCGGGAATTCGAGCGACGGGTCCGATTTGGCGAACGCGCCGAGCTGGGACGGTGCCATCGACATGGGACCCGAGCGCTTGAACAGATACTCCAGCGCGATACCCGCCTTTCCGAGGAGTTTGTTCGCCCGCTCGTTCAGGGTTTTGACGCCCGTAACCTTGTAGGCGCAGCGGACCTGCAGATGGTCCTGCAAATTCTCGCCGACCCCAGGCAGCGCATGCACCGTCTCGATTCCGTGGGCACCCAGAACATCGGGATTGCCGATGCCGGATAGTTCGAGGATCTGCGGGCTGCCGATGGAGCCGGCCGACAGGATCAATTCACCGTCGATCTGTACCGATGCGGGTGCACCCTTGAGGCGCAGCGCCAGGCCCATGACCTTGCGCCCTTCGAGCTGAATCTTGTCTACCTCGGCATGGGTCAGGACAGTCAGATTGCTGCGGTTGCGCGCGGGCTTGAGGAAGGCGCGCGACGTGCTCCAGCGCATGCCCGTGCGCTGGTTGACATGGAAGTAGCCGCAGCCGTGATTGTCGCCCCGGTTGAAGTCATTGGTCTTGGGAATGCCCACCTGCGCGGCAGCCTCCTGGAACGCGTCGAGCACCTCCCAGGACAGGCGCTGGTTCTCGACCCGCCACTCGCCGCCGCTCTCATGCACTTCGTCGGTTGGCACCGCCGCCTGGTCTTCCGACTTCATGAAGTAGGGCAGCACATCATCCCAGCCCCAGCCGGTGTTGCCGAGCTGACGCCACTGGTCATAGTCGCGGGACTGGCCGCGCATGTAGATCATGCCGTTGATCGACGAACAGCCGCCCAGCACGCGACCGCGCGGATAGGCCAGCGCGCGTCCGTTCAGGCCTTCCTCTGCCTCGGTGCTGAACATCCAGTCCGTGCGCGGATTGTTCATGCAGTACAGGTAGCCGACGGGTATGTGGATCCAGAAGTAATTGTCCTTGCCGCCCGCCTCGAGGAGCAGGACGGATACATCCGGGTCGGCGGACAGGCGGTTGGCAAGGACGCAGCCGGCCGAACCCGCGCCAACAATCACATAGTCGAAGGAACCTAGATCTTGCATGGGGCCTTCCAGGCTATTCGATCTCGACCAGAAGGCCGTTGTCATCGACCTCCAGGCCGGTCTTGCGGGCGGCATCGATCACCGACGGATGCCAGTGCACCTTGCCGGTGTCCGGCCCGCCGACGATGAATTGCAGTGTGGCCGGCTTGTCGGACACGTTCTTGAAGCCGCGGTAGATGCCGATTGGGACGGAGACGGTATCGCCGGCCTCAAGGAAAACCTCGCGCTCTTCCTCGCCATCGCGCCAGTATATCGACCATTTCCCGTCGAGCGGCATGAAGACCTCTTCGGTCTCGTGCCAGTGCAGCGCCGCGCCACAGCCGGGATCGCATTTGGCAAAGCCGTGGGCAAAGCCATGGGCGTTGCCGAGTTTCGGTGCCAGATCCGGGTCAGCCTCATTCTCGGTCACGCCGAGGCCGCACAGGTTGATCATCTCGCGTTCATGGCCGGGAATACGCTGGTCCATGAAGCAAAGGCCGCTGCCCTTGATCTCGTTGAAGCGGGCGGTGCATGCCTCCATGTCGGCGATGCTGATGCTGGGTCCTGGCGGCGGATCAACGCGTGTCATGATGTCTCGTCCCTCTGTTTGTTTTCCGGTCGTGTTTTCCGATGCGAGGATAGCGCGGCAGCACGGAATTGTCTTCCGGTGGGGCCTCGCGTAGCTTCGCGGCCATGAACGCCAAATCTCCGAGCCAACGCCTGTCGGCCCTCCGCGACAAAATTGCGGAACAGGGCCTCGACGGGTTCGTGGTGCCCCATTCCGACGCCCACCAGAACGAGTTTCTGCCGCCGGATGCCGAGCGTCTGTCCTGGCTGACCGGGTTTACGGGCTCCGCGGGTACGGCGGTGGTGTTGGCGGACCGGGCGGCGATGTTTGTTGATGGTCGCTACACGCTTCAGGTGCGCGACCAGGTCGACGGGGCGTTGTACGAGTTCCATCATCTGATCGAAGCGCCGGTGGCCGACTGGCTTGGTGGGGTTCTTCGTCAGGGCATGCGTCTCGGTGTCGACCCGTGGCTGCACACGCAGGCCGGCGTGCAACGTTTGCGCAATTCAGCCGAGGCCGCCGGTGTGGCTCTCATCTTGGTCGAGACAAACCCGGTGGATGCAGTGTGGGACGACCAGCCGCCGCCGCCGTCTGCACCCGCTGTGCCGCATGATGAGCAGTTTGCCGGTCGCAGCAGCGCCCACAAGCGCAGGTCGCTTGGTGAGGCGCTGGCGCAGGAGGAGCTGGACGCTGCGGTGCTGACACAGCCGGATTCCATTGCCTGGCTGCTCAATGTGCGTGGCGGCGATGTAGCTCACACGCCGCTGGCCCTTAGTTTTGCGATCCTGGATGCCGATGGAACGGTTGATTGGTTTGTCGCACCCGAGAAACGATCCGATGCGCTGATCGCGCATCTCGGCAGCGAAGTCGAGATGCGTGATCCCGAGGCCTTTGCCGGGGCGTTGGATGGGCTCAAGGACCGGCGGGTTCTGGTGGCCCCGGACAGCGCCGCGGCGTGGATATTTGACCGTCTGACACGGGCCGGTGCCGTGGTCCTGCGCGGCAACGACCCGGTGACCCTTTCCAAGGCCATCAAGAACGAGACGGAGCTCGCCGGGACACGTGCGGCGCATTTGCGCGACGGGGCCGCGCTCTCGCGGTTCTTGCATTGGCTGTCCGAAGTGGCCCCGTCGGGCGACGTCGATGAGTTGTCCGCCGCGGCAAGATTGCTGGAATTCCGGGAAACCGGCGAACATTTCCGCGATCTGAGCTTCGGCACGATCTCGGGCGCCGGGCCGAATGGGGCGATTGTGCATTATCGCGTCACGCCAGAGACCAACCGGGCTTTGGCGCCGGGAGATCTCTATCTGGTGGATTCAGGCGCTCAGTATCTCGACGGGACGACCGACGTGACGCGGACGGTTGCTGTCGGCACGCCGTCCGATGAGATGCGTGACCGGTTTACCCGGGTTCTCAAGGGGCACATCGCCATCGCGACTGCGCGTTTCCCGGCCGGGACCAGCGGTGCGCAGCTCGACAGTTATGCCCGGCAGGCGCTGTGGCAGGTGGGGCTCGACTTCGATCATGGTACGGGCCATGGGGTGGGGAGTTATCTCGGCGTTCATGAAGGGCCGCAGCGCATCGCGAAGACCGGGTCGTCGATACCCCTGCAGCCGGGAATGATCGTTTCGAACGAGCCCGGTTACTACAAAGAGGGAGCCTTCGGGATTCGCATTGAGAATCTGCTGGCCGTGACCCAGCCGGGCGACATTTCCGGCGGCGAGCGCCCGATGCTCGGTTTCGAAACGCTGACACTGGCACCCATAGATCGCAGCCTGATCACCTCGAGTTTGTTGACCGCTGACGAGCGCGCCTGGATGAACGCCTATCATGCGCGGGTCGCCGCAGAGATCGGTCCGATGCTCGATGGCGATGCGCTGGCTTGGCTTGCGGAGGTAACGCGGCCGCTAGATTCGAATTGAGCGTGTCCGAAATCGCGTTAAGCTGTCGGCTGCGTGAATTGCGCCGTTAGAGCGACTGCATAGAGGGGGAGACCATGGCCGAAAGAAAAGTGATTGTGACCATTGCGCCGACGGGCGGAATGGCGAGCAAGGAACAGAATCCCAATATCCCGACTCAGCCGCAGGAGATCGCGGATGACGTCTATCGTTGCTACGAAGCCGGCGCGTCCGTTGTTGCGGTGCATGCCCGCCGGCCCGATGACCAGGCGACCTGCAATCCCGCGATCTACCGGGACATCAACGAACGCATTCGCGACAAGTGCGACATCATCCTGAACAACTCCACGGGCGGTGGTATCAACGGCGACATGATCAAGGAATCGACGGACGGGTTCCTCGAACTGTCCTGGGAAGAGCGCCTCAAGGGCATGGAGGGCGGGGCTGAGATGTGCACCCTCGATCCGACGACGATCGTCGCGACATTCGAAGGCCGCGAGATCATCATGAACACGTCGCCCGAGCGTTGCCGCGAGCTTGCCACGAAGATGCAAGACAAGGGCATCAAGCCCGAATGGGAGGTGTTCAGCCCGACCCATCTGCTGCAGGACGTGATGAGCCTGCTCAAGGCGGGCCTCGATGAGCCTCCCTATTTCATCAATTTCGTGCTCGGCGCGGATCGCGGCTTCCAGGGCGCGATGCCATATTCGCCCAAGATCCTTCAGGCGATGGTCGATCTGATCCCCGAGGGCGCGAACTTCAACGTCAGTGCCATCGGCCCGTCGCAGCTCAATGCCGCGCTGCTGTCGCTCCTGCTCGGCGGCCACGTCCGCGTCGGCCTCGAAGACAACCTGTATTACGAGCGCGGCGTGCTGGCGAACAACGTGCAGCTGGTCGAGCGGATCGTTCGCATCATCCGCGAATTGGGCATGGAGCCGGCGACACCTGAGGAAGCCCGCGAGATTATGGGGCTGAAGCCGCTGGCAGCGTAGTCGCGGGGCACCGCGGGGATTATTTGATATGCGGATTGCCATTATTGGCGGGGGGCCTGCCGGGCTCTACTTTGCGACCCTTTGGAAGAAGCGCCATCCCGACGCGCAGGTGCACGTCTACGAGCAAAATCCGGCGGATGCCACGTTCGGTTTCGGCGTGGTGTTCTCGGACCGGGCGCTGGAGTTTTTGCGTGGGGACGATCCCGAAACCCACGATCTGATCACGCCCGCCATGGAGACGTGGCAGGACATGACGCTCATCCATCGCGGCGAGACCGTCACGATCGACGGGGTCGGGTTTTCCTCGATCGGCCGCCTGAAACTCCTGCAGTTGATGCAGGAACGCGCGCTCGCGGTGGGTGCCGAACTGCACTTCGAGACTGTGCTGCGGAGCGTTGATGATCTGCCCGAGGCGGATCTCATCATCGCCGCCGACGGGATCAACTCGATCGTGCGCCGGAGCTACGAGGGCGACTTCCAGACGTCCCTGTCCTATCTGCCCAACAAATTCGCCTGGTACGGGGTGGAGACGCCTTTTAACTCGCTGACCCAGACCTTCATCGAGACCGAGTACGGCCCCGTCAACGCCCACCACTACCGCTATACGCCGGAGATGAGCACATTCCTGGTGGAGTGTGAACGCGAGACCTGGGAACGGGCGGGTTTCGCCACGATGAGCGACGAAGCTTCGCGTGTGTTGTGCTCGGAACTGTTCGCGGACACCCTGCGGGGCAAGCCGCTGATCTCAAACAATTCAAGCTGGCGCAACTTCCCGCAATTGTGGAGCGACCGCTGGTCCCATCTGAACATGGTGCTGGTCGGCGATGCGCTTCATACGGCGCATTTCTCCATCGGGTCGGGTACCCGCCTGGCGATGGAGGATGTGATTGCGCTCGTTGGGGCGCTCGAGGCCGAACCCGGCGATATCCGCGCCGCACTGACGCGTTACGAGGCCGAACGGCGGCCCATCGTCGAGAAGATCGTCGCCGCCGCGACCAAGAGCGCGCGTTGGTATGAGGATTTCGCCGCGCACATGCAGCTGACACCGCAGGAATTCGGCTACAGCTACATGACCCGCTCGGGTCGTGTGGACGATGATCGCCTGCGGCAGCTGGCGCCGAACTTCATGGCAGACTATGAGGCGGCGAAGGCTTAGCTGTCGCTCGTCCCAGCTGTTTCCTTCTAGCCCGAGACCATTTCGATCCAGCCGTCCTCATCGATGGTCTGGATGCCCAGCTCGGCCGCCTTCTTCGCTTTTGAGCCTGCGCCGGGGCCCGCGACCACCAGATCCGTTTTGCTTGAGACCGACCCTGAGACCTTGGCGCCCAATGCCTCGGCGCGTGACTTGGCCTCCGAGCGGGTCATCTTCTCCAGCGTGCCTGTGAAGACAATCGTCTTCCCGGCGAGCTCGGAATCGCTTTCGGGTTGTTCGAACGGCTGAATGTCGAGCAGCGCGTCGAGGTCGTCGAGCACCTGGCGGTTATGGTCTTCATGCACGAAGGCGAGCAGGTCCTTGGCGACGGACTCGCCAATCCCGTCGATATTGAGGAGATCGGCGTAGGCATCACCCTCTCGGTCTTGGGCCGCCGCCATAGCCGTACGCCAGTCCGACAGGCTGCCATAGGTCCGTGCTAGCAGCCGGGCTGTCGCCTGGCCCACCTGGCGTATGCCCAGTGCATAGATGAAGCGGTCCAGAGAGACGTTCCGTCGTTCGTCGATCGCCTGGAGCAGATTGTCCACGGATTGTTCGCCCCAGCCTTCGCGCTCCAGCAGCGCCGCCTTGTGATTCTTCTCGAGGCGAAAGATGTCCGCGGGGTTGGCCAGCAGGCCATCGGCGTGCAGCGCGGTCACGTTCTTCGCACCCAGCCCTTCGATGTCGAACGCGTTGCGTGACACGAAATGCTTGAGCCGCTCCACGGCCTGGGCAGGGCAGATCAGGCCGCCGGTGCAGCGCCGGACGGCCTCGTCCTCGTCGCGTACGGCCTCCGAGCCGCAGACCGGGCAGTGATCGGGGAACACAAATGCCTTCGCGTCCCCGGGGCGTTTCTCTGCGATGGCGCGGACCACCTGCGGGATCACGTCGCCGGCCCGCTGAATGATCACCGTGTCGCCGGCCCGGACATCCTTGCGATTGATCTCGTCTTCATTGTGCAGGGTCGCGTTTGAAACGACCACGCCGCCGACGGTCACCGGCTCCAGACGGGCGACCGGGGTGAGGGCGCCGGTGCGCCCGACCTGGATGTCGATCTCCCGCAGGATCGTCGTGGCCTGCTCGGCCGGGAACTTGTGGGCGATGGCCCAGCGCGGGGCGCGGCTGACGAAGCCCAGCCGTTGCTGGAAGTCCAGGCGGTTCACCTTGTAGACGATGCCGTCGATGTCGTAGTCGAGCGTCGGGCGTTGGTCGGACATCGCGGCGTAGTTTTCGATGATCTCGTCCAGGCTGGCACAAATCCGCGATAGCGGGTTCTTTTCGAAGCCCCAGGTCTCGACCCGATCCAGAAACCCCCACTGGGTCTCGGCGACATCCGCGCTCATCTCGCCCCAGGCATAGGCAAACATGCGCAAGGGACGTTTGGCGGTGACCGACGTGTCGAGCTGGCGCAGGCTGCCGGCGGCGGCATTGCGCGGATTGGCGAATATCTTCGCGCCTTCGGCCTCCTGATTTTCGTTGAGTGCGCGGAAGGCGGAACGGGGGAGATAGACCTCGCCACGAATTTCGACGATGTCGGGCGCGTCTCCGTGGAGCGTGTCCGGGATGTCATTGATCGTGCGCAGGTTCGCGGTGATGTCCTCACCCTCGTTGCCGTCGCCACGCGTGGCGCCCCGCACGAAGGTACCGCCCTCGTATCGCAGGGACACCGAAAGGCCGTCGATCTTGGGTTCGGCGACGATCTCCAGCGCGTCATCGGCATCGAGACTGAGGAAACGCCGGATACGGGTCAGGAACTCCCCGACATCCTCTTCCCCGAACGCGTTGCCGAGAGACAGCATCGGCACCGTGTGGCGAACCTTGGCGAAGCCCTGGGCCGCTTCGGCACCAACCGCCTGGCTGGGGCTGTCTTCGGTCGCCAGATCCGGATGCGCGGCCTCGAGTTCCAGCAGGCGCCGGAACAGTGCGTCAAATTCCGCATCGGATACAACCGGCGCGTCTTTCTGATGATACGAAACATTGTGCGCGCGGATTTCCTCGGCCAGGCGCGCGTGTTCCGCACCGGCGTTCGCCGGTGACAGGGTTTCGGGGTCGGTGTGCGTTTGGTCGGTCATTTCGCTCAATTTAGGGCCGTCTGTCGATTCAGGCACGTCCGGGGGTAGGCAGCCAGCCCGTGCCGGGGAGACTATGGCAGGTTGCGATCGCGTCTCCGGTTGGGCAATCCGCCGGCCATCATGCCGACGACGACCAGAGTGACTCCACCCGCAGCGATACCGCTTAGCGGCTCTCCCAGCACATACCAGGCGATCAATGCGACTGCAGCAGGGACGACGGCAACAGCTGTCGCCGTCGGTATCGCGCCTAGAGCTGCCACCGCGCGCGGATATCCCACTGTGGAGCCCATGAACACAATCAGGCCCTGGAAGACCCATTGCGCCGTGATTTCTTCCCACGAAGCCTCCAGCAAGCCCGAGGGCAGGAATAGCAACTGGATCGGCGTGTAGATGGCGAACGTGAATGTGGCCACGATGGCGGCGCTCCGCAGGGGCATGACGTTCCATTTGCGTACCAGAACACCGAACAATGACCAGGATGCGGCGCCGACGAAGAAGGACAGGTCGCCCACCCATTCATTGGGCGCGCCGCTTTCGGAAGCATCGAGGACCAGGAACATCGCGCCCGCGAAGATCATCGTCACCGAAATTACCCGCCACGTCCCCATACGTTCGTTGATCAACCACCAGGCAAGGGGGGCGGTGAACAGGGGCAGGGTTCCGGCAAGGATCGTCGCGCCATGGGCGGCCGGCGCGAACATGTAACCGCCAAAGGCAAAGACCGAGAATCCGGGCCCGGCTGTGAGCGCTATCAGCAGTGCCTGCCAGAAGCTGATGCCGCCAAGGCCGTATTTGAGCAGCCAGGGAAAGAAAATAATTCCGGCGACGCAGACCCGCAGGGTTGTCAGATCAAACGGCGTCAGAGTGAACTGAACGGACAGCCGTCCCGACAGGTGAAACGCCGACCAGATGATGATGATCGCGCTAACCCAGAGGATCCCGATCATGCGTTCGCGATGTAGCGGAGTCATTCGGCAGTGTTGCTCAGGCGGGCACTTCGGAGAGCGTGCTTTCGCGGTCCATGAGTTTGTCGGCTGCGGCGCGCGCTTCGTCCGTGATGTCGGCGCCTGACAGCATGCGGGCGATTTCCTCGCGCCGCTCCTCGGCGTCCAGCCTTGCGACATCCGTCGTCACGGTCCTGGCGGATGCCTTGCCGCTGGTACGTTTCTCGACCCGTAGATGCTCACCGGCCGCCGCCGCCACCTGTGGGCTGTGCGTGACCACCAGGATCTGCTGCTCCAGGCCCGACCCGGCGAGTTCCGCCAGCCGCTCACCCACCGCCGCCGCCGTGGCGCCGCCGATACCTGTGTCGACCTCATCGAACACGATGGTGCCCGCGCCCGAGGTGCCCGCGAGCACGACCTTGAGGGCCAGCATGAACCGGCTCAATTCGCCGCCTGATGCGATCCGGCCCAATGGTCCGGGCGTGGCGCCAGGGTTGGTCGAGACATTGAATGCGACGGCATCGATGCCATGTTCGACCCAGTCGGCCTCGTCCAGCGGCGTTACGCTGGTGGCCAGGGTCGCATTGTCGAGTTTCAGGGGCGGGAATTCCTTGGCGATCCGCGTGTCGAGCTTGCGGGCCGCTTTCTGGCGCGTCTGGGACAGGCTTTCGGCGACCTCGCAGTAGCCGCGCCGTGCCGCCTCGACATTCTTTGCCAGCGTGTCGAGATGGTCGTCACGCCCATCGATTGCCGCGAGCTGTGACGCGAGGCTCTCACGCAACACCGGTAGTTCGTCGGCGGGCACCTGGTGCCGGCGCGCAGCAGCCAGAATGGCGAACAGGCGTTCCTCGACGGCCTCAACCTCTCCGGTGTCTGTGTCGAGTGCGTGGGCGACAGAGTTGAGTTCCTGTATCGCCTCGGCGAGTTCGGCACTGCTTTTGTCGATCGCGGCGATGACCGGTGCCAGGCGACCGCCGGAAATATCGTCATCACGCTCCAGGCGGCCCGCGGCCCGTTGGAGCATCGTCTCGGCACCGTTCTCTCCGGTCAGGGCATCAGACGCTTCGTTGAGCGTCTCAATCAGTCGTCCGGCGTTCTGGAGCAGTTGCCGCCGGGAGGACAACTCGGTCTCTTCGCCGACTTGTGCTTCCAACTGGTCGAGTTCCTCGAGCGCGGCGCGCAGTTCATCGGCCTTGTCTGCGGACGCGGAGAGCGCCTGATGCGCCTCATTGTGCCTGGCGACAGCGTCGCGCCATGCGTGAAACCGCTCGGCGACGCGTTTGCGGGCTGTGCTGCTGTCGGCGAATGCATCGAGTGCGCGGCGCTGATTGGCGGGTTCTGCGAGCGAGAATCGTTCGAACTGACCATGAATCTCAACCAGGGAATCGCCGATCTGGCGCAGCAGGCCGATGCTGATTGGTTGATCATTTAAAAATGCGCGGCTACGGCCTTCGGCGCCGACCGTCCGGCGGAGAATGAGCTCTTCTCCGGGATCGATCTCGATGCCGTGTGTGTCGAACAGGTCTTCGAGGCCTGCGGCGCTGTTTTCGTCGAATATCGCGGTGACAGAGGCCTGTTCGGCACCCTGCCGCACGAGGCCTGCGTCGGATCGTGCGCCGAGGGTCAGTCCGAATGCATCCAGCAGGATCGATTTTCCGGCACCTGTCTCGCCGGTCAGGGCGCTCAGACCCGGGCCGAATGACAGTTCAGCCCGATCGATCAGGACAACGTCCCGGATCGACAGATGGCGCAGCATGGGGAGCTAGAACGGCCAGATGCGGCTGAAGAACCCGTCTTCTTCGACCGGATCGGGCACGCCGTCACCATCTAAATCGCGGAACTCCTCGCCTTCGACGAGTTCGTAACTGTCGATGTACCATTCGCTGCCTGGGAAGTTATGGCCGAGGACAGCCGCGTTGGACCGCGCTTCGGGTTCGATACCCAAAGCGGCATAGGCTTCGGAGAGCCGGTGCAGGGCTTCCGGAACATGGGTTGTCGTCTGGTAGTTCTCGATCACCGTCCGAAAACGATTGATCGCCGCGAGGTAATTGTCGCGCTCAAGATAATAGCGCCCGATCTCCATTTCCTTACCCGCCAGATGGTCGCGGGTCAGGTCGATCTTCAACACCGAATCTTTCGCATACCGTGAATCCGGGAACCGGCGGACCACATCATCCAGAGACTGCAGAGCCAGTTCGGTGGTGCGCTGATCTCGTCCGACGTCGGTGATCTGCTCATAATAGCTCAGCGCCTTCAGATAATAGGCGTAGGAGACATCGCGATTGCCGGGGTGGAGTTGGATGAACCGGTCCGCCGAAAGGATCGCGTCGTCATACTGGCCGTCGGAGTAGTAGCTGAAGGACGACATGAGCTGCGCCTTGGTGGCCCAGATCGAATAGGGATGCTGGCGCTCGACTTCCAGGAACGTATCCGCCGCTTCGGCGAAATCCTTGCCTTCGGCCTGATCGGCCGCCTCGTTGTAGAGCTCCTCGACCGGGCGCTCGACATATTCGGGCGTATCGTCGGACGAGCAGCCGGCCAGAATCGAGACGGCAAGCAAGGCTATCCCAATGCTGCGGTTTTTCATCCAAGACTGTCTGTTCGGCATAATATTCAAATCTCGCGAGTCTGGGCCGCCATACACAGGCGTTTGGCAGCGGATTCAAGCGTGATCATCGCTGTCTATTTATATCATGCCCTTCGCGGATTCACAGCAAAACGGGCCGACAAAGCCGACCCGTTCAAACCCAAGTTCACAGCTGAGAGTTTTATGCCGTCGCGGCGAGGGGTTCTGGTTCGAGTACAGCTTCGGGCAATTCGGCATAACGCCAAGCACTGGGGTCTGCGAACAGGGCCCGCACGATCTCATGGTTCATGGCGTGACCCGAACGATATCCCTGGAAATGGCCTGAAATCTGGGCTCCGGCGAGATAAAGATCGCCGACACAGTCAAGAATCTTGTGACGCACGAATTCGTCTTTGTAGCGCAGGCCCTCGTCGTTGAGGATTTCATCACCGCTAACCACCACAGCATTGTCGAGGCTTCCGCCGAGGGCGAGGCCCATGCGACGGAGTTGATCAACTTCCTCGGCAAAGCCAAACGTGCGGGCGCGCGAGATTTCACCCTTGAAGGTGCCATTCACCAGCCGCACGTTCATGTCCTGTTTGCCGATTGCGTCGGAATCGAACTCGATGCTGAAGCCAACCGAGAAACCGGAACCAGGAGAGAGGGACACTTCGCGGCCGTCGATTTCGACATCGACCCGCTTGAGAACTTCGATGAACCGCCGTGGTGCGTCTTGTGTGACCACACCTGCGCATTCGATCAGGAACACGAAGGGTGCAGCACTGCCGTCCATGATTGGGAGTTCGGAGCCGCTGACCTCGACATAGACATTGTCGATTGCGCATCCGGCGAGTGCCGCGAGCAGATGCTCGACCGTCGCAACGGTCACGCCGTCTTTATTGCCCAGGGTTGTGCAGAGCGTCGCCTCGACGACATTTTCGACCAGGGCCGGTATTTCTGCTCCGTTGCCGATCTCGTCAGTCCGGCAGAACACGACACCGGTGTTCGTTGGGGCTGGTTTGAGCAGGATCGAGACCGTTTCACCCGTGTGCAGGCCCGTGCCGCTGCAGCCGATTTCGCTCTTCAGCGTGTGCTGCAGGCCCAAGTCGATGTCCGGGGTAGAAGTCATCTGATCTTTATCTTTCATTTCGGTCGCGTTGTGTCCGCGAGTAACCAATTTCTGATACCGGGTGTAACAACTCGGACGGGGCTGTCACAAATCACTCTTTGTTACAGAATGTTGCGGACGGAAGCCGCGGATTACTGGAGAAATCCGCGGCTTCGTCCATCTAGGTGATCAGTTGGCCTGGCGACGCAAAAACGCCGGAATTTCGAGCATTTCTTCATCCTCGCGAGCAGTCTCGCGGGGTGCTGCAGGCTCGATGTTGGCCAGGGTTGGTTGGGCCGGTACTTCGGCCACCGGCTCCGGGGTCGGAGCCGGGGTTGCGACGGTGGGTGCCACGGGTGCCGCCACGGGGGTGGGAGCAGGTTCCGCGACCGTTTCAGCGACCGCTTCGGTGGTGACTTCAGCCACCGTTTCGACGACTGGTGCGATCACTGTCTCCACGACAGGTTCCGCAACAGTCTGGGTGACCGGTGCGGGTGTCGGTTCAACGGTGGTCTCTGCCACCGTTTCTACGACCGGCTCTGCCACCGGCCTGGTAGCGACGGGCTCAGGGGTGGCAGCGGGTGCTGCTGCAACCTCAGGCGCCGGTGTGGCTTCGACAGGGGTAACTTCAACCGGTTTGGCCGGTTCGACCGTCACCGCTGGTTTGGCTGCGACCGGTTCACGGCGTTCTGCGACCTTGGGGGAGGCTTCAGCCTGATCCTCGGTCATTGCCCGGTTCACGGCACCCGTCACCTTTTGGAACAGGCTGCGACCGCGACGGCGTTCGGCCTGGACACCGGCGTTGGTGATCGCTGCTTCGGCAAACGCGTCGGGGCGCTTGGCCTCGGCGCGCGGTGCCGGGCGGCGTTCCTCGACAACCGGTTTTGGCGGGATGAACGGGGATGCCGCGGACGGTGCCTCGGCGACGGTGGCCGCTGGCTGTGGTTGCGGTGCAGATGCGGGCGTAGCGACCTGAGCAGCCGGTGGAGTTGCATCCATCACCGGCGCGGCCTCGGGGGCCGCTTCGACCTGCTTGGTCTTTGACGGGTCTGAATCGTGGACCAGCGAGATCATCGGCGAACGCGGCAATGCGTCTGCGTTGGCGTCGATCCCCGTGGCGACAATGGAGACCCGCATCATGCCTTCGAGTTTTTCGTCGAAGGTCGAGCCGAAGATGATGTTGGCATCGGAATCCACTTCCTCACGGATGCGGTTTGCTGCCTCATCGACTTCGAACAACGTCATGTCCGGACCGCCCGTGATGTTGATCAAAACGCCGCGCGCGCCGCGCATCGACACATCGTCGAGAAGCGGGTTGGCGATTGCGGATTCGGCAGATTCGATCGCGCGACTGTCGCCCGTCGCCTCGCCCGTACCCATCATCGCCTTGCCCATCTCGCTCATCACCGTACGGATGTCGGCAAAGTCGAGGTTGATAAGGCCCGGCATGATCATCAGGTCAGTCACGCCACGCACACCCGAGTGGAGCACGTTGTCGGCCATGCAGAACGCATCGGCGAACGTGGTGTTCTCGTTACAAATCCGGAACAAATTCTGGTTCGGGATCACGATCAGGGTGTCGACGAAATGCTGCAGCTCTTCGATCCCTTCATCGGCCAACGTGGCGCGATGGCGGCCTTCGAACTGGAACGGCTTGGTCACGACGCCGACCGTCAGGATGCCCTGTTCGCGTGCGGCGCGTGCGATGACCGGCGCGGCACCGGTGCCCGTACCGCCGCCCATACCAGCAGCGATAAACGCCATGTGGCTGCCTTGCAGATGGTCGATGATTTCATCGAGCGCCTCTTCGGCGGCCGCACGGCCGATGTCGGGGCGCGCACCTGCACCGAGACCGTTGGTGATGTTCGCGCCGAGCTGGATACGCCGCTCGGATGCGTTCATCGCTAATGACTGGGCATCGGTGTTGGCGACAACGAATTCGACGCCTTCCAGGTTGGACGCGATCATGTTGTTGACCGCGTTCGACCCGGCGCCACCTACGCCGATTACGACGATCCGTGGCTTGAGTTGGGAATCGGGGGGGGGAGCACTGAGATTGAGCGTCATATTTGCCTCCAGTTTTACAGCAGTGAGCTCATGGGAAGAACGACCAGACATGGCCGGAACGGTGACCCACCGTCCCGGCGCATGCCGAAACTTTGGGTCGGGGGAGTGGGGGAGAGAGTCCTAGAAATGTTCACGGAACCACTGACCAAACCGCCCTGTGAAGCGGCCTGGTTCCCCCTGTCGGACCGGCGACGGCATCGTCAGCGACGACGAATTGTCGACCGCATGGGCGATGAGACCCGCGCCGGTGGCGAATGCGGGGCCGGCGATTGCTTCCGCGAGACCGCGGACGCGCAGGGGCCGACCCATACGAACCTGTTTGTCGAGAATGCGTCCCGCGAGATCGCGGACGCCCTGTAGCTGGCTTGCGCCGCCGGTCAGAACGACACGTCGGCCCGCGAGCGGGCCGAATCCGCTGTCGTCGAGCCGCGCGCGAACCAGTTCGAAGGTTTCTTCGATGCGCGGTTGAATAATTCCGTTCAGCAGCGAGCGCGGGAGTTGCACCGCGGCGTTGTGTTCTTCCTCGCCAACCTGGGGCACGTCGAGCAAGTCATGCTCATCGGATTCGGTGGCCAGCGCGTTGCCGTAGAACGTCTTGAGACGTTCGGCATTGGCGAGTGTGGTGGAGAGACCGCGCGCGACGTCCGAGGTGACGTGATTGCCGCCAACCGGGATTGTGTCTGCGAACATCATCTGTCCGTCATAGAAGATCGCGAGGCTCGTGGTGCCGCCGCCCATATCGACAACGGTGACCCCGAGGTCGGCTTCATCTTCGACGAGAGTAGCCAGGCCCGCAGCATACGGTGAAAGAACGAAGTCCTCGACGCTGAGGTGACAACGCTCAACTGCTGCGCGGATCGTGCGGACAGTGTTCGCAGACGCCGAAACGAGGTGCATGTTTACGGATAATTTCTGACCGAACATGCCGCGCGGGTCGTCGATGCCCTTTTGACCGTCGATCGCGAAGCCGACCGGAATCGAATGGATCAGCTCGCGTTCCTTGCCGTTCCCGCTTCCGTTTGTGCCGCTATTTGCCTGCCGGACTGTATGGGTGTGCTGGAAGACGCGGTGCAGATCCATTTCGTCGATCTGTTGGCCGCCGATATCCACATCAACGCCCAGAATTTCGGATTGCGGTGCGCCGGTGCTGAGGTTGACCGTGACCGAACTGATGGTCTCCTGGGCGATCTGCTCGGCCATATGTACGGCCTTGCGGATCGAATCCTCTGCGGCGTCGATATCGATAATTGTGCCGTTTTTCAGGCCGCGGCTGAGCTGGTGACCGGCGCCAATCACCCGTGGCTGGGCGCCCGGCGCGGCGCTGCCTTCGGCGGAGTGGCGACCGGCCCGCGCGATCAGGCAGCAAACTTTACTGGTGCCGATGTCGAGCACCGCGAACGTTCCGGTCCGCGGCTTGGTCAGCTTCTTCGGCAATCCGCCGGTCCCCCAATCCATGCTCATGTGTCTTTTCCCTCGGCTTTCGGCCGGGGCGCGCTGTCGCGGCCGACACGGACAATCAAACGATCAGGGACCCGCAAGTCGACGGCGACGACATCGCGGTCGAGCAGCGCATGTTCGCGCTGGAAGTCATCGAGCCGGGTCAGGGCGGCGGAGATGTTCTCTTCCGGGAGGCGTACGTCGATCCCGTTGCGCAGGCGAAGGTTCCAACGGCGCTCGGAGACGCGGACAGCCGCTTCAATGGCCTTGGCGACGGCCGGATATGTTTGCAGCAAATCGATCAATTGCGCGGCATGTTCGGGCGCACCGTCACCCACGATCAGCGGCAGGTGCGCAAAGGCGTCCAGGCCAGATTGCTGAATTGTTTTGCCGAAACGATCCACCAAGGCGGCCTGCCCGTCGTGCTGCCAGATGGCCAAGGGTTGGCGTTCGACAACCCGGACAAACACGACATCGGGCAGCCGACGCGCGATTTCCGCCGACCGGACCCAACCCAGCGATTCGATTCGATTCCGCGCGGCTTTCATGTCGATGGCGAAGATCGGTGATCCGCGCTCGATATCCAGGGCTGCCAGAATTTCAGCTGCGTCTGCGTTGTGTCTGCCACTAAGGACAACATCGTCCACGCGAAGACCCGCATCCGCCGAAACGTCGAGAACGGAGGCGCCCAACGCGTTCATCCGGGCGTCGATCCAGCCATTCGCTGACAATTGCCATGCACCGGCGGTCACGGCGGCAACGCCGACGACACATGCGCCGGCTACGATCAGCCGACGGCGCCGACGATTGGCGGGGGCCCGCCGGGTGCTTTTGCTTTTCGAAGCGCCGATCTTCGGGATCAATCGCATTGCGCGGTCTCCACCATCCAACTCACAAGTTCAGGGAATGCGATGCCGCAATGGGTTGCCTGTTCCGGCACGAGGGACAGGCGTGTCATGCCTGGTTGGGTGTTGACCTCAAGGATCACCAGCGCATCGCGGTCGTCGTCGTATCGGAAATCGGCGCGGGTGACGCCGCGGCAATAAAGCGCCTTGTGCGCCTTTGCGGCCCAGGTCATCGCCTGATCGTAAACGCCTTCGCTGACGGGGGCCGGCACCAGATGCTCGGTTACGCCGTCGGTATACTTGGCTTCATAGTCGTAGAACCCCTTGGTCGGGCGCAACTCGGTCACGGCCAGGGGGCGCGGGTCTTCGCCCGCGGCGCCCATGACGGCAACGGTCAATTCGCGCCCCGGGATGAATTCCTCAACCAGAAGCGTGTCGGCCTCGATGGCGTCGGGATCGGGCCCGTTGGCCCCGTCCTCGATAATCTGGACGCCGACCGATGAACCCTCGCTGTTCGGCTTAATCACATACGGGCGTGGCATCACGTCGCCCGCCAACACCTCATCGCGACTTGCCAGCTTGCCCCGGGCGATGCCGAGGCCTTCGTTCTCGAAAATCGTGCGTGCGGCGGCCTTGTCCATGGCCAGCGCGGAGGCGAGCACGCCCGAATGGGTGTAGGGCAGTCCGAGAAGGTTCAGCAGACCCTGGATGTTGCCATCCTCGCCGAAGTTGCCGTGCAGGGCGTTGAAAACCACGTCGGGGCGCGGGTCGAGGGCATCGAGCAACGCGCTGATGTCAGCGGTCACGTCGATCTCGAGGGTCTCGTATCCGGCTTCGCGCAGGGCCTCGGCGCATTGGCGGCCGGATTCCAGCGAGACGTCGCGTTCGGCGGACGTGCCACCCATCAGGACGGCAACGCGTTTGCGTGTGAGGGCGCTCATTGCTCTCCCCCCGCCGGATCGCCGATCCGTTCCAGTTCCCAGGTCAGTTCGACCCCGGTCGTCTCGCGCACCCGGCGGCGTACTTCCTCGCCGAGCCCCTCGATGTCGGCAGCTGTCGCGCCGCCGGTGTTGACCAGGAAGTTGCAATGCTTCTCCGACACCTGGGCGCCGCCGAGCTGGAGCCCGCGACATCCGGCACGGTCGATGAGTTCCCAGGCCTTGTGTCCGTTCGGGTTCTTGAACGTGCTGCCGCCCGTGCGGGTTCGGATCGGCTGGGTTTCCTCGCGCGATTCCTGCACCAGGGTCATCGCCCGTTCGATCTCGTCCTTGTTGCCCCAATCACCTTCCATGACGCAGCCGACGAAGACCCAGTCGCAGGGCACGGCGGAACCGCGATAACGCGGCCCCCAGTCCTCGGGGCGCAGAACGCGGATCTCGCCACGCGGCGTGAGTGCCGTGGCCTCTCGAACCACGTCCTTGAATTCGCGGCCATAGGCGCCGGCATTCATCCGCAGCCCGCCGCCGACGGTGCCGGGGATGCCGGCCATGAACTCAAAGCCGGCAACGCCGGCGTCGCGTGTGGCTTTGGCGACGTTGTAGTCGAGGGCCATCGCTCCGGCCTGAACCGAAACGCCGTCGGTGCGGATTGTCGAGAAGGGGCGTCCGAGCCGGATCACGACACCGGGCACGCCGCCGTCGCGGATCAGCAGGTTCGAACCGGCACCCAGAATCGTCACAGGGACATCGTCGGGCTTTCCAGCCAGGAAGTTTGCCAAGTCGGTGACATCCGCTGGCCGGAACAGAATTTCCGCCGGGCCGCCGACACGGAACCATGTGTAGCGCGCGATCGCGCCGGCGGGTTCGTATCGCCCGCGCACGGCGGGGAGCCGGTCGAGCAGCGAGGGGGTGCGTGAAATGGCCGCCATGGTCATCCCTCCGTTCCCGTGTCGCGTGACATCAGCTGGTTCAACTCGTCGGGCAGCGCCTGGGCCCAATTGGTGACCGTGCCGGCGCCGAGGAATACGACCATGTCGCCGTCGGTGCCGCTGGCTGCGATGAGCTCGGCGAGCCGATCCGGATCGGGGAGTGGGCGCACGTCCCGGTGGCCGCGGGCACGAAGCCCGTCCACCAGTGCGTTGCGGTCCACTCCCTCGATCGGGGCCTCGCCGGCCGGGTATATGTCCGACACGAAGACGATGTCCGCGTCGTTGAAGCAGGTGCAGAATTCGTCGAAAAGGCTTTCGACGCGTGAGAAACGGTGCGGCTGGAAGATCGCCATCACCCGGCCCTGTGTCGCACTGCGCGCAGCGTCCAGGACGGCTGTGATCTCAACCGGATGGTGGCCGTAATCGTCGATCACCGTGATGCCGCCGGCCTCGCCGGTCTTGGTGAAACGCCGTTTCACGCCCTCGAAGCCGGTGAAGGCGGTTTGAATCACCGAATCGGGAATGTCCATCTCGAGCGCGACCGTGACTGCGGCGAGCGCATTCTGGGCGTTGTGGGCACCAAACATCGGCAACTGAATGCCTTCAATGGTACGCGCCGCGCTGCTGGTCCGCTGGGCAACGTTTACGTCAAAGCGCATGCCGGATGAATCAGTCTCGAGATTCACGCCGCGCACATCCGCCTGAGGCGAAAAGCCGTACGTCACGATGCGCCGATCCTTCAGTTGCGGGATCAGCGCCTGGACCTCGGGGTGGTCGACGCACATTGCGGCGAAGCCATAGAAGGGGATGTTCGAGACGAACGTCGCGAAGGCTTCGCGCACGGCGTCGAAGGTGCCATAGAAGTCCAGATGCTCGGGGTCGATATTCGTGACCACAGCGATGGCCGCCGGGAGTTTGATGAAGGTGCCGTCGGACTCGTCGGCCTCCACGACCATCCACTCGCCTTCGCCCAGCCGCGCATTGGTGCCGTAGGCGTTAATGATGCCGCCGTTAATCACGGTCGGGTCGCGATCAGCGGAATCAAGCATGGCGGCGATGAGCGATGTCGTTGTCGTTTTGCCGTGTGTGCCGCCGACGGCGATCGACCATTTGAGGCGCATCAGCTCGGCCAGCATTTCGGCGCGGCGCACGACCGGGACAAGCCGTGCGCGCGCGGCGACGACTTCCGGGTTGTCGCTTTTCACGGCCGTCGAGACGACGAGAACCGAGGCGCGCTCGATGTTTTCGGCGCGCTGGCCGATGTCGACATGGATGCCGAGACCGCGCAGGCGCAGAACGTTCGCATTTTCTGAAAGGTCGCTGCCCTGTACCTGGTAGCCGAGCGCGTGCAGCGTCTCGGCGATCCCACTCATGCCGATGCCGCCAATGCCGACGAAATGGATCAGGCCGATATCGATGGGGAGCGCTCTCATTCCGCCGCCTCCCGCAGTCCTGTCGGGTCGAGATCAACGCCACTGCCGTTGGCAGGGATCAGATGCTCCACCAGATCCGCCAATCGACCGGCGGCGTCCGGATGGCCCAGTGCGCGTGCCGCGGACGCCACACGTGCCAGTGCTTCGGCGGATTCGAGTGCGGCCTCCAGCCATCCCGCCATCGCGGCGGGGGTAAATTCGCTTTGCGCCATGACCCAGCCTGCGCCCGCGGCCTCGACGGCGCGTGCATTGGCCATCTGATGATCATCGATTGCATGGGGGTAGGGCACATAGAGCGCCGGGCGCCCGGCGGCAGTGAGTTCGGACACAGTGGACGCGCCGGCGCGGCCGACCACGAGATGGGCGGCGGCCAGGCGTGACGGCATGTCGTCGAAGAAGGTCTCCAGCTCGACCGGCATGTTCAGAGCCGCGTAGACGGCGCGGACCTCGTCGATATCTTCGGCCCGGCATTGCTGCGCGAGGCGGAAGCGGGCCCGTTGGGGCGCGGTCAGGGATTTGAAAGCTGCGGGCGCGATTTTGGAGAAAACCTGCGCGCCCTGACTGCCGCCCACGATGAGCAGGTCGATCACGCCGCTGGGGGGCGTATATGGCCGGGCGGCGAGGGCAGCGATATCCTGGCGCACCGGGTTGCCGACCACCGTGGCCCGCGCATGGCCGGCGGATTTCAGACGCTGGGTCTGGGCGAAGCTCAGTGCGAAGGCCTTGGCGCCGCGGGCGAGCCGACGGTTGGCGCGGCCGAGCACCGCGTTCTGCTCATGAATCACCGTCGGCAAGCCTGCGAAACCGGCTGCGAGAATGGGGGGAACGCTCGGATAGCCGCCGAACCCGACCGCGATGGAGGGCTTGTATTCACGGATAAGGCGACGGGATTCGAAGAACCCTTTCGCCAGCGCCTTGACGCCGGCTGCCATGCCTTTCGGGCCGCCGCCGAGGCTGCGGGCCGAGATCGTGTGGCGCATGACTGTCTTTGGCAGACCCAGCACGTCGGATGTCACCAGTCCGCCGCGCGGGTCGGTCACGAACAGGATCGAATGTCCGCGCGCACTCAGCGCGCTGGCGAGGGAGACCGCCGGGAACATGTGGCCGCCGGTGCCACCGGCGGCGATCAGAACGGGTTGCTGGCGTGTGTTCATGTCGACGCCCCCGATCCCAGTCGCCGTCGCGTCAGAGCGAGGGTCATGCCCAGGCCGAGTGCGACGCCGAGCAGCGAGGAGCCGCCGTAGCTGATGAAGGGCAGGGTCATGCCCTTGGTCGGGATGAGCTGCAGGCTCGACCCCATATTGATCAGCGCTTGCATGCCGAACTGGACCAGCAGGCCGGAGACGGCGAGCATGATGAAGAGATTCTGCTCGGACATGGCGCGGCTCATGCCGCGCAGCACGATGAAGGCGAACAGTGTGACGATGAACAGCGCGACGAACAGACCCAGCTCTTCCCCGGCCACCGCAAACACGAAATCGGCATGTGCGTCGGGGAGAACCTGCTTGACCTGACCTTCGCCCGGTCCGCGGCCAAACAACCCGCCGCTTGAGAATGCCTCGATGCTGCGCTCAATCTGATAGGTGTCGCCCGACTTCGGATCGATGAAGCGGTCGATGCGACTGGCGACGTGAGAGAGCGTGAAGTAGGAGCCGACCAACCCCGACACGCCGAGAACAACCAGTCCTGCGACCAGCCACATGGGCAAGCCGGCCAGGAAGAACTGCGCCATCCACACGCCGGTGATCACCACAGCCTGTCCCAGATCCGGTTGGGCGATAACCAGGGCGATGACCGTTGCGAACAGGGCGGTGCAGATCAGGCGTCCCGGGAACCGGGGGTCGTGCGCCGCTTCGCTGAACAGCCAGGCGGCGACGACGGCGAACATTGGCTTGACGAATTCGGTTGCCTGGAGCGAGAAGCCTGCAATCGAAAGCCAGCGGCGAGCGCCCTTGATCTCGATGCCGAACAGCAAGGTGGCCGTGAGCAGGACGATACAGCCGAGGAAGGCGATCACCGCCATACGCCGCACCTGGGTGGGCGTCATCGCCGAAACGGCGAGGATCATCGCGATGGCGACGGGCAACAGCATGAAGTGGCGCTTGATGAAGTAGAATTCGTCGAGGCCAATCCGCTCTGCCACGGCGGGGCTTGAGGCGGCCGCGAGCAAGGCGCCGAATGCCATCAGGGCGGCGATCGCCGCGAGACTCCAACGGTCGACGGTCCACCACCACTGCCCGAGAATTGAGGTGTCGGCGCGCGTGAAGGGCATCATGCGGCACCTCCTGTCGCGTGGGTGACGAAACCCGGAATGGCGGCGACGGCGGTGCGGAAGGCATCGCCACGCGCCTCGAAGCTGGGGAACTGGTCGAAGGATGCGCAGGCCGGTGAAAGCAGGACCACGGCGTTGTCGTCGCCGGCTGCCATATCGGTTGCCTGCTGGGTGGCTGTGGCGAGATCGCCCGAGCGCGTCGTCGAAACACGATCTTTCAGGGTCGCCTCGAAGTCTTCGGCCGCGTCGCCAATCAGGAATGCATGGCGGATGCGGTCGAAGAACGGCCCGAGTGCGGCGATGCCGCCATCCTTCGCGATACCGCCGGCGATCCAGTAGATGTTCTCGTAGGCGGCCAGGGCGTGTGCCGCGGCTTCTGCGTTTGTTGCCTTGGAGTCGTTGACGAAGCGCACCGGGCCCTTCGTGCCCAGCAGTTCCTGGCGATGCGCGAGCCCGGGGAAGCGGGCAATGGATGCGATGATCCCGGCACGAATCTCCGTTGTTATGGATTTCAGGATCGCGGTGACGGCGCCATAGGCCGTCGCGACATTCTGGGCGTTGTGGTCACCGGGAAGCGCGGGAAGGGTGCGCATCTCGATGATCTGTTCGGCGTTGTCCGCCCGGTCATCGATGATCCAGCCTGCATCGAGGTAGATTCCGCCGGCGCAGACACCGCGGGTTGAAATCGGCGTCATCGCGGCGAGGTCGCGTGCCTGTACCTCGCTGAAAATTGACTTTGCGTAGGTATCGTCGATCCCGACGATCGCCGACTGCGTGGCGCTTTGCCCGTCGAAAACCCGGCGCTTGGCGGCGACATAGCCGTCCATGCCGCCATGGCGATCGAGATGATCGGGTGTGATGTTGAGCAACACGGCCACGTCGAACACCGCCGCAGGCAAAAGGTCGAGCTGGTAGGACGAAAGTTCGAGGACATAGACGCCGTCGGTCCCGAGTGCATCCAATGACAGCGCCGGGGCACCGATATTGCCGCCAATGGCGCTCGCGACGCCCAGTTCGGACAGGATGTGGCCGATCAGCGCCGTGGTGGTCGATTTGCCGTTCGTGCCCGTGATCCCGATATAGCGCGCATCGGGCGCGGCCCGGGTGAGGAGCTCGATATCGCAGAGGATTTCGCATTTGGCGTCGCGGGCACGGGCGACGACCGGGTGGGTGTGCGGGTGGCCCTGCGGAATGCCCGGACTCAGGACCAGCATATCGATATCGCCGAATTCGGCTGTCTCGAGATTGCATGGCGTCAGTCCGCGTGCGGCCGCACCGTTGCGGCGGTTTTCATTGTCGTCCCAGGGCAGCACACGCGCGCCGGCCCGGCGCAGTTCGCTGGCCGCGCTCAGTCCGGACACGCCGAGCCCCAGCACGGCGATTGCGTGATCGTCGTAGGCGCTGAGGTCGAGCATGTTTGGGGTCGCCGTCATCGTCTCACCGCAGCTTCAGGGTTGCGAGGCCGATCAGGGCCAGCACGGTTGCGATGATCCAGAAGCGGATCACGATGGTCGGCTCGGCCCAGCCCTTCTGCTCGAAGTGATGGTGCAGCGGCGCCATGCGGAACACGCGCTTGCCGGTCAGCTTGAATGATCCCACCTGTACGATGACCGAGACGGTCTCGAGCACGAACAGGCCGCCGATGATGGCGAGCACCAGCTCGTGTTTGGTCACGACCGCGATGCCACCCAGCGCGCCACCCATCGATAGCGACCCCGTATCGCCCATGAACACCATGGCCGGCGGCGCGTTGAACCAGAGGAAACCCAGCCCGGCACCAACCAGCGCGCCGCAGAAGACGGCAAGTTCGCCGGCGCCCGGAACGGCGAAGATCAGGAGATAGTCGGAGAACACCACATTGCCGGTCACGTAGGAGATCAGGCCGAAGCAGCCGGCGGCGATCATCACCGGCACGATGGCGAGGCCGTCGAGCCCGTCGGTGAGGTTCACGGAGTTCGACGCACCGACGATCACGAAGATCGCGAACGGAACGAAGAACCAGCTCAGCTCAATCAGGAAGTTCTTCACAAAGGGAAGCGCCAGCGTGGTCGCAAGCGGGTCCGCTGTCAGATGCATGATCCAGAGCGTCGCGATGCCGGCGACCAGGATTTCGGCCAGCAAGCGGACGCGGGCGGGAATGCCCTTGGACTTGGACCGTGTGAGTTTTTGATAGTCGTCGGCGAAACCGATGGCGCCGAACCCGACCGTGATCAGCAACAGGGCCCAGACATACCCGTTCGTGAGGTCCGCCCAGAGAAGCGTGCTGACGATGATCGCGAGCAGGATGAGGAACCCGCCCATTGTCGGGGTACCGGCTTTCTTGAAATGGGTTTGCGGCCCGTCCTCGCGGATGGGCTGGCCCTCCGGTTGCTGCTGACGCAGCCAGCCGATGATCAACGGCCCGAACAGGAATGCAACGACCAGGGCCGTCACAACGGCGCCGCCGGCCCGGAAGGTCAGTGAGTTGAACAGGTTGAACAGGATGAACTGGTCGGCGAGAGGGCCGAGGAGGTTAAACAGCATGATTGGCCTCCAGCCCGTCATTCATTTCAAGAGCACACAGCGCGTCCACGATTAGCGCCATCCGGCTGCCGAGAGAGCCCTTCACGAGAACCACGTCGCCGGCGTTGACGGCACTACAAACCTGCGGCACGAGAGCCTTCGAATCCGCGGCTACCGCGCCGCGCATGGCTTCCGGCAACACGCCATTGAGCGCGGCCATGTCCGGGCCCGCGCAGAACACCTGATCGATTTTGTTGGCCTCAAGGTCGCCGGCCAGCGCGATGTGCAGTTTCGCGCTCGCGTCACCGAGTTCGAGCATGTCGCCGAGCACGGCGATACGGCGCCCGCCCGATTTCGGCTTGGCGTTGCCCAGCACGGCGAACGCCGCGCGCATTGAGGCCGGGCTGGCGTTGTAGCTGTCGTCGATGACGGTCATCAGGCCGTCGGGCATCTGAACATTGATCCGTGCGCCGCGGCCCTTGGATGGTGTTAGGTCGGCCAGCGCGGTGGCCGCGAGATCCAGGTCTCCGCCCAGCGCGGATACCGTACCCAGGACGGCCAGGGAGTTTTGTACCCAGTGCCGCCCGGGGACGTTGAGCCGGTAGCGGATGATCCGGTCATCCAGGCGTGCGGTCACGTCGCTACCGTCGTCACCCAGTTTGCAGGCCGAGAGATGCACGTCGGCCTCGGGATGCGCGCCGAAGCCGACCACATTCTCGAGACCACGCGCCCAGGCGCGGGCGGCCAGGATGGCGAAGTAGACATTGTCGCGATTGAGGACGGCGACGCCGCCCTGGCTCATGCCGTCGAAGATTTCTGCCTTGGCATCAGCAATCCCTGCGACATGATCGAAGAATTCGAGATGCACGGCCGCGATGGTCGTGATCACGCCGACATTGGGACGCGCGAGCTTGGAGAGATCAGAAATCTCTCCGGCATGGTTCATGCCCAACTCGATCACCGCGAACTGCACGTCGCGCGGCATGCGCGCCAGGGTCAGCGGCACGCCGATATGATTGTTCAGATTGCCCGTTGTGGCATGGGTCGGTCCGAGCGAGCGGAGGGCTATTGCCATGGCCTCCTTGGTGCCGGTCTTGCCCACTGAACCGGTGATCGCGACCACCGGTGCGTCTGTGCGATCGCGCGCAGCGCGGCCGAGATTACCAAGTGCGTGCAATCCGTCATCGACGCGTATGAGCGGCGAGCCGCAGGCATCGATCTGGTCGCTATCCCGGCTGGTGATTGCGGCTGCGGCCCCTGCCTTGAACGCATCGGCGAGGAAATCATGGCCGTCAAAATTTTCGCCGGTGATGGCGACGAACAGATCACCCTGCCTGCAGGTGCGGCTGTCGATGGACACTCCCGTCGCGGCCCACGCGTCATCGGACGCGCCGGCTTGCCCCTTGGTGGCAGCCAGAACTTCGTCGCGGGTCCAGATCGGTTCGGCGGACATCATGTGATGACCTCCCCACCCATCCGGGCCAGAATATCGGCAGCAACGGCTGCGTCGTCGAAGGGCAGGGTCTCCGTTCCGATAACCTGGCCCTGTTCGTGGCCCTTGCCGGCGATCATCAGGATGTCGCCGTCTCGCAGGCCCGAAATGCCGGCCTTGATGGCCGCCGCCCGGTCGCCGATTTCCTCTGCGCCTGTACAGCGGGCCAGGATATGTCGGCGGATGGATCGCGGGTCCTCGCCGCGCGGATTGTCGTCGGTCACGATCACGCGGTCTGCGTGCTGGGCGGCAATGTCGCCCATCATCGGGCGTTTACCCGGATCGCGGTCGCCGCCGGCGCCGAAAATCAGATGCAGTTTGCCACCGACATGAGGCCTGATCGCGCCGAGTGCAGTCTGCAGGGCATCGGGCGTGTGCGCGTAGTCGACATAGACCTGAGCGCCGTTCTCCAGCGCGCCAACACGCTGCATGCGGCCGCGTACGCCGGTCAGGTGGGCCAGGGTGGCGAAGGCCTCCATCAGATCGCCGTCGGTCTCGGCCACGAGACCCAGTGCGGCCAGAACGTTATAGGCCTGGAAGCCGCCCACGAGGTTCAGGCGGGTCTCGAGGCTCTGGTCCTTCACGGTGATACAGAGGCGCAACCCATCGGGCAGGGCGGAAACGTCGGCGATATGGATATCGCTGGTCTGGACGCCGTAGCTGCGCACCCGATGACCGGTTGTTCGGCAAATCTCGGCAACGGTGTCGAAGTGCGGCGAGTCCGCATTCAGAACCGCCGCGCCGTCGACTGGCAGCAAATGCCGGAAAAGGCGCATTTTCGCGGCCAGGTACGCCGCTTCAGTGCCGTGATAGTCCAGATGGTCACGGCTGAGATTGGTAAAGGCGGCGGCGGAGAACTGCACTCCGTCCAGACGGAACTGATCGAGGCCATGGGAGGAGGCCTCCAGAGCCAGATGATCGATCCCCGACGTCGCCATCTTGGCAAGCGTCGCGTGAAGGTTGACCGGATCGGGCGTGGTGAGGCTGGGCCCTGCGTCGAAGCCGTCGGCATCGACGCCCAGTGTTCCGATGGCGCCGGACGGAAGGCCCAGGCGCGCCCATATCTGCCGGGTGAAGCCCGCGACGGAGGATTTGCCGTTGGTGCCGGTGACGCCGACGATATGGCGTGGCTGGTGCTCATAGAAGCGTGCAGCAAACTGAGACAGTCGCCAGCGCGGGTTCTCGTCGGTGATCAGATAAGGGGTGTCGTCTGGCGTGTCGGTGGGCATGCCGTCGATCTGGGTGCCGTCGGGCGCCAGGATCGCGACGGCGCCGCGCGCAACCGCATCCTTGATGAAGTCGCGCCCGTCGGTGCCGGAGTTTTCGGATGCGCTGGGCAGCGCTGCGAACAGATATCCCGGCTGCACCTGGCGGCTGTCCGCCGTGAGGCCGGAAATCTCGGTGTCGTGCATCCGCGGATCAACCATCACCATATCGACCGCCAGCTCAATTAACCGCATCAGACCGGTTCCCGATTGCCGGCTGTGCGTTGATGTTGATGGCGTGCCGGATATCCGGCGCGGTTTCGTCGAGAGGGGCAATTCCGAACAGCGGTGCCATGCGGGCCACGACGCCTTGCACGACAGGTGCGGCCGTCCAGCCACCGGTCGCATAGCCGTAGCTTTCCTTGATGCCCTTTGGTTCATCCAGCATGGCGAAGACGACGAAGCGCGGCGCGGTGATCGGATAGACACCCACGAAGGATGAAATCAGAGCGTTGCGCTTGTAGCTGCCGTTGACCTGTTTCTCGGCGGTCCCGGTCTTGCCGCCCACCAGATAACCCTTGGCGTCGGCGTTGCGACCGGTTCCGGTCTCGACGACGAGGCGGAGCAGCCGGCGCATCCGGTCCGATGTCTGGGCAGAGAAGACCTGGACGCCGTCAGTTGTTTTCGCGTCATGCTCCACGAGTGTCGCGGGGCGGAGAATACCGCCGTTCACGACCGCCGCCACAGCGCTTGTCAGATGCAGAGGGCTGACCGCGATCCCATGGCCGAAGGAGATCGTCATTGTGTTGATTTCGCGCCAGCGCGCCGGATACATCGGTAATCCCTGTTCGGGCAGTTCGATGCTTGTCCGACGCAGCAGGCCGAGATGACCGAGATACTTGCGCTGATCGTCGGATCCGATATCCAGCGCGATCTTGGCGGACCCGATGTTCGACGAGTGCTGGAAGATCTCCGGCACCGTCAGCCAACTCTTCTTGGGATGGTAGTCCGAAATCGTGAACCGGGCGACGCGGATCGGCTTCGTCGCGTCGTAGCGGCTGGCAAAGGTTGCGACGCCCGTTTCGAGCGCGATCGCATGATTGAAAATCTTGAAGACAGAGCCGAGCTCGTAGACGCCCAGGGTCATGCGGTTGAAGCGTGTGTCGGCGCCGGCCTGTCCGGCCGCGTTGGGATCGAAGTCCGGCAGGGACACCATCGCCACGACTTCGCCGCTCTCGACGTCGAGGACGATGCCGCCGCCGCCGATGGCCTTGAACTTCTCGATCTGGCCGGCCAGCTCCTGGCGGAGGATTTGCTGGACCCGGATATCAATCGACAGACGCAGCGGGGTCTTGGCGCCGGCGATCGCGGCGTCCATGCTTTTCTCAATGCCGGAGAGCCCGACATTGTCGACATTCGTGAAGCCGACGATGTGCCCGGCGAGACGGCCATGGGGGTAGACGCGGCGTTCTTCCTTTTCGAATTCGAGGCCCGGAATGCCAAGCCGGTTCACTTCGAATTGCTGGCGCGGTGTGAGATTGCGGCGCAACCAGACGAAGCTCTTTCCCGAACCAAGCCGGGCCGCGACGACTTCTTCGCTCAGGTCGGGGAGGATCTCGATCAGCCGGTGCGCCGTGTCAGCTGGGTCAGCGATCTTTCGTGGATCGGCGAAGAGCGACGCGGTTTTCAGGCTGGTGGCCAGCAGAACACCGTTGCGGTCGACGATGTCGGCGCGGGCCATCGGCGTCGGCCGGGCGATCTCGCGCGACGCGGCGCGGCGCAGGTCCTCGTTTTCGTTAAACACGGCGAGGTCGAACAGACGCACGCCGACGACAAAGAATGCCGCCGCCATCAGGGAGCCGCCAACCAAGAGGCGCGTGCGGGCGGTCTCGATCGCTTGTTTCTTGGTGCTTTCGAATGCGATCCGGTCGCTCATCGCTGAACACCTCCGGATGTTGCGGTCGGCGTTGTGAGAACTTCACGCAACACGTCGTCGAGCGAGCGGACCAGGTCCGCGCGATTGACCTTTTCGGCGACGCGCGTCACCGACGGGCGCGGGGCGGGTGCGGCCGGCTTGGCCCTGGGCGCTGCGGCCCGTGCTGCGGCCGGGATGGCCGCTGGCGTGACGACGCCGGCGATGTTTGATCCGGTGGTCGGGAGTTCGTCTTGCGGAAGCACCGGTACGGCGCCAGTGCCGGCGATCTGCGCTCCGGAGACGGGAAGCAGGTCGAGGTGACGACGGGTCAGTTCTTCGAGCCGTGCGGGCTGATTGAGGAAACTCCACTCGGCGCGCAAAACGTGGATGGCATCGCGGTCGGTGCGAATGTCCGTGTTCAGCTGGGCGAGCTCGTCATCCAGCTCGGAAACCTCGAACGCGATCTGGAACAACGCTCCGCCGGCCGCGGCGGCGAGCACCATAAGGATGAGGGATGTTGGGCGGATCATCCGGCACCCCCTTCCGCGGCCGAGTCCGCAGAATCCCAGGCGGGGTCTGCGGTGCGTTCTGCGACCCGCATCCGCGCTGAACGCGCGCGGGGGTTGCGAGAGGTTTCTGCGTCGCCGGGACGGATCGCGCGGCGTGAAATGAGACGCCAGGCCGGCGCGCGTCGGTCGGGCTGCTCGGGCAGGTGGCGCGAACCGCGTCCCTCGCTGCCGCTGCGTGCCCGCAAGAATAATTTGACGGGCCTGTCTTCCAGCGAGTGGAAGGAAACGACCGCCAGCCGACCGCCGGGGGCCAGAAGATGCTCTGCCGCGATCAGGCCGCGATCGAGCTCTCCGAGTTCGTCATTCACATGGATGCGCAGCGCCTGGAAGGTGCGCGTCGCGGGATCGATGTGGGACTTGTGTGATTTGGGGACGACCGCGCGAACGATATTCGCGAGTTGGGCCGTGGTCTCGATCGGGGCCTCGCCGCGTGCCTTCACGATGGCGCGTGCGACACGCCGGGCATGCCGCTCTTCACCCAATTCGCGCACGATCCGTGCGAGGTCTGCCTCGTCGGCCGTGTTGACCACGTCGGCGGCAGACTCGCCCGTGCGTTCCATACGCATGTCGAGCGGGCCATCGCTGGCGAAGGAGAAGCCGCGTTCTGGCGTATCGATCTGGGGGGAGGAGACGCCGAGATCGAGCGCGATACCATCGACGGCCGCGACGCCGTTGTTGCGCAGCAACGTGTCCATGTCGCCGAAGCGCCCGGCCAAAAGATGCAGGCGGCCCGTGAATTGGGCGGCCAGGTCGGCATTGCGTGCGATCGCATCGGGGTCCCGGTCGATCCCCCAGACCGTGCAATCCGCGGCTTCCAGAATTTTTCGCGTGTAACCGCCGCCGCCCAGGGTTCCGTCGACATAGATGCCGCCGTCACGGGGTGCGAGCGCGGTGAGGATTTCTTCGAGGAGTACGGGGCTGTGCCCGGGAGTCACGGGGACTCCGGATGTGTTTATCTGACGCGTTGAGCGCGCCGCCGTCACGGTTGTCCCCCATCGGATCCGGATGGGGATCCGGGTGGGGAGCCTGGTGGGCTGCCTGGTCGTAGGGTCAGGCCTTTTTCGGCGGCCTGTCGGACCGCGTCGGACTGATAGGTGGCGAACGCGTCCGGGTTCCAGATTTCGAACAAGGGGCCGCGGCCGACGAAGGCCGCCTGTTCGGACAGGCCGGCATGCGCGATCAGGGCTTCAGGCAACATGACCCGCCCTTCGCCGTCGAATGACAATTGCTGGGCATTGGCAAAGAGCGCGGCTGTCAATGTGTCGTGCTCGTCGGAGAACATGTCGTAGGCGTCCACGCCGGCACCAAGCTTCTCCATCCAGTCCATGCCGCCGCACTGGACTGCCGGATGCTTGAACGACGGGAACGCAACAATGCCGTGGAACGCCTGCCCTGAAAGGACAGCACGAAACGCCGCAGGAACGGACACCCGTCCCTTGCGGTCGACCTTGTTGGTTGTGGTCGACAAAAACATCGCCATCGATTCCGCCCACTGCCGGAAACAGTCCGGCAGCTCATGGTCTCCCCGTTGCCCTGGCACATGCGCCAAAATGGGATTGTTTGGGATATCATGGGATAAATTGGGTCGTCAACGCCAAAACCAGTAAAAGTTACGAAAAATCAGAGTGCTGCATGCTTCCGATTTGCACCCTCAAGTAATTAACGATCGGACATCAGTGGACGTGACCAACCCGCAAAAGGAGGATCGGCGCATAAAGCGGCAGAACTTTGTTCTTGTAATGTTCTTTTCTTGGGGAAATATCGTCAGGCGGTCTGTAAGCCGGGTTCTGTCCCCGCTTTCACGGGAGATGGCCATTCATCTGGGACGCTCGTTGCCGAACGCCTCGCGCGACCTACCCGGGCAACGGCGCGGAAATGCGCCATATGCCGCCCCTATTCGGTCTTGCTCCCGGTGGGGTTTGCCCTGCCACCCCCGTCGCCGGGGGTGCGGTGCGCTCTTACCGCACCCTTTCACCCTTACCTGCCCGAAGGCAGGCGGTTTGCTTTCTGTGGCACTTTCCCTGGGGTCGCCCCCGCCGGCCGTTAACCGGCACCGTACTTCCGTGGAGCCCGGACTTTCCTCACATGGACGGGTTTCCCCATTGCCCACGCGCGGCCATCCGACCGCCTGACGAATGCTTTCCTTAGGCCGAACTGGACGAGGCCGCAACCAGACTATGTACCTGCGCGATCCTCTGCTTTGTCTCATCGTCGAGCACGCCGTCGAAGCATGACGGGCGAAACCGCCGCTGGAACGCGGATATCACCGCGTCAGCCGGCTGCGTATCCGTGTCGTAGCCAATCTCCGACAACGCCACGAGTGGCGCACCGTAAACGGGCACGGTGACCTCGACGGCGGTATCCATGTCGGGCCAAAGACCGATACCTGCGGCGGCGAGACGCGCCCAGGGAAACAGCTCACCGGGATCGATCTTGCGGCCGGGCGCGATGTCGGAATGGGCGACGACGTTATGTATCGGGATCGGATGGCGGGCGAGAATGCCACCGGCCAGCTCGATCAGTGCCGCGATCTGGACGTCGGGAAATTCCCGGTAGCCGTAATCATGGCCCGGGTTCGAAAGCTCGATGCCGATCGAGCGGGAGTTGATATCGCGCCAGCCGCGCCAGCAGCCGACCCCGGCGTGCCAGGCGCGATCTTCTTCTTCGACCATGCGCCAGGTGGTGCCGTCCTCGTCGAGCAGGTAATGCGCGCTGACCTTCGAGGCGGGATCGCACAGCCAGTCGCGCGCGCGCGTCGTGGGCATCATGCCGGTGTAGTGGATCACCAGAACATCGATCTCGGGCGCATAGCCGTTCTCGGGTTTGCGCGCGCCACAGTTGGGAGATCGGTAATCCGTGATCATCGCGTCGCATCCGCGTCGTTGGCGTCTATGTGGCTTTCGCGCCGCGCCTCGAGGTCCAGCCAGCGGTCTTCGGTAGATGCGATCGCGGCTTCGACCTCCGCCAGTTTCCGCGCCGCCGTGTCATAGGCCGCCGCATCACGTGTAAACAACTCCGGATCGGACAGCGCCTTTCCTAGCTCGGTCTTGGCGTTTTCCAGCGCCTTGATACGATTCGGCAGGGCGCCGAGTTCATGCTCTTCCGTGAAGCTCAGCTTCTTGGCTTTGTCCGCCTTCGCCTGTGTCGGTTGGGCGGCCCCCGATTTGTTCGGGCCTGATTTCCGACCGGGCTTTGATGCGGATTTCTCACTGCGCCTGCGCTGGCGCAGATAGTCGGAATAGCCGCCCGGATATTCCCTCACCTGGCCGCCGCCCTCGACAGCGATCGTCGAGTTGACCACCCGGTCGAGGAAATCACGGTCATGGCTGACGAGCAGGACCGTGCCCTCATAGGCGTCGAGCATGTCCAACAGCACATCCAGCGTGTCGGCATCGAGATCGTTGGTCGGCTCGTCGAGCACCAGAAGATTGGAGGGTTGCGCGAGGATCTTGGCCAGCAGCAGGCGGTTGCGCTCGCCGCCCGAGAGGGTCGCGATGGGCGCGCGGGCTTGCTTCTCATCGAACAGGAAGTCGCGCAGATAGGCGACGACATGGCGCTGGCGGCCGCGCACATTGATCGAATCCCCGCCCTGGGGTGCCAGGGTCTGCCAGAGGGTTGCGGTGGGGTCGAGCTGTTCGCGGGTCTGGTCGAAGAACGCCAGCGACATGTTCTTGGCGCGCCGGAGGCGGCCGGAATCCTTTTCGAGTTCCCCGATCATGAGCTTCAGCAGTGTCGTCTTGCCGGCCCCGTTCGGGCCGACGAGCCCGACCCGGTCGCCGCGCAGGATGCGTGTCGAGAAATTATCGATGATCACGTTGTCGCCGAAAGACTTGCAGAGATTTTCACACTCGACGACCAGGCGGCTGCCGATCGGGCCCGCGTCGGCCTCGAGTTGCACCAGGTCCTGGCCGGTCAGCAGCGCCTTGCGCTGGGACCGCATTTGCTCGAGCCGGGTGAGGCGGCCCTGGTTGCGCCGTCGCCGGGCCGTCACGCCGCGTTCGAGCCAGCGCGCCTCGGCCTTGAGTTTCTGGTCGAGCTTCTGTGCCGCGCGCACCTCGGCGTCGGCGACATCCTCTGTCCAGGCATCGAATTTGCCGTAACCCGCGCCGTTGTGGCGCAACGATCCCCGGTGCAGCCAGAAGATGTCGGTCGTCATGGCCTCGAGGAATGCGCGGTCATGGCTGATGGTGATCAGCGTCTTGCGGCGATCGACGAGTTCGCGCTCCAGCCATTCGATGGTGGGCAGATCGAGATGGTTGGTCGGCTCGTCGAGCAGCAGCACGTCCGGGTCGCCCAGAAGTGCGCCAGCGATTGCGACCCGGCGGGATTCGCCGCCGGACAGGCTGTTGACGTTTCGGGCGCCGTCGATGTCGACCCGCGACAGTGCCGCATCGACCTCGTGGCGCGGGGCCTCGTCCGGGCTCATCCCCAGCTGGGCGCCCATCCGGGCGACGAAGTCGGCGATTAGCATGTCGTCGGGCAGGGGCACGTCCTGCGGCAGGTAGCCGACGGTCAGCCCGGGCTGGACATACAGGTCGCCCTCATCGGGCTCCAGCAGCCCGGCGAGGAGTTTCAGGATCGTCGATTTTCCCGTGCCGTTGCGGCCAACGAGACAGGCGCGCATCCCGGGCGTGACCGCCATCTCCGCGCCGGTGAACAGCGGCGTGCCGCCGAAGCCGACGGCGGCATTCTTCAGGGTGAGGACGGGGGGATCGGCGGCCATGGCAGATGGTTGGGACTATTTGATCCCGCGCGCGGCGCAAACCTTGTCGTAGGCGGCGTTGATCGTCGCCAGTTTTTCGTTGGCAACCTCGACGAATTCCTCCGGCATGCCCTGGGCGATCAGCGTGTCGGGATGGTTCTCGCGCACGAGCTTGCGGTAGGCGGCTTTTATCACGGTGTCTTCGGTGTCGTGTTCCACGCCGAGCACGGTGTAGGGGTCGGCCGCATCCGGGCCCATATTCTCTTCGCGGATCCGCGCGAAATCCGTATCGGTAAACCCGAAGATCGCCGACACGTTGCGCAGATAATTCAGTTCCTCGTCATGGACGGAGCCGTCGGCCTTGGCGATCAGGAACAGGCAATTCAGCAATTCCTCGAGCACAGCCGGGTTTTCCCGGAACATGCCGGCGACCTGTTTGGCATAGAGCTCGTAGCCATCGGTCGACTTGCGGGCCAGGTTGAAGACCTTGGCGACGTTCTGGGTTTCTTCGGGCGCCACCTTGAAGACGCGGCGGAACGCCTTGATCTCGTCGGGCGTGACGACGCCGTCGGCCTTGGCGAGCTTCGCGCCCAGCGCGATCACGGCGATGGTGAAGCCGACCTGCTTGGTCGGGTCGCCGCCGGTCACTTCGGCTGCGCTGCCGCTGCGATGGGAATCGTAGATATGCCCGGCGACCCCGCCAAGCAGTGCGCCCAGCGGGCCACCCAACGCGAACCCGGCCGCGCCACCCAATACCTTGCCCCAGATACTCATGGGGAACGTTTAACCGAAACTGCGCGCCGAAGAAACGTCGCTTGCGAAGGGCGACCGTTTTACCGGTTGCGGGCCTTTGACTTTCGCCGTGCGACAAATCAGTCTGCCGCCGAAACTCGGGGATAGTTCATGGCGGGCGACGAACCCAATCTCACAGCAGATCGCTGGCATTTCTGGATCGACCGGGGCGGCACGTTTACCGACATCGTCGGGCGGGCGCCGGACGGGTCTTTGCGCACCCACAAGCTGCTGTCGGACAACCCGGAGCACTACGCCGACGCTGCGGTGCAGGGCATCAGGGACCTGCTCGGGCTGGCTGCCGGGGACGCGATTCCGTCGGGCCAGATCGGTGCCGTGAAGATGGGCACCACGGTCGCGACCAACGCGCTTCTCGAGCGCAAGGGCGACCGGACCGCGTTGGCGATCACGCGCGGGTTTCGCGATGCGCTGCGGATCGGCTACCAGGCCCGCCCGCGCCTGTTCGACCGGCATATCATTCTGCCCGAGCAGCTGTACGAACATGTGGTCGAGATCGACGAGCGGGTGGACGCGAAGGACGAAATCCTCGTGCCGTTCGATGCCGCGGGCGCGCGGGCCGGGCTGCAGGCGGCCTATGACGACGGCATCCGCGCCGTCGCGATCGCGTTCATGCATGGCTATCGGGTGCCCGACCATGAGAAGGCCTGCGCCGAGATCGCCCGCGAAATCGGCTTCACCCAGATTTCCGTCAGCCACGAGACGAGCCCGCTGATCAAGCTGGTGGGCCGGGGCGACACCACCGTGGTCGACGCCTATCTCTCACCGATCCTGCGCCGCTATGTGGACCGGGTCGCCGACGAGCTGGGCGACGTGAACCTGATGTTCATGCAGTCGAATGGCGGCCTGACGGACGCGCACATGTTCCAGGGCAAGGACGCGATCCTGTCCGGGCCCGCGGGCGGTGTGGTCGGCGCGGTCCAGGTCAGCGAGGCGGCCGGGTTCGAGCAGATGATCGGCTTCGACATGGGCGGCACATCGACCGACGTGACCCATTATTACGGAGAGCTGGAGCGCGCCTTCGAGACCCTGGTCGCCGGCGTGCGGATGCGCGCGCCGATGATGCAAATTCACACGGTCGCGGCGGGCGGCGGGTCGATCTGTTCGTTCGACGGTGCGCGCTATCGCGTCGGTCCGGAGAGCGCCGGCGCCGACCCGGGGCCCGCGAGCTACGGCAAGGGCGGGCCGCTGACCGTCACCGACTGCAACGTGATGCTGGGGAAGCTACAGCCCGCGCATTTCCCGTCGGTGTTCGGGCCCCGTCAGGACGCACCGCTGGATGCCGACGCCGTGCGCGCGAAGTTCGCGGCCCTGACCGAGGACATCCGCGCCGCCACGGGTGATACGCGAAGCCCGGTGGAGGTCGCCGAGGGTTTCCTGAAGATTGCGGTCGAGAACATGGCCAACGCGATCAAGAAGATTTCCGTGCAGCGTGGTTACGACGTGACCCGCTACACGCTGTGTGCCTTCGGCGGTGCGGCGGGCCAGCATGCCTGCCTGGTCGCCGACGCGTTGGGGATGACCCGGGTGTTGCTGCATCCCTTCGCCGGCGTCCTGTCGGCCTACGGCATGGGGCTGGCCGACATCCGTGCGCTGCGCGAGCAGTCCGTCGAGGCGCTGCTTGGCGACACCGTGGACGACAGGGTCGCAGGTATTCTCGATCAATTGGCCGGCGCGGCGCGGGATGAAGTGTCGGGCCAGGGCGTGGACGATGGACGGATCACCGTCCGCCGACGCCTGCATCTGCGCTACGAGGGGACCGACACATCGCTGGAGGTGGACTTCGCCGGCGCGCAGGAGATGGCGGGTGCCTTCGCGGAGATGCATCGCCAGCGTTATGGTTTCACCATGCCCGACAAGGCGCTGATCGTGGAGACGGCGGCCGTCGAGGCGATCGGTGCGTCGGACCAGAGCACGGATGCCGACCTGGCACCCGAGGCATCCGGTGATGCTGCTGCGGTCGATCAGGTGACCGCCCATATGGACGGGGCGGCACACACGACGCCTGTCTATGAACGCGACGCGCTGGCGTCGGGCGCCTTGATTGATGGCCCCGCGATCATCAGCGAGGCCGTGGCGACGACGATCATCGAGCCGGGCTGGCGCGCGACCATGACCGCGCGCGGAGATCTGGTGATTGAGCGCGTGGTGGCGGCGCAGCGTATCGCCGCGATCGGGACGGACGTGGACCCGGTGATGCTCGAGGTCTTCAACAATCTCTACATGTCCATCGCCGAGCAGATGGGCGTGACGCTCCAGAACACGGCCTACTCGGTCAACATCAAGGAGCGGCTGGACTTCTCCTGCGCGATCTTCGCACCCGACGGAAACCTGGTCGCGAACGCGCCCCATATGCCCGTGCATCTGGGCTCCATGTCGGAGAGCATCCGCGTGGTGATCCGTGAAAACGCATCGCGGATGACGCCCGGTGACGTGTACATGCTCAATGCGCCCTACAATGGCGGCACCCATCTGCCCGACGTGACGGTGATCACGCCCGTGTTCGACGATGCGGGCGCGGATATACTTTTCTACGTGGGAAGCCGCGGCCACCATGCCGACATCGGCGGAATATCGCCGGGCTCCATGCCACCGGACTCGCGCACCATCGATGATGAGGGCGTGCTGATCGACAATTTCAAGGCGGTCGACGCGGGTGTTTTCCGCGAGGACGCGATCCGCGATCTGCTCGGGTCGGGCGCGCATCCGGTCCGCAATCCGGACCAGAACGTCGCCGACCTCAAGGCCCAGATCGCCGCGAATGAAAAAGGGGTGTCGGAACTGCGTCGGATGGTCGACCAGTTCGGGCTCGAGACCGTCCACGCCTATATGGGCCATGTCCAGGACAATGCGGAGGAATCCGTACGCCGCGTCCTCGACGTGTTGCGCGACGGGTCGTTTGTCTACCCGCTCGACAATGGTGCCGAGATTCACGTCGCGATCTCGATCGATCGCGCGACCCGCAGCGCGCGGGTGGACTTCACCGGCACCAGCGCCCAGCTCGACAGCAACTTCAACGCGCCGACGGCGATCGCCCGCGCGGCGGTCCTGTATGTCTTCCGGACCCTGGTCGACGACGAGATCCCGATGAACGAAGGCTGCCTCAAGCCGATCGAGATCATCATCCCGAAACGATCCATGCTCGCACCGGAATATCCCGCCGCGGTGGTCGCCGGTAACGTGGAGACCAGCCAGGCCCTGACCGATAGTCTCTACGGTGCACTGGGTGTGATGGCCGCGGCCCAGGGGACGATGAATAATTTCACCTTCGGCAACGCGCAGTATCAGTATTACGAGACGATCTGCGGCGGCTCTGGCGCGGGTCCCGACTTCGACGGCACCTCGGCCGTGCACACCCATATGACCAACTCGCGGCTGACCGATCCCGAGATCCTCGAATGGCGTTTCCCGGTGTTGCTGGAGAGCTTCGAGATTCGCGAAGGATCAGGTGGCGCCGGAAAACATCACGGCGGAGATGGTGCACGGCGCCGGGTTCGGTTCCTCGAGGACATGGATGTCATGATCCTGGCCAATCACCGCGAGATCGCACCCTATGGCCTGGCGGGTGGCGGGGACGGCGCGGTGGGGCGGAACTGGCTAGAGCGGGCCGATGGGTCGCGCGTGGAGATGTCGGGCACCGACCGGACCGAGGCCCGCCCCGGCGATGTGTTCGTCATCGAGACGCCCGGCGGCGGCGGCTACGGACCCGTGAATGGTAAAACCGCCGCGGCGGAGTAGGGTCACCGATCAAAGGAGGGAACCATGTCGTTGATGGATTGTCGTGATGTGCCGGTCTCGACCGGCAACCTGGCCTCTCTCGCGCGCTACGAGACCGCGCTCACACTCTTGAATGGATACTTCCTCGACCCGCTGGAAGAGGTCGAGGCGGCGCTGGCCGACGATCCCGATTTCGTCATGGGCCACTGCCTGCGCGGTGGCATGATGGCGGTGGCGGCGGAGAAGGCGGCCGAGCCCTTCCTGCGCGAAAGCGTGGAGGCCGCCGAGGTATTGGCGGCGGGTGCAAACGATCGGGAGCGCGGGCACATCGCTGCCCTGCGCGCCTGGCTCGACCGGGATTTCGCGGGTGCGACCGACCGCTGGGGCACAATTCTGACCGATCACCCGCGCGACCTGCTGGCGTTGCAACTCGCCCATCTCGGGGACTTCTATCTCGGCCGCTCGGACATGCTGCGCGACCGCATTGCGGCGGTTCTCCCCGCCTGGGGTTCAGATGTGCCGGGCTACGGCTATGTGCTTGGGATGCACGCGTTTGGCCTTGAGGAGATGAATGCATTTGCGCAGGCCGAGGACACCGGTCGCGAAGCGGTCACGCATGAACCCCGCGATCCGTGGGCGATCCATGCCGTCGCCCATGTGCTGGAGATGCAGGGCCGGCTCGACGATGGGATCTGCTGGTACAACGACCGTCGCACCGACTGGGCTGAGGAGAATATGTTCTCTTTTCACAATTGGTGGCACCTGTCGCTCTATCATCTGGACCGAGGCGAGACCGACCGCGTGCTCGAAATCTATGACACGGGCGTGCGTCCCCAATCCTCCGACGTGGTGCTCGAGATGCTCGACGCGTCGGCGCTGCTCTGGCGGCTGCATCTCGACGGAGTCGATGTCGGCGACCGTTGGGTAGGGCTGGCCGACACGTGGGAGGGCACGGTCGAGGACGGCTACTATGCCTTCAACGACGCGCACGCGATGATGGCGTTCGTCGGTGCCGGGCGTGACGCGTCGGCGGATGCCCTGCTGGCAACGATGACGCGCGCGGCGGGCGAGGCCGGGACCAACGCCATGATGACCCGGGACGTCGGGCTGCCGTTCGCGCAGGCGATCCGGGCATTCGGCCGACAGGAATACGGCCAGGCGGCCGATCTGCTGGCACCCGTCGCGCCAATCGCCAACCGGTTTGGCGGTTCGAACGCCCAGCGCGACGTCCTGCAACGGACATTGGTCGAATCCGCCATTCGCGGCGGTCGCGGCGCGCTGGCGAGGGATCTTATGGCGGTCCGCGTGGATGCGAAGCCCGAGGGCCTCTTCAACCGTCTGCGTCTCAAGCGGGCCGAGGCGCTCTCGGACTGAGAATGGCCCTGGCGTTGTATTGGCCGGCGAATAATTTTCGTCGGATCGTTTGCCGGGCTGTCCGGCATGCTCTATCGCGGAGCCATGCGAAGGAATTCCCATGTCCGGTGATCGCGTGACGGCGCCCGCCAATACCAAGATGCTGATCGGCGTCCTCGCGGTGATCACCGCGCTGGGGCCGCTGGCGATGCAGATCATCCTGCCGGTCCTGCCGGTCATGCAGGACGCGTTCATGGTCAGCGCGGGCACGGTGCAATATGTGCTGTCGCTCGCCTTGTTCACCATTGCATTCGCGACCCTGGTGTATGGCCCGGCGTCGGATCGCTATGGCCGAAGGCCTGTGCTCCTGGTCGGGCTGGTGATCTTCCTGCTCGGCTCCGTGGTGAGTGCACTTGCGCCGTCGATCGAGCTGTTGATTGCGGGGCGGGTCACACAGGCCGTGGGCGGTGCCGCCGGCATGGTGGTCAGCCGTGCCATCATCCGCGATCTCTATGACCGGGACACGGCGGCGCGTTTGATGGCCTACATGATCACCGCGCTGGTGGTCGCGCCGATGGTCGCGCCCCTTATCGGCGGCCTGCTCAACGATGCCTTCGGCTGGCGGGCCATTTTCATATTCTCCGGGGTCGTGGGCATCGTCGTGCTGGCGTTGGCGTTGCCGCGGGTGCCGGAAAGCCTGCAGCCGGGCACATCCGCCCAGACATTCCGCGGCATGTTGTCGGGCTTCGGGGTGCTGCTGCGGGTGCCGGCCTTTCTCGGTTATGCCGGGCAGGCCGGGTTCGGCATGGGCATGTTCATGGCTTTCCTCGGTGCCGCACCGTTCGTGACAATCAATGTTCTGGAGCGGCCGCCAACCGAATTCGGTTTGTTCTTTGTGTTGATCTCGGCCGGGTTCATGGCCGGAACATTCATGACCGCGCGGCTCGGTCAGCGGATCGGGCTCGACCGGATGATGCGCGTCGGCAGCGGTCTCGCGGTCGTGTTCGGGGTTGTGATGCTCGCCTTCGTCCTGGCCGGTGTTTGGTCGCCCTGGACGATCTTCCTGCCGGGCATGGGCATGGCGTTTGCGAACGGCCTGTCCATGCCCAATGCCCAGGCGGGTGCGATCAGCATCAGCCCGCGCTTCGCCGGCACGGCGTCGGGCCTGCTGGCGTTCCTGCAGATGCTTATGGGTGCCGGTTTCGCCCAGCTCGCAGGGATGCTCCAGGACGACACGCCGTTGCCGATGGCTGTGATCATGCTGACGGCTTCGACGCTGGCATTCCTGAGCGCGGTCTTCCTGACCCGGGTTGGAAAGCAGAGCAATTAGCTTCTTTCGTTTAACGGGCGGCGGCGAAAAACCCGCCCGTCGATAACGCCCAGGCCGATCCCGATGAGCGCTAGTCCCGCGAAGTGGAGGAACGAGAGTTTCTCTCCCAGGAACACAGAACCAAGAAAAATTGCGGACACAGGGATCAGGAATGTGACCAAAAGCAAATTCGTGGCACCGGCGGACGCCAAGATTCGGAAGTACAGGACATAGGCGATGGCCGTTGATAATACCGCTAGAGCTGCAATGGCGGCCCAAGTCTCAACACTGGGCCATGCCTGTGCCAGCGGGTCTTCGAACAGGAATGTGATCGGCACAAGTATCAAGGTCGAAGCGGTTGTCTGTCCCGCCGCCGTGACCACCGGGTCGATACCCATGCTTTGAAATCTGCGACCGTAGACGCCCGCGAACGCATAGGAGAGCGCTGCGGCGAGAACCGCGAGCTGCGCAAGCGCCCCGACACCCAATTCATGGAGGGCCGTTGGCCCGATAATCAGAATGCAGCCGGCGAAGCCGAACAGGACACCGAACAATTTCGATGGATTTGCGCGTTCGTCGGACAGGAGCAGGCCGGCAATGATCACGGTGAATAGCGGGGTGGTCGCGTTGAGGATGGATGCCAGGCCCGAGGCAATCTCTGTCTGTCCCCAGGTGATCAGGGAAAACGGGATGGCATTGTTGAGGATGCCCATACCCAGAAACGCGAGCCAGACGCTGCGTCCACCAGGGATAGCTCTGCCCGTTAGTCCCACGAATATCCAGAGTGCCAGTGCCGCGAGCCCGACCCGCAACGTCACGGTCGTAAACGGACGGAGTTCCGTGAGGACAATCTCGACGAAGAAAAAGGACCCGCCCCAAAGTACGGACAAGACCAAAAGCATGATCCACTCACGCAGGCCCATGCTCGCTTTGATAGATGTGGTGGCCATCCTGACGATCCGTAATTTTGGCGCGATAAAGTGTCAGTAGGTCATGGTGAAGCTCACGTCATTCCGTTTCTTGCTGGAACCGCACAGTTTTGGGTTGCGTGGAATCAGTCGCCCCGCGCGACGCCTTCGCGCCGCGGATCTGCGCCACCGCGCAGCTTGCCGTCGACGATCTCGATGCCGTGCAGCCCGCTGTTGAGGTCGCGCACCCGCGTCGTATGACCCAACGCCTTGAAGGCGGGCACGAGTGCCTCAGCCTCGGTACCGGCTTCGAAGTCGGTCGCGCCGTTGCGGTTCACGACATGACCCAGGTCGATGGCCGCCTGGATGTCGAGGTCCCAGTCCAGCACCGCCACCAGGGTCTTGGCGACATAGCCGATGATGCGGCTGCCGCCGGGCGAGCCGACGACCAGTCGCAGGGAGCCGTCGGCATTGAACACAAGCGTCGGCGCCATCGAACTGCGCGGGCGCTTGCGGGGCTCCACCCGGTTGGCCACCAACTGTCCGTCTTTGCTGGGCAGGAAGGAGAAATCCGTGAGCTCGTTGTTGAGCAGGAACCCGCGCACCATCAACTGAGAGCCGAACGCGCCCTCGATCGTTGTTGTCATGGAGACGGCGTTGCCTGCCCCATCGACGATCGAGATGTGGCTGGTGCCCGGTCGCCCGGTCTGAGTGTCGGGCGCGCGCTTGCGCGCCGGCACGCCGGGCGGGAGCCCATGCACGACCGGCGGCAGGATGGAGGTCTCCCGGCGGATGAAGGCGGCGCGTTTGGCGAGATAGTCCGGATGGAGCAGTCCCGCTTCCGGGACCGGCACGAAGTCGCCGTCGGCGACGTACTGGTTGCGATCGGCGAATGCGAGCTTCGAGGCTTCGGCCAGCAGATGCCAACTCTGCGGATCGTCCGGTCCCATGCCCGGCAGGTCGAACCCGGTCAGCATGCCGAGGGTTAGCCCGACCGTCAGCCCACCGGAACTGGGCGGGCCCATGCCGCAGACACGATAGCTGCGATAGCCGTGGCAAACAGGGTCTCGGCGGACGATGTCGTAGGATGCGAGGTCTGCCAGCGAGAGCCGTCCCGGATTTCCCGGCGCGTCGCGTACCGTGTCGACGATGTCCTGCGCGATCGGGCCGGTATAGAAGGCCGCAGGCCCGCGTTCCGCGATCGCGATCAGAGTCTCGGCAAATTCCGGGTTGGTCTTGCGGGTCCCGACGCGCAGCGGTTCGCCGGCGGGGAAGAAATAGTCCCGCGCGGCAGTAAAGGTTCGAAGTCGCTGGCCGCGATCGCTGGCCAGCATCTTCGCAAGCCGTGGCCCGACGATGAATCCCTGCTGCGCGAGGCGGATCGCGGGTGCAAAAAGCTCCGGCCAGGTCAATTTCCCGTGTTGCTGAAACAGGCGGGCCAGCAGCGCGATTGTCCCGGGGGTGCCGACCGAACGACCGCCGACGATTGCCGCGCCAAACGTCACCGGCGTGCCGTCGGACGTCAGAAACATGTCCGGAGTCGCCGCGATCGGCGCCGTTTCCCGTCCGTCGAATGCGACGGTCCGGTTCTGCGTGGCGTCATGGAAAAGCAGGAAGGCGCCGCCGCCAATACCCGAGCTCTGGGGCTCCACGAGGTTGAGGACGAGTTGCACGGCAATTGCCGCATCCGCCGCACTTCCGCCGCGCCGCAGCATCTCGAGGCCTGCCGCGACGGCGTCGGGGTGGGCGGCCGCGACCATGTGGCGGCTTGCGGTCGTCAGCCGATTGTCGGTCCGGCCGGTCGAATCTTCGGGTTGGTTTTCCTGCCCGAGTACGGGTGTCGCGGCAATCACCCAAGCGGAGATCAGCCCAAACAGGAACGTGCAGCGGAAACGCATCATCTCGACAAGCTGCCACGGAATCGACGGCGAACCCAACTGTGCGGGTCGTCACATCTTCGCCAGCCAAATTGCGTTCTTATGTCACGGGGTTCGGTTTGCGTCCCAAGGGCTGATATTTTAGCTTTCGAACGCTGCGCAATCCGGGCATGACAGGGAACGGGCGCGCTTTGAGCGTAGGCCGGTCATACAATTTTGGAGACGCCGTCTCGTGCGAAAACTACTCATCGGCCTTGCTGTTCTGGTCGTCGTTACTGTTGCGGCGGCGTTTGTCGGCCCGCTCTTTATCCCGGCGGATTCGATAAAGGGCGACATTGCGCGCGAAGTTGCGAAGGCAACCGGTCGAAACCTTGCAATCGACGGGAACCTCAAGTTCCGGATCCTCCCCGCACCGGGCGTCTCGGCCACCGGGGTGCGGCTGTCGAATGCCAAGGATGGCAGCGCGCCGGATATGCTGCGCCTGAAGGCGGCGGCAGTTGAGGTCGCGCTGTTTCCGCTGATCACCGGCAATATTCAGGTCAGCCGGATCGTCCTCTCGGAACCCGACATTCTTCTCGAGCAGTATGCTGACGGGACGAACAATTGGACATTTACGCCGGCGCCCGAAGCGACATCGAGTGAGCGGGGTGGGGCCGATGACGTGGCCACGGGCGCCAAGGAATCCCAGGCGCCCGCCGTGCGGTTCGACAATGTGGTGATCGAAGGCGGCACGCTCGTTTTCCGGACACCCGACAGCACAGAGCGGATTGAAGACATCAACGCCTCGCTCGGCGCGGCGAGCCTGACGGGTCCGTTCCGAGCCAACGGCAACGTCAATGCGCGGGGAATTGCGATCGGTGTCGATGCGGCGATCGGCGAATTTGCCGAAGACAGGGCAACCCCCGTCAATTTGAAGATATCGGCCGGCGGGGCCGAAATCGGATACTCCGGCGTGCTCGCCGGTGCACCGGACGCAGCCCGTTTGTCCGGGCAGGTCGAGGTGCGCGCGGAGGATCTGTCGGCGTTGGTTGCGGCTTTCTCCAACGGGCCGGCGCCCGCCGTTCTCATGGGCAAGCCGCTGGAGATCAACGGGACATTGGCGGCCAGCCAGGCGTCGATCTCCATCGACGATCTTACCTTGCGGCTAGGCGATGATTCCGCCACGGGCGCTGTCGATGTGATCCTGGGTGATATTCCCTCGGCCGGCCTGGTGCTCAACCTGAACCAGCTCGACCTCGACCGCCTTCTGGCGGCCGCGCCCAAATCGGGTGCCGGGGGCGGTGATTCAAATGACGGCCCGTCAGAGCGGAGCAACGATTCCTCTGCAAAAACCGCGCCGGGCCAGGCCACGACCGGCGCCGGTTTCGCGCTGCCGACAGGATTTTCGGCGACACTCGAAACAAAGATTGATGCGGTCGTTTATCGCGGCGGTGTGGTGCGTCAGGTCTTGCTCAACACCGAGCTGGCGGATGGCAGCCTGACGATATCGCAGGCCGCGGCGCAGTTTCCCGGTGGTGCGAATGCATCCGTGGTCGGTTTCGTATCAACGACGGAATCGGTGCCTAAATTCGAGGGGCAGGCCGACTTGTCGGCCGATGATTTCCGGGCACTTCTGCAATGGGCGGGGGTCGATGTCGCGACCGTACCGCAGGATCGCCTGCGCAAGATGGCGGGTTCACTCTCCATCGAAGCGACATCCGAGAATGTGACGCTGACCGATATCGATGTCAGCGTCGATGTCTCGCGGATACGCGGCGGCGTGGCGATCGCGGTGCGCGAACGCCTAGGGTTCGGGATAGGGCTCTCGCTCGATAAAGTGAATGTCGATGCGTATCTGCCGGATCCAGCGACCCAAGCATCGGCCGGGGCCGGCGCGGCTTCTGGCAGCGCAGCCACGAACCCGTCCACGAACCCGTCCTCGAACCCGTCCTCGAACCCGACGGCGGGTGATGGGAACGCGCCCGCTGGCGATGCCGGATCGACGGGGCTGGCCGCGCTCGACACGTTCGACGCCATTCTTCAGCTGAAGGTTGGTGATGTCGTATTCCGCGACCAGCGTCTGAGCGACATCAATCTGGACAGCACGCTGCAGGGCGGCAATCTTGAGTTGCGGGATTTGTCCGTGGTGAGCCTTGCCGGTGCGAAAGCATCTGTAAAAGGCCGTGTTGATGGACTGGCGAGCGCGCCAAAAGCAGATGTTACAATTAGCCTCGATGCGCGCGACGGTGACCGCCTCCTGGCACTGGCGGGTGTCGATGCGCCGGCAAAACTCGGTGCAACGAAGTTGAACGGATCGCTGCGCGGGGATTTGCAGAATCTGGATGTGGACGTGACCCTCAATGCGATGGGGGCCAGCATGCGGACGGCTGGAAGTCTGGGTGTCCTGGCCGTGCCGCCGCGTTACGACATGCAGTTGGACATCAAACATCCTGACGCGGCGAAGTTTGCCGCCCGGCTGCGCGGCGAAGACGGAGCCGGAGGGCCGAAACTCGGTGCGCTCTCGGCAAGCGCCAGCGTTCGCGGTGACCTCACGGCGAGTGACATCGACACAAAGGTCGAAATCGGCCCCGGTGAGATCGGTGCACGCGGGCGCCTGACCAATCTCGCGACCGGTAGCCCGCTGGGCAACCTCGAGATCAATGCGTCTCATCCCGATATGGTGGCGTTCGCACGTTTGCTTGCGCCGGACTACAGCCCATCGAAGCCCGACCTCGGACCATTTGCGTTGAAAACGAACCTCGCGCTTGCGGCAAATATGATGACCTTGGCGAACCTCGAAGGTGCCGCCGGTTCGGTCGGATTCAAAGGCAATGCAACGATAGACACAGGCGGGCCGCGACCCAGTGTTGTGGCGACCCTCGACACGGGCGAAATCGTGGTTGATTGGTTCCTGCCCGCACAGCAGGGGTCTGCGTCCACGGCATCGAATGCGCGGTCCGGCGCCGCCGCCGGCGCGGCGGCCAGCCGCGGTTCGGCTACACCTGCAGGCAACAAGCGCTGGTCGCGTGAGCCGATCGAATTGTCGGGCCTGCGCGCGGCCGATGCGGACATCAAGCTTTCTGCGCCCGCGATCACGTACACCAACATCCGCGTCGATCAACCGCGCCTCGCGATCAAGTTGGATGACGGCGTGCTGGATCTTACCGAATTGTCGGGCAAGGCGTTCGGCGGCGGGTTCAACATGACCGGCCAGGTCGCGGCGCGTGACGTGCCGACCATGCGTTATGCAATGCGTGTCGAGAATGCCGACGCCGCGAAGTTTCTTGGTGACGGCGCGAGCGGCGAGCGCGGCGTGATGTCTGTGCTCGATCTTCTGTTTCCTGTCTCGAACGTCAAGCTGGCGTCGGGCCGGCTGGGCGCGGATCTGGATGTGACGTCGCGTGGTCGCAGTGAGTTCGAGATGATTTCCAATCTCGCCGGCAAGGGTGCGATGCGCTTCACCGATGCGGTGGTCGAGGGAGTCGATGTCTGCCAGATCAGCGAACAGCTCGATCGACTGAACGGGATCGAAGGCTTCCTCGGGCTCGCCTCATCGGGCCGCGGTGGGCAGACCAAGATCGCAAACTTCGATGGGCGTTTTGTTCTCGCCAACGGCATTGCCACTCTGCCGCAACAACAGATCAATGCGGAATGTGCCGCCGTGGCGTTCAGCGGCACGACCAATCTGCCAAACTGGACGGTGGATATTCAGGCCCGGGCGGGTTTCCCGGCGCACCCGGAATTCGCCGGTGTTGTGGTCGAGCAGAAAGGCCCGCTCGACGCGCCCAACACGCGTCTGGTCAACGTCAACGAGATCAACCAGTTCATCGTCGGCAAGGCCGCGGGCTCGATCCTGCGCAAGCTGCTGCCGGGTGGCAGTCAGGAACAGGCGCCGCCCGCAACGGACGGCAGTACGACCCAGCAGCCGCAAAGCAAGAAGCCGGAAGACCAGTTCCGCAACCTGCTGGAAGGCCTGATACGCGGTCGTTGATAGGTTCAGAGGCGGTGCCGGTGACGGCCGGTCAGTGTGCCAGGTGCCGCGCTAGTCGCGCAGGTCGTGCAGGACGAAAACACGGATGGCACTCGACAGACTGCCGTCGCGGTCGCGGTCAATTTCCGTCACCAGTTCATTGACCGACATGCGCCGGGCCTTCGCGACCTTGCGCAGGTGATCCCAGAATACATTCTCAAGGGACACGCTTGTGCGGTGCCCGGCGACCACGACGGATCGCTTCTTGTTCGCGGACTGACGCGGCAGAGTATCGACGACATTGCTAATCATGATGGTTTAATCATGTTCTCCGGTTTGACCCACGCATCATACTGCTCGGCCGTGAGCAGGCCCAAGTCAATTGCGGCCTCTTTTAGGGTACTACCGTCGGTAAACGCCTTTTTCGCGACCTTTGCGGCATTATCGTACCCAATATGCGGATTGAGCGCGGTCACCAGCATCAGGGACTGGGCCATCAACTCAGCGATCCGATCGCGGTTCGCCTCGACGCCGGTCACGCAGCGATCGGTAAAGCTGCGGCAGGCATCGCCGAGCAACCGGGCCGAGCGGAGCACGTTAAAGATAATCACCGGCTTGAACACGTTCAGCTCGAAATGGCCGTTGCTGCCCGCGACCGTGACCGCGACATGGTTGCCCATGATCTCCGCCGATACCATCGTCAGCGCCTCGCACTGAGTCGGATTGATCTTGCCCGGCATGATCGATGAACCCGGCTCGTTTGCCGGCAGGCTCAATTCGCCGATGCCACTGCGCGGCCCGGAGCCGAGGAAACGAATGTCGTTGGCGATCTTCATGGCGGCCACTGCACCGACATTCAGCGCGCCGGATGCGGCAACCATCGCGTCATGTGCCGCCAGGCCTGCAAACTTGTTCGCCATCGTCTCGAACGGTTTCCCGGTGATGCCGGCGACCTCCTCGGCAAAACGTTCGGCAAAACCGATCGGTGTGTTGAGCCCGGTGCCGACGGCCGTGCCGCCCTGGGCCAGCTGCAGAAGATCGGGTGTCGCCCGTTCGATGCCGGCGATCACACCCTCCATCTGCGCCGCGTAGCCGGAGAATTCCTGGCCGAGGGTCAGGGGCGTCGCGTCCTGGGTGTGGGTGCGACCGATCTTGATGATGTCCTCGAATTCCTTCGACTTGGCTTCGAGCGCATCCTTCAGATGCGTGAGGCCCGGAATCAGCCGGTCCTGGAACTCCAGCGCCGCGGCGATGTGCATGGCGGCGGGAAAGGTGTCGTTTGACGACTGGCTGCGGTTCACATGATCGTTTGGGTGGACCGGGGACTTGTCCCCTGGCTTGCCGCCGAGAATCTCGTTGGCACGGTTCGCGATGACCTCGTTGGCGTTCATGTTCGACTGGGTGCCCGAGCCTGTTTGCCAGACCACCAGCGGGAAGTTGTCATCGAATTTTCCATCGATGACTTCCTGCGCGGCTTCGATCACGGCGTTTGCGACCTCCGGCTCAAGTTGCCCGAGTGCCAGGTTGGCCTTGGCAGCTGCTTGCTTCTGGATACCGAGCGCGCGTACCAGCGCGGTCGGCATGCGATCGTCGCCGATCGGAAAATTCTCGATGCTGCGCTGAGTCTGGGCGCCCCAGTATTTGTCGGCCGGGACAGCCACTTCGCCCATCGTGTCGCTTTCGGTGCGGGTCTTGTTCGTCATCACTTCCTCCGGGTTCGGCGCGCATTATCGTCGCCGCATTCCATAGGTAAAGGCTTAACGCGCATGGGCGTCACGATTTGCGTGGTTTCTTTTTCGCCTGTGCGCGGTTCGCAGCGGCGAGCGCCATATGTGCCCAGGGACGCAGCGCATCGATATCTTCTGCCGCATCGTCGGGTACGGTCAGATAGGACAGCGCAACCGGTTTTCCGGACTTCTCATAGGTGAATGGCTCGCAGCCGGCGTCGAGGAATGCCGCTTTGGTCTCGTCGTCGACCTTGAGGTAGAGGACTTCGTCGGCAATCAGGGCGAACATGACGCCATCGCAGAAGATGCCATGACCACCGAACATCCGGCGCAGTTTTGTGCCCAGATCGAATGGCGCGCCGACGCTGGCAAGCAGATCACATGCGTGCTCGGCGAATTCCTGGCCTGATGGCATGCGCGCGCGTTTCTATTTCTTGCGAAATTGATCCAGATTGACGACCTCGGCGCTGTCCCCGCCGTCTTTGGCGTCGTCGTTTGGTCCGTCGGCGTCAGACCCTGCGTCATCCCGATTAACATCCAGTTGGGAGTCTTCGGTCTCACTCGCGGTCGCCATATTGTCAGGCACGGGAACCAGGTCGCTCTCGGAGCGCACAACCGGAACCATCACATTGCCGTCGGTCTCGACATTGAACTGAAGTCCGAATTTGACCGATGGATCGACGAAGGCCGACAGGGCCGCATAGGGAACGCGCAACTCGGCGGGGCGATTCTTGAAACTGAGGGTGATCGAGAAAAAGCTGTCTTCGACGATCAGGTCCCAGAACTGATGCTGCATGACGATGGTCATCTCTTCGGGATATTGATCGTGAAGATAGTCGGGAATGGAAACGCCCGGTGCCTGGGTGCGGAACGTCAGATAAAAATGATGTTCGCCCGGCAGCCCTTCATTGAGAACCTTGGTCAACGCCTCGCGGACAACGCCCCGAAGGGCATTTTCCACCATCTGATCGTATCGCATCTGGTCGTCGGTCATGGTCGCGTACTGGAAGCGCGCCCCGTGGGGCGCTGGTCTAGGGATGAATTGTGAATATCATCCACCGGGCCGCGAAGAGCAACGGTTTGCCGCACAAGATTCTCGCGAACATGTGGATGCAATGCCGGCGGGGGGACGGGTGAGCCTTGGAAGTGGGGGGCTTCTGTTGCCCGGTGCCCCCCGAACCGCGCTTATTATCGCTTAATTAAGCGGCAACAGCGAAGGTTTCAACATTGTCGTTGGCACCTATGAATATGGCCCGATGTCGGTGGTACCATACCGGGCAAAAGTTCAGCCTTTACGCGCCCGTCGATCCTATTTCGCCCCCATTCCGGTCATGGCGTAAGCCATGAAATACCGAGGAATAATGGTGGAGGCGCCGGGTACTGCCCCCGGGTCCGAACGTTTATTGCGCAAAACGTTTATCGCCATAGTCGAGTAAACCCGACGCCCTATTATATAGGGTCGGTGGGGCAAAAACGAAAGACTATGCCAGGTTATCCCCGTTGGCCCGGCTTTCCACAGGGTGTGGCGGATATCCGCGACTCGTGTTGCGGACTAGGTTTGACGAAATGCCTACGCCCGATCCAAGGCCTGAGACCTGATGCAGCAATATCTCGATCTGATGCGACATGTTCGCGACAACGGCACCCAGCGGACCGACCGCACGGGGACCGGAACCGTGTCCGTATTCGGCCACCAGATGCGGTTCGATCTCAGCGCCGGCTTCCCGCTCGTGACGACCAAGAAAATTCACATGAAGTCGGTGATCTACGAGTTGCTCTGGTTCCTCAAGGGCGACACGAACATCAAATATCTAAACGACAACGGGGTCTCGATCTGGAATGAGTGGGCCGATTCCGGCGGAGATCTTGGCCCGGTCTACGGCCATCAATGGCGATCATGGCCGGCACCCGACGGCAGCCGGATCGACCAGATCCGTAATCTGCTCGATCAAATTCGAAACCGGCCGGACTCCCGTCGCCTGATCGTGTCAGCCTGGAACGTTGCCGACGTGGACACGATGGCCCTGCCGCCATGCCATTGCCTGTTTCAGTTCTATGTGGCTGACGGAAAGCTCTCCTGTCAGTTGTATCAGCGCAGCGCCGACATCTTCCTCGGCGTCCCCTTCAACATTGCGTCCTATGCGTTGCTGACGATGATGGTCGCTCAGGTCACGGACCTCGAGGTTGGTGAGTTCATTCATACCTTTGGTGATGCACATCTCTATCTGAACCATCTCGAGCAGGCCGATGCGCAGCTGGAGCGCGAGCTCTATCCGCTGCCGCGGCTCACCCTGAATCCGGACGTCGATGACCTCTTCGCGTTCGACTATGACGATTTCACCCTCGACGGGTACCGGTTCCACCCGCATATCCCGGCGAAGGTCGCGGTCTGAGGTCGTGCGGATCTCGCTGATTGTCGCGGTGGCCGAAAACGGTGTCATCGGCCGGGATGGTGATCTGCCCTGGCGCATTCCCGCCGATCTCAAATTTTTCAAGGAAACGACAACGGGCCATCCGATTGTGATGGGGCGGAAGACCCATCAGTCGATCGGTCGGGCTTTGCCGGGGCGCAAGAATATCGTGATCACGCGCGATCCGGATTTCGCCGGCGAGGATATTGCTGTCGTCGGCGATCTGGAGGCGGCGCTCGCGGCTGCGGGCGATGCGGACGAGGTGATGGTGATCGGCGGTGCGCAGATCTATGAGCTGGCGCTGCCCCGCGCGCATCGCATTTACCTGACCGAAGTGCATGTCGCCGCAGATGGCGAGACGCGGTTTCCCGATCTGGACCGCGCGAGCTGGCGCGAGACGGCGCGGGTCGATCACCCCGCAGACGGCGATACGCCGGCGTTCAGTTTCGTGACCCTGGAGCGTTAGGGGCGAACGTTAGGGGCCAGCGTTAGCGGCCTAGCTGTCGTCGCGCAGGCCCGGCCAGTTGCGGTCGGCCGAGACGATGTTGCCCGCCTTGTCGAGCGCCCAGCGCGCACGCACGAATTTCGAAAAATTCAGATACAGCTTGCCGTCCCTGATCGACCAGGCGTCGGGGTCGGTGGTCGCGGTGTAATTGTTGGCGACGGCCCAGGCACAGTAGCCGCCATATTGCGGGGCGAACTTCTCCGGCGCGGCAGTGAACATGTCGCGGTTTGCCGCCGACGCGAAATGCCAGGTCGCACCCTGATAGGTGGCGCTGTGTCCAGGATCGCCCTTCACCGGTTTCTCGTCGGTGAAATAGGCCACCGGGTCGTAGCCGTGTATGGCAGCACCATCGGCGCTGAACACGGGCTCGACGGCGAGCGCCGGTACGCTGAAGAATAGACCGACGATCAGGAATGCTGCGGTTCGGATGGCACTGCGCATGGGGAATCTCCCGTGTGAGAGTTGCGATACGTTGCATAAACACACGCGACGCGAAAACCATTCCCGCGACGGGGTAATAATTATTGTGCTGCCTGGGAAATGAAATCCGCCGGGTCGGAGGCCATTTGGTGCCGGCCGATTTGGGGGGCAAGGTGGCCGGCGGCCTGCGGGGCACGGCCAATCTCCGACCCGACGGTTTCGCGATGCGGGCACATAATTCAGGGACCCGCCTCTGGGTTGAAATTGGGTCGGAAACGGGCATTCGACAACGCACGAAAATGTGTCGGGCGATCAACTAAGCGCGACCGGGGATCGCGCCGCTGTGAGATGCGGGCGTGAAGCGTGCCGTGAAGGATGGTCTGCGCGGCACGCCTAGTCGATGGAGATACTGGGCGCCGGCCGCATCGTCGCCGTCGAAATTTTCGCCAGTACTGCCGAGGCGAGATCGCGATACGCGGCGGCGTGCGGGCCGTCGGGTTCGCTTGCCGTGATTGGCTGTCCGGAATCAGACGTTATTCGGATCGCGACATCGAGCGGTATCTCCCCGAGGAAGTCGCAGCCGAGCCGTTCTGCCTCGGCGCGCGCGCCGCCATGGCCGAAGATATCCGTCTGTTCGCCGCAATTCGGGCAAATGAACATGCTCATATTCTCGACGATGCCGAGCACCGGCACATTGACCTTGGCAAACATGTTCATGCCCTTGCGGGCATCAATCAGCGCGATGTCCTGCGGGGTTGAGACGATCACGACACCGGCCAGCGGGACCCGCTGCGCCATGGTCAGTTGTGCATCTCCGGTCCCTGGTGGCATGTCGACGATCAGCACATCGAGTGCGCCCCATTCGACCTCGCGCATCATCTGTTCCAATGCGCCGATCACCATTGGGCCGCGCCAGACCATGGCCGTGTCTTCGGGCACCATGAAGCCCATCGACATGACCTTCACGCCATGTGCCTCGAGCGGCGCGATCCGTTTGTTGGCAAGCGGCTTCGGCTTGTCCGTGATACCCAGCATGCGTGGCAGTGAGGGCCCGTAGACGTCTGCATCGAGGATGCCGACCCGCTGTCCGAGCGAGGAGAGCGCGACGGCGAGGTTCACAGCCGTTGTCGATTTTCCAACTCCGCCCTTGCCGCTCGCCACAGCCACAATCGCCGCGACATCCGGCAACAGGGATGTCGCCGGTGCCTGCGCGGGTTGGTCGGTCGGTTTGGGCGGCGCGCCCGGGGCGGCTTCGGGCTGGGATGCGGGTGCTGCGTTGTGGGCCGTCAGGACTGCGGAAACCGACGATACCCCATCGAGCGCCAGGACGGCGCGTTCGGCGGCCTTGCGCAGCGGTTCCATGTGTTCTGCGTCCGCCGGGTCGATCTCGATGGCGAACCCGATGTTGCGATCCTTGATCACCAAACCGGAGACCATGCCGTTCGCGATGATGTCCTTGCCGCTGACAGGATCGACAATTGTGCATAAAGCGGTGCGAACATCGTCTTGCGAAAGGGTCGTCATGCTTGAAAACTCCGGGTGTACAGACAATATCGTCTAGAACTGGTCGCCATGGCGTGATCACGCCTCACAGCATGTTGTGTGATATAAGCCTGAGTGATCGATTTATAAACCCGGCGCGGTGATCGTCTGCCCCGAAAGGGCGGACATTAGTTATGGCGCCAGCTTACAGATGAGGAATTTGCGATGCCTTGGAATAGTCAGGGAGGCAGTGGTGGCCCATGGGGCGGCGGCGGCGGTAGTGGCGGCGGCGGTGGTCCCTGGGGTGGGCAACGCCCACCGGGCGGCGGCGTGGGCGGCGGACAGCAGCCCAATATCGAAGAGATGCTGCGCCGCAGCCAGGACAAGGTTCGCCGGTTTATTCCGGGTGGGTTCGGCAGCGGTCGCGGAGTTGCGATTGTCATCCTTATCGTGCTGGTGCTCTGGGGCCTGAGCGGCTTCTACCGGGTGCAGGAAAATGAACGCGGCCTCGAGTTGGTGTTCGGCAAGTGGAACGAGCAGGTGACCGCGCCGGGTCTGCGCTGGCGCTGGCCCACACCGATCGGTGAGGTGCTGACCCCGGCGGTGACGCAGATCAATCGTTTGAATGTTGGCTTTCGCGACAGCGAGAATGTTGGTGGCAGGTCTTCCTCGCCCCGCGATGTTCTGGGCGAATCCTTGATGCTGACGAGTGATCAGAACATCTCGGATGTCGATTTCACCGTGCAATGGCGGATCGCCGATCCGGCCAACTATCTGTTCAACATTCTGGCGCCGGAAGAAACGGTGAAAGCCGCGGCGGAAAGCGCCATGCGTGAGGTTGTCGGCCAGACCAAGCTCGACGATCTGCTGACCACCGCGCGTGAGGGTGTCCAGGACGATACCCGCATACTTCTACAGTCGATCCTCGACGAATACGGGGCGGGCATCAACATTGAGCGTGTCCAGCTTCAGAAGACCGAAGCGCCGCCGCCCGTGATCGACGCGTTCAACGATGTACAGCGTGCACGGCAGGATCAGGAACGGTTGCAGAACCAGGCCGAGGCCTACCGCAACCGGATCGTGCCGACCGCGCGTGGTGAGGCGGCCGGCCTCCTGGAGGAAGCGGCTGCGTATCGCGAACGGGTGATCAAGGAAGCCCAGGGCGAGGCGGCACGCTTCGACCAGATCTTCGCGACCTATCAGGCGGCACCTGAAGTGACCCGCCGGCGTCTTTATATTGAGACGCTGCGCGATGTCCTTAAGGGGGCCAACAAGGTCATCATCGACGAGGGCGCCGGCGGCGGACAGGGTGTTGTGCCGTACCTGCCCCTGAACGAACTCAATCGCAACCGAACAGAGAACACCGGAGAACAGCAATGAGCCGCGCAAAACTCGCGATTATCGGCGGTATCATCATCGTCATCGGTGTGTTGCTGAATTCGGGCCTGTTCACAGTGCGTGAAACCGAACAAGTGCTGGTGCTCCAGCTGGGCAAACACGAGAGAACGGTCCGGGAACCCGGTCTGCACTTCAAGGTGCCGCTGGTCCAGAATGTGGTTGCTTATGACAAGCGGGTCCTGAGTGTAGATCCACCTGCCGAGGAAATGCTGCTGAGCGATCAGAAACGTATTCTGGTTGACGCGTTTGCCCGTTACAAAATCACCGACCCGCTCAAATTTTTCCAGACTGTGCGGGACGAGCAGATTTTCGGAAACCGGTTCGGCAACATCTTGACCTCGACGGTCAAGGAATTCGTTGCCCAGCGTGAACTCGCGGACCTGTTGTCGGACCAGCGCAACGTCATCATGGAAGCGATCCGTGATGGTGTTGCCAACGAGACCGACGGGTTCGGGATCGAGGTTGTCGACATCCGCATCGGGCGATCGGAATTGCCGGAAGCGGTGTCGCAGACCGTTTACGAGCGGATGCGGACTGAGCGTGAACGGCAGTCGAACAAGCTGCGTGCCGAGGGCGAGGAGAATGCGCGTCGTATTCGCGCCGAGGCCGACCGTCAGCAAGTCGAGATTGTGGCCGAAGCGCAGCGCGAGGCCGTGTCCCTTCGGGGTGGCGGAGACGCAACGCGCAACGCGATCCTGGGCGAATCCTACGGCAAGGATGCCGAGTTCTTCGAGTTCTTCCGTTCGCTGGAGGCCTACAAGGAGACGTTCGACGCGGAGGGGACCACGATGGTCCTGTCGCCGAACAGCGACTTCTTCAAGTATTTCGGCAGCCTGCAGGGCGGCCGGGATCGGGTAACGGGCCGAGAGGTTCGATAAGCGGTTATGGGACAACTCCTGCTCTGGGGAAGTTTTCTGCTGATCGGCTTTGCGCTGGTTCTTCTGGTCGAAGGGCTGGTCTACGCGGTGGCGCCCAATCTGATGAAGCGGTTGCTGACCCAGATGACGGTCATACCGGAGTCCACCCTGCGATCGGGCGGGGTGGTCGCCGCGGTCGCCGGGTT
>Ga0209558_1000193_pt1 | contig 59367 bp, 47 predicted proteins | sample SaaInlV_150m_DNA_3_FD_184674 | JGI IMG/M metagenome (GOLD analysis project Ga0209558, IMG submission 184674) | Marine microbial communities from expanding oxygen minimum zones in the Saanich Inlet - Saanich Inlet SI074_LV_120m_DNA (SPAdes) (version 2) | ecosystem: Environmental > Aquatic >...
TGCAGATCGCCGTCGGGCTTGATGGCGAACAGGCCATCATTCATCACATGGGTGCCCCAGAGGTTGCCGAAGGCGTCGAATGCGATGCCGTCGATCAGGCGGCCATGGTCGGTGGGGCCATAGATTTCCTTGGGCCCGAGGCTGCCGTCATCGGCGATCTTGTAGCGCGCGATATTCCGACCACAGGTCTGGACCACGTAGAGCCATTCCTCGTTTGCATCGAGTTTGCACTCGTTGGAGAAGTGCACGTCGTCGGCAACGATCCGAACGCCGACACCCTCTTCATAGAGCAGGATGCGCCCGTCGATGATGTCGGGGCTGATCGCCTTGGGCCAGTCATGGAGCATCGTCGAGACGGTGATCCAGATGCGATTCTTGCTGTCGCGGGCGACGAAATTGACCTTGCCGATTTCCTCCCCGTCGACGGTGTCGAACATGACCTCCGTCTCGCCGGTGCGGGTCATCCGCTCCAGGCAGTCGGTGCCGAAGTTGGAAATCAGGATGTCTCCGTTGTCGGCAAAGGCGAGGCCGTTCGGCAACGTGCCGTCGATGAATTTCGTGGATTCGTCGCTGGTCTCCTCAAACGCCCCGGCGTCGTGGGACTGGGTGATGATCTCCTGACTGCCGTCCGGCATGATCCGGACGACGCCGCCGCGGGCATCGGCCGACCAGAGCGTGCCGTTTTTCTCGGCCAGGATGCATTCGGGCCGCTGCAGACCTTCACCGATGAACTTGAAGTCATCCTTGGTGAGGGTGAAACCGTCGATAGGATTGTTCGCCATTTTTCTCTCCTCCCGGAACCTCCGGGGTATGTGATCGGGTGTGCCACGCGGACCCAGGTCCGCGTGGCACTTTGTTTTTTATGATCCGATCTCGGTGTGTTCCGGGTTGAACCTAGAACTTCACCATGTCGCCGCCCTTGAGATCGAGGATCTCACGGGCTTCGTCCGGCGTCGCAACTTCCAACGACAGGTCTTCGACGATCCGGCGGATCTTCGCGACCTGCTGGGCGTTGGAATCAGCCAGCTTGCCCTTGCCGATGTAGAGCGAATCTTCCAGGCCGACGCGCACGCTGCCGCCCAACAAGGCCGACTGGGTGACGAAGTTCATCTGGTGACGGCCCGCGCCCAGCACGGAGAAGACATAGTCGTCGCCGAACAGCTTGTCGGCGGTCTCCTTCATGTGCATCAGATGCGCAAGGTCGGCGCCGATGCCGCCCATGATGCCGAAGATGAACTGCAGGAAGATCGGTCCCTTCAGGCGGCCCTGATTGTACCAGTAGGCCGTGTTGTAGAGATGGCTGACGTCGTAGCACTCATGCTCGAACTTCACCCCGCGCTTATCGTGCAGCTCGGTGATGATGTATTCCATCTGCTTGAACGTGTTGGTGAAGATGAAGTCGTCGGTCATCTCCAGGTACGGCTTCTCCCAGTCGTACTTCCATTTGTCGTAGCGTCCGGCCAGGCCGAAGATGCCGAAGTTCATCGAGCCCATGTTGAACGAGGTGACTTCCGGCTCGGCAACGACGGCTGCCGCGATGCGCTCGTCGACGGTCATGCCGAGGCCACCGCCGGTGGTGATGTTCACGACCGCGTCGGTGTTCTGCTTGATACGGGGCAGGAACTCCATGAACACGTCCGGGTCCGGCGTCGGCTTGCCGTTCTCCGGGTCGCGGGCATGAAGATGGATGATCGAAGCGCCGGCTTCGGCGGCCTCGATCGAGGCCTGTGCGATCTCGTCCGGCGTGATCGGCAGATTGTCCGACATGGTCGGTGTGTGGATCGCGCCCGTGATTGCGCACGAAATGATGACTTTGGTTTGTTTCGCCATGGATTTCCCCCTGAGGTCGAAGTTCGTATTTTTTTCGTTGGTCCAATATTGGGTCGCAGGGTCGCCGGCTGTCCAGTCGGAAGCGATGCAATTTGCATGAATTCACATGCTTGAAGCGCTCGCCGAGAGAGGTCGCCAGGACCAAGCTTTATGGTGGCGCGAGCCTACAAGCGCGTTTCGGCCAAGTCCAGATTGGACGGCAATTATCCCAGTTCGAAGGTCGTAATTCCGAACATGCCGGGAAAGCGGAGCTGCGGGACAAGGCCGCGATACATGCGTGCGGTCTCGAACACCGGCGCGAGGCCCAGGCGTTCACACATCTCTCTCGATGCGTCATTGGCGAATGGCGGGTCAATGAACACGGGCCCGGCACCGGCGTCTGCGTCCGTCACGAGGGCGCCGACCAGGCGTTCGGCTGTCGCCACATCATCGGCGAAGAGGGGCCCGATCTTGTGCCCCTCCCGGCAAACCCGGATGACGCCGTAGCCGCTGATGGCGTCGTCGGTCATGGCCGCGATTGCGACATGTCCGGGCGTTGTCAGCCATGCGTTCAGGAAATTCTCGCGCGCGGCGGGGAAAAATTCGCGGTCATAGGCATGGACAGCCGCGAGGTGGTCGGCATCGATGGGCGCGAGGTCGTCGCGGTCCAGGTTCGTGAGGACGGGAATGCCGCCATAGCGAATATTTCTGTGCGCCCGGGTGAAGCCTGACTTGCGATAGTTCAGCTGCTGATCGATCACGCCGTCGAGCCCGATCGTCATCCTGGCGGTGCGGTCCGCCATGACGTGCTGCCACAGCGCGTGACCGATGCCCTGACCACGCAGGTCGGGGCGGGTGATGTAGAAGCCGAGGAAGCTGTAATCCCTTGCATAGCGGACGACCGAGATGCAGGCGGCCATCGCACCGTCCTTACGCACGACCCAGAACCCTTCGGGATCGGCCTCCCAGAAACAGGCCGCATCGCTCAAGCCGGGGTTCCAGCCTTCGGCGGCCGCCCAGTCAATCATCACATCGAGGTCCGCGCGCTCAGCTTGGCCGAATTCAATATCGTCCTGCATGATTTTCCTGTGGCTTATTGGGGTTGGTTGGCGGGCGGATCGTTATTTGCCCCAACCCAGGGCAATCGGATCGAGTTCGACCGCGAGGTCAAGCAATGTTGCGCGCACTTCCGGCGCGAGCGGCGCGATCGGGTGACGGCAGAAATCGGACTTGATCACGCCGCCGGCCATCATCACCGCCTTGGCCGCGCGAAACCCGCACAGCCGGTTCTCGTGGTTGATCAGGGGCAGGACCCGTTCATAGACTTCCTTGGCGGTATCTCTGTCGCCTGAGAGATGTGCGGCGATCGCCGGGCGGACGAGATCGGGGATCATCGCCGACGTCATGCAGCCCGTCGCGCCTGCGTCGAGATCGGCGAGCAGCGTAATGCCTTCTTCGCCGTCGAACGGTCCCTCGATCGCGTCACCGCCTGCGGCGATCAGCGCGCGCAGCTTGTTGGCGGCCTGGGCGCACTCGATCTTGAAGCATTTTACGGCCTCGATTTCACGCGCCACCCGGACGAGAAGGTCGACCGGCAGATCGGTGCCGGACAAGGGGGCGTCCTGGATCATGATGGGCAGCCCGGCCTCGCCGGCGGCGGCGAACTGCTCGATGATCTGGTCCGGCGTGCCGCGCAGAAGCGCGCCGTGATAGGGCGGCATCAGCATGATCATCGCCGCACCGAGGTCAGCGGCCTGTTTGGCCCGGGCGACCACGATTTCCGTGGCGAAGTGGCTTGCGGTGACGATAACAGGGACCCGGCCGTCGACATGTTCGAGGGATAGCCGGGTCAGCTGGTCGCGCTCATCATCTGACAGCAGAAACTGTTCGGAGAAGTTGGCGAGGATGCAGATGCCGTCGACGCCCTGGTCGATCATGCAATCGAGGACCCGTTTCATGCCTTCCGGATCAAGCGCACCGGTGTCGGTGAAGGGCGTCGGCGCGACAGGCCAGACGCCGCTGTAGGTGTGAGTGATGCTCATGGGTGCTTGATAGCAAGCCCGCGCGGCTATGCCCATGGTTGACAGTGTCTCCGGCAGGGACGTTCAATGTCATCGACGGCAGAACAGGGAACCAGGCCATGGGCGAGACGCTATTTACCAATGTTTCCGTGATCGACGGGACGGGGGCAAAACCGTTTGACGGCACCGTCTTGGTCAACGGGAACCAGATCGCGGCTGTTTCGCGCGGCGACGCAATAGATGCCGGTGATGCACACGTTGTTGATGGCGGTGGCGCGACCCTGATGCCGGGCCTGACGGATGCGCACGCCCATCTGAGCTTCCTTGATTCCGCCACGCTGGGGGACATCAATTCGCAGTCGGCCGAGCGCCACATCCTCGAAACGGCAAAAAACGCCCGCAAGATGCTGGATCACGGTTTCACCAGCATGTTCAGCGGCAGCTCCGCGCGCGACAACCTCGAGGTCGCGCTGCGCGACGCCATCAACGCCGGCGACATCCCCGGGCCGCGTCTGAAGGCCGCCACCCGCCAGATGACAGTCACCGGCGGGTTCGGCGACATCGGCCAAGACGATGCCTATTCGCTCGTCCTCGACGGGCCGGATGCGTTTCGCGATGCTTGTCGGGCGGCGGCGCGCGCCGGGGTCGACACCTTCAAGATCGTCCCGTCGGCGCCGGGCTCGGGTCCGGATCCCCTGGCGGAGGATACTGCGATGACTGATGACGAGGTCGCAGCCGTGTGCGCTGTCGCCCGGCAACGCAACCGCATGGTCGCGGCCCACGCCCGCTCTGCCGAGGCGGTGAAGATGTGCGTACGCAACGGCGTCCAGGTCATTTACCACGCGACCCTGTCGGACGACGAAGCCAAGGATATGCTCGAAGCCGAGCGGGACCGTGTTTTCGTGGCGCCGGCGATGGGACTGCCCTATGGCCGCCTGACCGAAGGCGAGAAATACGGCGTCAGTACCGATGATTTCACCCGGGCGCGGGCCGAGAAGGAAATCGAGACCGTCAGCGCGACGATGGCCGACCTGCGCAAGCGGGGCATCCGGGTGTTGCCGGGCGGGGACTACGGATTCAAGTGGAATCCCCATGGCCGAAACGCCCGCGATCTTCAGATGTTCGTCGAACTGTTCGGGTTTTCGCCGCTGGAGGCGATCCAGGCGGCGACGCAGGCCGGCGGTGAGTTGATGGGCGAGCCTGGTCGCTTGGGCGTCATTACGCAGGGTGCTTTCGCCGATCTGCTGCTGGTCGATGGCGATCCTTCGAAGGACATCGCAATCCTGCAGGACCCGGACCGGTTCCTGGCGATCATGAAGGACGGCGCATTTCACAAGGAACCGGCGGACAATCTGGCGGGACAGCGGGTCGCGGCCGAATAACAAACGTAGAGGCCGGGAACCACCGGCCGAGGGGGAAGAAACGATGAAACTGGTAACATTCACCGCTGGTGGAAGTGCGGCGCGCGTTGGCGCGTTGAGCGAAGACGAAACGCGTGTATTCGATCTCGCGGCGGCTGACAATCAGCCCTATTTCCAGACCATGCTGGACCTGATCGAGGCCGGTGATCCGGCTGTGGCCCGGGCGCGTGAAATCGTCGCTGCAGCAGGCGACAACACAGGTGGTGGCGCCGTGTTTGCGTTCGCGGATGTGGAGCTTCTAACGCCGGTCCCACAGCCACCTCAAATACGTGATTTTTTGTGCTTTGAGAGGCACTTGCTGAATTCTTTTGAGATGTTAAGAAAGAAGAAGGCGCAGGCTGAGCCCGACCCCGAAGAGGCGCTAAAGCGCTTCGAGGCAGAGGGCGCGTTTGCGGTCCCGCAGATCTGGTACGACCAGCCGCTTTTCTACAAGCCGAGCCGCCTCGGCGTGATCGGCACCGGCACCGATGTCATCTGGCCGTTCTTCTCGGAAATGCTGGATTACGAGATGGAGTTCGGCTGCTGGCTGGGCAAGGGCGGCAAGGATGTCGACCCCAAGGATGCGACGGACATGATCTTCGGCTATTCGATCTTCAACGATATCTCGGCGCGCGACACCCAGGCCCATGAGATGCCGGCCGGCTTCGGGCCCGGCAAGGGCAAGGATTTCGACACCGGCAACATTATCGGCCCCTGCATTGTCACCGCCGACGCGTTCGACCCCTACGACGCCGAGTTGATCGTGCGGATCAACGGTGAGGAGCGCTCGCGCGGCAATTCGGGCGAGATGTATCACAAGTTCGAGGACTGCATCGCCCACACGTCGCGCGCCGAGACCGTGTTCCCGGGTGAGTTCTTCGCCTCGGGGACCGTTGGCTGGGGCTGTGGTCTCGAGCATGACAAATACCTCGAAGACGGCGATGTCATCGAACTCGAGGTGACGGGGATCGGCATCCTCAAGAACAAGGTGGTCAAGCAGTAGCGCGAAAGCCCCTGTTGGCGTTTGTGTGCACAGCCATCGATTGACCTACATCAACGTTGGCGGTTCCCCACGCCCGGATAGTGCGATGAAGTGGTGTGGTCTGCCCGCCGGGTCGACACAATAAAAAAAACGGGGGACACGATGGACGAAATTTTCATTCAGAACGACGACCAACGCGCAATTCTGGATTCGGTGCGGCGCTTTGTGGAAGAAGAAGTCACGCCGCGCGCCGCCGAACTCGATGCGCAGAAGGATCCTGAGGATGCATTTTCCTGGGAAATCGTCGAGGCAGCGGACGCATTCGGGTTGCGGACCATGACCCTGTCCGAGGAGATGGGCGGCATGGGTGTCGATTCCACAACCACCGCCATGGTGGTCGAGGAACTCGCCCGTGGCGATCTGGGGATTTCGGTGGTTTTCGCCCAGACTCTGAAGATTGCGGCGATCATGGAGAAGGCGCTCAACGACGATCAGAAGGCCCGTGCGCTCGTCCCGTTCGTCGAGGATCCGCGCGCCGTCCTGTCCATCTGCATCACCGAGCCGGACAGCGGTTCGAACGGCGTATTGCCATACTCGGCCCCACTCAAGACAAATGCGAAAAAGGTCGAGGGCGGCTGGGTCGCGAACGGAATGAAGCAATTCATTTCGAACTCGAACCGCTCACGCTTTTTCCTCGTTTTCATGCAGACGGATCCATCGAAGCCGATGACAGACGGGGTGTCGTGTTTCCTTTTGGAGCGCGGCCATCCGGGTTTCACCGTCGGGCGGGTGCACGACAAGATGGGCGAGCGGCTGGCCAACAATTCCGAGCTCATTTTCACCGACTGCTTCATTCCCGACGAGAATCTGGTCGGTGAAGTTGATATGGGCTTCAAGACGCTGGGTACCTTCATGCCGTCGAGCAACGCCTATGCCGCGGCCAGCATTCTGGGCGTCGCGGTGTCCCTGTACGAGAAGTCGCTCGATTGGGCTCAGACCCGCGTGCAGGGCGGCAAGCGCCTGATCGAGCATGACGGGATTAGGGCACAGATCGCAGAAATGAAAATGCTCATTGATGCTTCGCGGGCCTATACCCATCTGGCGACGGATTGCGCCGACAATCAGGAGGATGGATGGGATCCGACGCTCGGCGCGCTGCCCAAGGCGATGGCCTCCTAGGCGGCCTGGAAGATTGCGACCTGGACCCTCGAGATCCACGGCGGCCACGGCTACATGAAGGAAGCCGGCGTTGAGAAGCTCGTTCGCGACGCGGCCGCATTCCTGCATTCCGACGGCGTTAACCGTACGCTGTTCCTGCGCTCGGCCAACTTCCTGGGCTGGTAGCCTGTAGATAGCGTTCCACCGGTCCAATCGAACGGGCCGGTGGAGTTTTTTGAACAAGAACGAGGAGAAGGGCCGGTCGGCACCGACTCCCGGGGGGACATGATGGACGAAATTTTCATTCAGACAGAAGATCAGCGCGCAATCCTTGAATCGGTACGCCGCTTCGTCGAAGAGGAAGTCACGCCGCGCGCGGCTGAACTCGATGCGCAGGTTGATCCCGAGGACAGCTTCTCCTGGGAGATCGTCGAGGCGGCCGACCGGATGGGCCTGCGGACCATGAGCCTGTCTGAAGAATATGGCGGCATGGACACCGACATGCTGACCACCGCGATGGTTATCGAGGAACTTGCGCGTGGCGACCTTGGTATCTCGGTCGTCTTCGCCCAGACCCTCAAAATTGGCAAGCATATGGAACGGGTGCTCAACGAGGAGCAGCGTGCGCGCACCCTGATCCCGTTCCGCGATGACCCACGCGCGATCCTCAGTATTTGCGGGACCGAGCCAGAAAACGGCTCCAACGGTATCGTCGGCTACCCCGCGCCCTATACGACGCGTGCGGTGAAGACCGAGGGGGGCTGGATCGCGAACGGGATGAAGCATTTCATCTCGAACTCAAACCGGTCGCGCTTCTTCCTGGTGCATATGCAGACCGATCATGAAAAATCGATGCTCGACGGGGCGACCTGCTTCCTGCTCGAACGCGGGCATCCGGGGTTCACGGTGGGGCGTGTCCACGACAAGATGGGCGAGCGGCTGGCCAACAATTCGGAGCTGCTGTTTACCGATTGCTTCATCCCCGACGAAAACGTGGTCGGCGAGGTCAACGAGGGACACGTCGTCCGGCGTACGTTCGGCCCGTCGAGCAACATCTTCGCGGCCTGCAGCATTCTTGGCGTCGCCGTCGCCTGTTACGAGAAGTCGCTCGACTGGGCGCAGACGCGCATCCAAGGCGGCAAGCGGTTGATCGATCATGACGGTATCCGGGCCCAGATCGCCGAGATGAAGATGCTGATCGACGCTTCGCGGTCATATACCCATCGTGCGGCATGGCTCGCGGACAACCGGGAGCAGGGCTGGGACATGTCTCTGGGTTCGTTGCCCAAGGTCATGGCCTCGCAGGCGGCGTGGCAGGTCGCGACCTGGACCCTCGAGATTCACGGCGGCCACGGTTACATGAAGGAAGCGGGCGTGGAGAAGCTGGTGCGCGACGCCGCCGCATTCCTGCACTCCGACGGGGTCAACCGCGCCTTGCTGCTGCGCGCTGCGAATTTCATCGACACATAACCGACAACGGGCGCCGGAGTGGTGTCGGGCGGCTTTTGGGCGCTCGGGCCTTGGGCTATGCTTTGTCTGAATCAACTGACGGCGGGAGTGATGGACGATGGCGAAGTGGCAATACACCAAGGGTCTGCATGAGGTCGGCAACGGGCTTTACGCCTATCTGCTGCCCGATGGCGGCTGGGGGTGGTCGAATGCGGGCCTGATCGTCGACGGCGAGGAGACGGTGCTGATCGACACGCTGTTCGATCTGCCGCTGACCCGGGACATGCTCGCAACCATGCGCGACGCGGTGCCGGCAGCCAAGGATATCGGCCGGCTGATCAACACCCACGCCAACGCCGACCATGTCTGGGGCAACCAGCTGGTGAAGGATGCGGAAATCATCGCCTCGACGGGCTGTGCGGAGGAATTCGACCATTTCCCGCCGAGCCGGCTCGAGGAGATGATGGCGAACGCCAAGAATCTGGGTGTTCTGGGCGAATTTCTTGATCATTGTTTTGCGCCGTTCGACTTCTCCGGCATTGAGCTGACCCCGCCGACGACGACCTTCGATGACCGGATGAGCCTGACCTGCGGTGACCGGGAGATCGAGCTCTACAATGTCGGCCCGGCGCACACCCGCGGCGATATCCTGACCCACCTGCCGGGCGACCGGCTGATCTTCACCGGCGACATCATCTTCAATGGCGGCCATCCGGTGATCTGGGACGGCCCGATCTCGAACTGGCAGAAGGCCTGCGACATCATCCTGTCCCTCGACGCCGACGTGATCGTGCCGGGGCACGGACCGGTCACGGACAAGGCCCATGTGCGCGTCTTCAAGGGCTATCTCGACTATATCGAGGCCGAGACACGCAAATGCTTCGATGCAGGGCTGTCGGAGTGGGACGCGGCGTGTGAGATATCGCTCGCAGACTACGACACGTGGGGTGACGCAGAGCGGTTCATCGGCAATGTCTACGCACTCTACCGGGAGTTCCGAGATGACGGCAGCGAGCCGGAAGTGATGCCGGTGTTCGAGGAAATGGCGCGGTTCCACAAGGACGTGATTCTGCCGCGCCTTGCAGCTGGTTAATCACACGCATAAGTGAGATCGTATTCCCGCTGTAAGGTCCGGGAAACCAGGCTTTTTGCGTTAACGAATTCACATCTTCTTCATTGTACCGTCTGTCGATGCACCACTACTGTCGCGTGGTGTTTCAACCGGGGCGTTCGTTGGCGATTACGACGGCGCTGGGGGCGTTTTTTTTGCGTTCTGACCCGAATGAGTAGATGGGGATGAAATGGCACGACGGCGCGGCAAACGCGGGGACGACCATCTTGTCGGCACGAGTGGGCGCGACGATATCGACGGTCGCGACGGCGATGACACGATCATCGGTGGTGCGGGCAGCGACAGGCTGAAGGGTGGTCGCGGCGACGACACGATCAAAGGCGGATCGGGCAATGACCGGATCGATGGTGGGTCAGGCGACGATGCGATCCGCGGCGGCTCCGGCAACGACTACATCAAGGCAGGTTCGGGCGACGACACGGTCAACGGCGGTTCTGGCAACGACCGAATTTCCGGCGGCTCGGGCGACGACAAAATCCGTGGCGGCTCCGGAGATGACCGTATCGACGGTGGTTCTGGCGATGATGATATCCGGGGTGGTTCCGGCAACGACCACATCAAGGCAGGCACGGGCGACGATGTTGTCCGCGGTGGATCGGGCGACGACCACATCGACGGTGGCGCGGGGGATGATGCCCTGAAGGGCGGATCTGGCGACGACGTTCTGAATGGTGGTTCCGGCGACGATATCCTGAAGGGCGGTTCGGGCGAAGATATCCTGATTGGTGGTGCTGGCGACGATGTCCTGAAGGGCGGGTCGGGCAACGACATTCTTATTGGCGGGTCGGGCGACGACAAACTCCGGGGTGGCGACGGCGACGATATCCTGATCGGCGATGAGCTCGGCTATGGCGGTGGTTCCGGCTCGGGTTCCGGGCGCGGAAGCGGCCATCACGGCAAAAAGGGCAAGGGCTCCGGTTCCGGTTCCGGTAGCGGGCACGGCAGCGGCCATCATGGCAAGAAGGGCCGGGGTTCCGGCTCGGGCCGTGGGTCGCATCACGGGCGCGGCTCGGGTAGCGGGTCTGGGTCGCATTGGGGGTCGGGCTCGGGCGGCGCCGACGTCACCTTCAATGACTATCTCGATGGCGGCACCGGGTCGGATTACGTCTATGGCGGCCAGGGCGACGACAGAGGCGTCTGGAGCTTCACGGAGAACATCGGTGAGACCGACGCCTATGACGGCGGCCGGGGTTTCGACACGCTTGTTCTTAAACTGACGGCGGCTGAATTCACGGATGCGGATGTGCAGGCCGAACTGGCGGCGCTGGACGCGTTCATTGCGGCGAATGCGAACCCGTGGAGCGACCACGGCCCGGTGTTCACCTTCGACGCGCTGGGCGCGACGCTGCATGTCCAGGATTGGGAAGATTACCGGGTGAAAATTGTCGGGGGACCGGCGAACAACGCTCCCGTCGCGATCGATGATTTCGGCACGACCGACGAGGACAGCGTCCTCCTGATCACCGATCCGCTGGCGGGTCTGCTGGCGAACGACAGCGACACCGACAATCTGGATGTGATTTCGGTCACCGGCTTCGATGCGCTGAGCATCCTGGGCGCGACGGTCGTCATGAATACCGACGGCACCTACAGCTACGACGCCACGGGTCTGCTGGACAGCCTCGCGGTTGGTGAGAGCGCCGTAGATACATTCACCTACACGATCGCCGATCTGGTGGGTGCGACGGACACGGCCACGGTGACTATCACCGTGACGGGTGTGAACGACGCCCCGATACTCACGCCCGGCGGCGACACAACTGGCACAGTCGATGAAGACGGCGTCGATGCGCCGACGACGGTCTCCGGAGACCTGGACTCAACCGATGTAGACAACGGCGCGACGGCGGCTTGGTCCGTTCAGGGCGGCGGCGCCGGTGTCTATGGAGACTTGTCTGTCGATGCCAGCGGCACATGGACCTACACTCTGAACAACGGCGCGGCCAATGTTCAGGCGCTGGCGGCCAACGAATCCCATAACGATGTGTTCATGGTTGTGGTGACCGACGATCAGGGCGCGACGGACACCGAGACGGTCACGGTGACGGTCACCGGTACGAACGATGATCCGTTTATCACGGCCGGCGGAGAGGTCACGGGCGCGGTCGATGAAGACGGCATTGATGCGCCGACGACGGTCTCCGGCGATTTGGACTCCACCGATCTCGACAACGGTGCGACGGCGGCCTGGTCTGTCCAGGGTGGCGGTGCGGGCACCTTTGGAGACCTGTCTGTCGATGCCAACGGCACCTGGACCTACAACCTACGGAACGGTGACGCCAACGTTCAGGCCCTGTCTGCGACCGAGAGCCACAACGAAGTGTTCACCGTCGTCGTGACCGACGATCAGGGCGCGACGGACATGCAGCAGGTGACCGTCACGGTGATGGGGACCAACGATGCGCCGGAGATCGGCTTCGATGCCGGCAACGATGCCGGCACGGTGGTCGAGGATGACGCGACCAACGCTGTCTCGGGTCAGCTCACTGGTAATGATGTCGACAACAATGCGGCCCTGACCTGGTCCGTCGATGGTGGTGGTTCTGGTGCTTACGGCGCGCTCACTGTCGATGCCGCGGGCGCGTGGACCTACACGCTCGACAACGGGACGCCCGCGCTCGAGGACCTCGACAGCGGCGAGACCGCGACCGAGACGTTCAATGTGACGGTCACAGACGATTTCGGAGCGACCGACACCCAGGCGATCAACGTCACCATCGACGGCAACACCGACAACGTCGCGCCGGTTGCTGCGGATGATGCCATCACCGGCGACGAAGACACGGTTATCTCCGGCGACGTGCTGGCCGACAATGGTGCCGGCGTGGACAGCGATGCGGACGGAGACGCGCTGACAGTATCGCTGGTCTCGGATGTTGCGAACGGCACCTTGCTGCTGAACGGCGACGGGACGTTCGATTACACGCCGGATGCGGACTTCAGCGGGACGGACAGTTTCACCTACGCGGTCTCCGACGGTAACGGCGGGACGGACACGGCCACGGCAACCATTACCGTCGACCCGGTGAACGATGCGCCAGATGCTGTGGATGACGCGTTCACGACGGACGAGGATGTGCTCGTCTCCGGCAATGTGCTGGCGGACAACGGTTCGGGTGTGGACAGCGATGTCGACGGCGATGATCTGACAGTCACGCTGCTGTCCCCCCCTGCGAACGGCATGGTGGTGCTGAACACTGACGGCAGCTTTGATTACACGCCATACCCGGACTTCAACGGGACGGACGAGTTCACCTACGAGGTCTCCGACGGCAACGGCGGAACCGACGTGGGTACGGCGACAGTAACGATCGATCCGGTCAACGACGCGCCTGAGGCAGCCAGCGATTCAACGGCGACGATTGAAGACACCGGTGTCTCGGGTGTGCTGGTCGCAGCCGACATCGACAGTCCGTCGCTGACCTACACGATCACGACCCCGCCGACCCACGGCGCCATCACGTCGTTCGATCCTGCGACGGGTGCTTATACCTACGAGCCGGACCCCGATTACAACGGTCCGGATTCACTGCAGTTCACCGCGACCGACGGTCAACTCATCTCGAATGTCGCGACGGTCGACCTCACGATTGTTCCTGTGAACGATGCGCCCGTTGCGCAGGGCGATACCGCCTCGGGCGACGAAGATACGGTGATCTCCGGCGACGTGCTGGCAGACAACGGCAACGGCATTGATGACGATGTCGATGGCGACGCTCTGACGGTGTCGCTGGTTGGGGATGTGTCGAACGGCGCGCTGGTGCTGAACTCCGATGGCAGTTTCGACTACACGCCGGACCTCAACTTCCAGGGCACGGATACGTTCACCTACGAGGTCTCGGACGGTAACGGCGGAACCGATACAGCGACGGCGACGATTACGGTCGATCCCGTCAATGACGCGCCTTTGGCGACCAGCGATTCGGCAGCGACGAATGAAGACACCGGCTTGTCTGGTGTGCTGGTCGCCGCCGACATCGACAGCCCGTTGCTGACCTACACGATCACGACGCCGCCGACCCACGGCATCATTACGTCGTTCGACGCGGCGACGGGCGCCTACACCTACCAGCCGGACGCCGATTACAACGGCCCTGACTCCCTGCAGTTCACGGCGACCGACGGGCAGCTCACCTCGAACATCGCAACGGTCGCCCTGACGATTGTCCCGGTGAACGACGCGCCGGTTGCGGTCGGTGATACGGCGGCGACGAATGAAGACAGCAGCGTGTCTGGCATCCTGGTCGCGAGCGACATCGACAGCCCCTCGCTGACCTACACGATCACCGCCCCGCCAACCCACGGTGCCATCACGTCGTTCGATCCTGCGACGGGTGCTTACACCTACGAGCCGGACCCCGACTACAACGGTCCGGATTCACTGCAGTTCACCGCGACCGACGGTCAACTCACCTCGAATGTCGCGACGGTCGACCTCACGATTGTTCCGTTGAATGACGCGCCGATTGCGCAGGACGACGCCATCACCGGCGACGAAGATACGGTTATTTCCGGTGACGTTCTGGCAGACAACAGCAACGGCATAGATGGCGATACCGAAGGCGACAGTCTGACGGTCTCGCTGGTAAGTGACGTGTCGAACGGCGCGCTGGTGCTGGGTTCAGACGGAACGTTCGACTACACCCCGGATGCTGACTTCCAAGGCACGGATACGTTCACTTACGAAGTCTCCGACGGCAACGGCGGAACGGACACCGCGACGGCGACGATCACAGTCGATCCCGTCAACGATGCTCCCGTTGCGCAGGACGATAGTGTCTCGGGTGACGAAGATACGGTGATCTCCGGTGACGTTCTGGCAGACAACGGCAACGGCATAGATGACGATGTCGATGGCGACAGTCTGACGGTGTCGCTGGTTGGGGATGTGTCGAACGGCGCGCTGGTGCTGAACTCCGATGGCAGCTTCGACTACACGCCGGATGCGAACTTCAACGGCACAGACAGCTTCACCTATCAGATTGATGACGGGAACGGCGGGACGGACATTGCGACGGCGACGATTACGGCCGATCCCATCAATGACGCGCCTTTGGCGACCAGCGATTCGGCAGCGACGAATGAAGACAGCAGCGTGTCGGGCGTCCTGGTCGCGGCCGACATCGACAGCCCGTTGCTGACCTACACGATCACGACGCCGCCGACCCACGGCACCATCACGTCGTTCGATCCGGCGACGGGCGCCTACATCTACCAGCCTGATTCCGATTACAACGGCCCGGACACCCTGCAGTTCACGGCGACCGACGGGCAGCTCACCTCGAACATCGCCACAATCGACCTGACGGTTGTCCCGGTGAATGACGCGCCGATTGCAGCCAGCGATTCAGTGTCGACGAACGAAGACAACGGCGTATCGGGTGTGCTGGTCGCGGCCGACATCGACAGCCCCTCGCTGACCTACACGATCACGACGCCGCCGATCCACGGCAGCATCACGGCCTTCGACCCGGCGACCGGCGCCTACACCTACGAGCCGGATCCCGACTACAACGGTCCGGACTCCCTGCAGTTCACCGCGACCGACGGTCAGCTCACTTCGAATGTCTCCACGATCGACCTGACGATTGTCCCGGTGAACGACGCCCCGGTGGCGGCCGACGATGCTCTCTCTACGGATGAGGACACGCTCGTCTCCGGGAACGTGCTGGCCGATAACGGGTCGGGTGTGGACGGCGATGCCGAAGGCGACGCGTTGACGGTGTCGCTGGTCTCCGATGTTGTGAACGGCACGCTGGTGCTGAACGGCGACGGCACGTTCGACTACACACCGGATGCGGACTTCAACGGCACGGACGCGTTTACCTACCAGGTCGACGACGGCAACGGCGGGGCCGAGACGGCGACGGCGACGATCACCGTCGATCCGGTCAACGACGCGCCGGTGGCCGTCGACGACAGCTTCGTCGTCGACGAGGATACGGCGATCACGGGCAACCTGTTCGTTGACAACGGCAACGGTGTGGACAGCGACGTCGACAATGTGAACGTGCGGACGGCGGCGGGGACATTCGCGACCGCCTCGGGCGGTTCGGTGGAAATTACGGTGAATGGGGACTTCACCTATACGCCGCCGGCGAATTTCGGCGGCTCGGATTCTTTCGAGTACACGCTGACCGATATCGGCGGCGCGACCGATACGGCGACGGCCACGATCACCGTCAACCCGATAAATGATGCGCCGGTGGGGCTGGATGACGCGGTCTCCGGCGATGAAGACACGGTGATCTCGGGCGATGTGCTGGCCGATAACGACAATGGCGCCGATAGCGATATCGAAGGGGATTCCCTGACCGTCTCGCTGGTGGGCGATGTCTCGAACGGGACGCTGGAACTGAACGGTGACGGGACCTTCGACTACACGCCGGACGCGAACTTCTTCGGGACCGACAGCTTCACCTATGAAGTCTCGGACGGGAACGGCGGCACGGACACGGCGACGGCCACGATCACGGTAAACAACGTCAATGACGCGCCGGTTGCCGCGGATGACGTCTTCGAAGTATCCAGCTTGATCGATGTGTTTTCCGCCTTGTGGCAAAGCGACACGTCGGTTCTGTCATTCCAGGATGAAACCGGTGAATTCACGTCGTTCGACCAGAATACCGGCGGCTTCCGCTCGCGCGATATCTCCATCACGGATTTCGACGGAGACGGCGACAATGACGCATTCGTTGCCGCGGAAAACGATGATTCGCGCCTGCTCCTGAACGACGGTGACGGTAATTTTTCTCTTCAAGCGACATTCACTGGCGATGTTCTCGCCAGTGCCGTCGGCGACTTCGATGGTGACGGCGACATCGATCTGGCGCTCGGCCGTGATGCTGGCGAGCAGAACACGGTTTTACTCAACGATGGCAATGGCGCGTTTTCGGTGGGCCAGAGTCTTGGCTCGGGCGTGCGGCGTGACATGGAGGTCGGAGACATCAACGGCGACGGGATCGACGATCTTGTCACGCTCGGCGACAGCATTGTCGCTTTCATCGGAAACGGCGACGGGACCTTCGATTCACCCTGGAGCTGGAACACCGAGGGTCGGGATATCCGCGATATCGCGCTCGGGGATGTCGATGGGGATGGCGATCTCGATCTCGTCTCGACCAACTTTAGTGTTAACGAGTCTGCGTTCTATTTCCGGAACACGGGTGACGGATCTTTCGCCGCCCCCCAAACCATTTTCGGTGGCCAAACTGTCAGTATTTCCGTCGATCTCGGAGATATGGACGGGGATGGCGATGCCGATCTCGCTTTTGGTACCGGCACTTCGGGGGCGGTGCGCCTTTTTCGTTTGAAGAACGACGGGAGCTTCGCTCAGTTCGATAGCGTGAGCGTGGGTTCCGATGTTTCGATAACCGAACTCGTCGACATCAACGGGGACGGGCTGCTGGACATCGTGCAGGCCGGCGAATCAGGCTCGTTCATCATTGAACGGAATGAGTCCGGAGATTTCAACAGTGCCGAGATGGTCAGCGCCGGTCCCGTCAGGGCACTTGGCCTCGGCGATCTTAACGGGGACGGATTGCTCGGCGCGCGGGAAGATGAGGTCTTCAATCTCACCGCCGAAGAACTTGTGGCGAACGACACCGATCCTGATGGCGACACACTCGAGGTCACGGCCGTCGACGGCGTAAGTGCCCTGGGCGCCATCGTGACCTTCGACGCGGTCACCGGCGAGATTTCCTACGATTCCACTTCGACGGCTGCCGTTCAGGCATTGCTTGAAGGCGAGACGATCAACGACAGCTTCACCTACACCGTCTCGGACGGCAATGGCGGCACCGATACGGCGGTCGTCACGATTGTTGTGCAGGGCGCGAATGAAGCCCCGGTCGTTTCGTTCTCAACTGAAACCTCGAATGTGGTCGAGGAGGAATCGGGTGCGTTGGCGGACATCGCGATCTCGGATGGCGACAGCACGAAATCGACGGTCACCCTCAGGGTCAACGCCGGTGAACTCACACTTGGGGCCACGACCGGGCTCACCGTTGTGGACGGTGATGGCAGTGATGGCACGCTGACCGTTTTTGGTGAGATCGCGGACATCAACGCGGCTCTGACTGACATCGACTACCAGGGCAACCTGGATTTCTTCGGTACCGACGGCCTCACCGTCACCGCGACGGACTCCGACGGGACGACGGGCGTGGGGCGCCATGATATCGAGGTCGAGGGGGTCAATGATGCGCCGTCGGCCATCGATGACGCGATCCTGCGCATCGAATCGACCCTCGATGTCTTTACCCCCCAGTGGGACAGCGCGAACACGAAGGTTTCGCTCCAGAACCTGGACGGAACATTCACGACGGACACCCAGAACACACGCGGGAACGAATCCTGGGATGTCACCATCGCGGATTTTGACGGCGATGGTGACCAGGATGCCTTCATCGCTGCCGAAGATGGTTCGTCGCAGGTTCTGCTCAACGACGGCGATGGCAGTTTTGTATTGGGGCAGGAGATCGACGGCGCCCTGTTTGCCAGCGCCACGGGAGACTTCGATGGTGATGGGGACATCGATCTCGTCGTGGGAAGCGAAATAGGGGAATCGAACGAAGTCCTGCTGAACGACGGCAGTGGTGTGTTTACGGCGCATCAAAGCCTGGGCTCGCTGAGGAGCCGAGATATCGAAGTCGCGGACGTCAACGGCGACGGCATCGACGATATTCTTGTGTCGACCCTTACGAGAGGCCAGGTCTTCGCGGGGGACGGCGATGGAAACTTTGCCCAGATTTCGGACTGGAGTCTCGGGTCCGTTCCTCAGGCCTGGGACATATCGCTGGGCGATGTCGACGGCGATGGCGATCTGGATCTTATCGCCGGGAATGTCGTTACAGATGTATCCGGGCAAGCGACAGCGCGCCTGTTTCTCAATTCCGGTGACGGTACGTTCACGGGGCCTTCGTCGGCGTTCACATACGGCGGCGGCATCCTGTCCCTGGATCTCGGGGATATCGACGGCGATGGCGATGCCGACGTGGTGATTGGCCGGACCTTTGGGGAAGGTGACTCCATTGTTCTCCGTTCCAACGGGAACGGGAGTTTCACCGAGATTCAAGAATTGGATTCGAGCGGGGTTGGTGTTCACGAAACCCAGCTCGTCGATATGAACGATGATGGCGTTCTCGACGTTGTCCAGGCTGGCATTTCGGGAACCTTCCTCTGGGATGGCAACGGCGACGGCACCTTCGGCGCGCGCCAGGCCGTGAACATCGGCGAGGCCAGATCTGCCGGCATCGGCGATTTCGACCTGCATGGCGAACCGCTAGTTGCGCGCGAGGACGCGCCTTTCGTGATCGCCGGGGATGACCTCCTGGCAAACGATCTGGACGTCGATGGGGATGCCCTAACTGTTTCCGGACTCGATTCCGACGGAATCCTGACGGCCACGTCCGCGAACGGCGCGACGGTGACGCTCGATGCGCTCAGCGGGGACATCACCTACGACCCGACCGCCGCGACGGCCGTTCAGGCGTTGGCCGACGGGGAAACGCTCTTCGATACCTTCACCTACACGATATCCGACGGCAATGGCGGCACCGACAGCGCGACCGTGACGGTCGAAGTGGCCGGGGCCAACGATGCGCCGGTGGCGTTCGACGATTCCGCTGAGACGGACGTGGACACGATCGTGTTCGGCAATGTCTTGGCGGACAACGGCCACGGCGCGGACAGCGACGTGGATGTGAGCGACATCCTGACGGTTTCTTTGGTCAGCGATGTGGTCAACGGCACGCTGGTCCTGAAGGCGGACGGCGGCTTCAACTACACGCCGGACACGGATTTCTTCGGGACGGACACGTTCACCTATCAAATCTCCGACGGCAATGGCGGCACGGACACAGCGACGGCGACGATCACGGTCAACGAGCCGAATAACGTACCAGAGGCGATGGACGATTCCGTCTCGGGCGACGAAGATACGGTGATCTCCGGCGATGTTCTGTCCAACGACAACGATCGGGACGGCGACGAATTGACGGTGACGCTGACCACGGATGTCCGAAATGGCGCGTTGGTCCTGAACGCCGACGGAACTTTCGATTACACGCCAGATGCGGACTTCTTCGGCACGGACTCATTCACCTACGAGGTCTCGGACGGGAACGGCGGAACAGATACCGCGACGGCGACCATCACTGTGAACGCGGTGAACGATGCGCCGGTCGCGGCAAGTGATTCTGCCGCGACGAACGAAGACGTTGGCGTCTCGGGCGTCCTGGTTGCGGCCGACATCGACAGCCCCTCGCTGACCTACACGGTCATCACGCCGCCGACACACGGCACCATCACGTCGTTCGACGCGGCGACAGGGGCTTACACCTACCAGCCGGACCCGGACTACAACGGGCCGGACTCCCTCCAGTTCACCGCGACTGACGGGCAACTCACCTCGAACGTCGCGACGGTCGACCTGACAATTGTTCCCGTTAACGACGCGCCGGATATCTCGTTCGTAAGTGGCGAAGACGCTGGCACGGTGACCGAGGACGACGCGACGAACACGGTGTCGGGGCAGCTCGACGGCAATGATGTGGACACTGGAGCCGTCCTGACATGGTCGGTCGACGGCGGCGGCGTTGGAACCCACGGCACGCTGATGATCGATGCGTCGGGCGAATGGACCTACACCCTCGATAATGCGACGCCTGCGCTCAATGACCTCGACACGGGCGAGATCGCCATCGAGACCTTCGATGTGACGGTCACCGACGAGCACGGTGCGTCCGACACCCAGACCGTCACGGTCACCATCGACGGCAACACCGACAATATCGCGCCGGTCGTGGTGGACGACAGCTTTGGTGGTGGCGAGGGCATCGGCGGGACGGGCGTATTCGACCTGTCGTCGCTCGACGGGACCGATGGCTTCCGCCTCGACGGCGTCACGGCGGGCGACCGAACTGGCTACTCGGTCGCGGGCGCCGGCGATGTGAACGGCGATGGCATCGACGATGTGATCGTGGGGGCCTATTGCGCTGGGAACAATGGAAGCTTTTCAGGCTCCAGCTATGTGGTGTTCGGGACGTCGTCGGATGCGACGGGTGGGACGGGCGCGCTCGACCTGTCGTCGCTGAACGGGACGAACGGTTTCCGCCTTGATGGCGCCGCAGTGAGCGACTTCTCTGGCCGCGCGGTGTCTGGCGCGGGCGATGTGAATGGCGACGGGATCGACGACCTGATTGTCGGCGCGCCGTTTGCCGACCCGAACGGTCAAAGTTCCGGTTCCAGTTATGTGGTGTTCGGGACATCGTCGGATGCGACGGGCGGGACGGGCGCACTGGACCTGTCATCGCTGGACGGGACGAACGGCTTCCGCCTCGACGGCGTTGCGGGAAACGAACGATCGGGCGCAAGGGTATCAGACGCAGGCGATGTGAATGGCGACGGGATCGACGATCTGATCGTCGCCGCGTACTTCGCCGATCCCAATGGAGGCGATTCGGGTTCCAGCTATGTGGTGTTCGGGACGTCGTCGGATGCGACGGGTGGGACAGGTGCACTGGCTCTGTCGTCGCTGGATGGGACGAACGGTTTCCGTCTCGACGGCGTCGCGGCGGCTGATCGGTCGGGTGTCTCGGTTTCGGGCGCCGGTGATGTAAACGGCGACGGCATCGACGATTTGATCGTCGGCGCGTTCTTGACCGACCAGAACGGTTCCGGTTCCGGTTCCAGCTATGTGGTGTTCGGGACGTCGTCGGATGCGACGGGCGGGACGGGCGCATTGGAGCTGTCGTCACTGGACGGGACGAACGGCTTCCGCCTGGACGGTGTCGCGTCGGGTGACTTCTCTGGCCGATCGGTGTCGGGCGCGGGGGATGTGAACGGCGACGGTATCGACGATCTGATCGTCGGTGCGTACAGCGCTGACCCGAGCGGCGCCGATTCGGGTTCGAGTTATGTGGTGTTCGGAACATCGTCGGATGCGACGGGTGGCACGGGTGTGCTTGATCTGTCTTCGCTGGACGGGAGCAACGGCTTCCGCCTCGACGGCGCCGCAGCAACTGATCGGTCCGGGCTTTCGGTCTCGGGCGTGGGGGATTTGAACGGCGACGGTTTCGACGATCTCATCATCGGGGCCTGGGGTACTGACGTGAACGGTACCGATACGGGTTCCAGCTACGTGGTGTTCGGGGCATCTGCCGATACGACGGGTGGAACCGGCATTCTGGCTCTTGCATCACTGGACGGAGACAATGGTTTCCGTCTCGACGGTGCTGCAGCTGGTGACTTCTCCGGTCGATCGGTATCCGGCGCCGGCGACGTGAACGGCGACGGCCTGGACGATCTCATCGTCGGGTCATTTGGTGCCGACCCGAATGGGTCAGTGTCGGGGTCCGCCTATGTGGTGTTCGGTGCCGAGATGGTCCTGGACGAGGACTCAGCAGTGGATCTCGATCTTCTGGCAAACGACAGCGACCCGGATGGCGATGCCATCGAGATCGACGCATCTGCGCTTCCGGCGACGAGTGTCCTGGGTGCGACACTGAGTTTGAATCTGGACGGGTCGGTGAACTACGACCCAACCGGTTCCGCGACGCTCCAGGCGCTCCTGGACGGCCAGACCGCGAACGACACGTTCACCTATACCGCGTCGGACGGCAATGGCGGCTTCGACACAGCCACCGTGACGGTCACGGTGGCGGGTGTGACCGATCTGCCCGACGCCGAAGACGATTCAATCGTCATCGATGAGGAAGAGACGATTGTCATTGATGTGCTTGCCAATGACAGCCATCCGGAAGGACGCGTTCTTACGCCAATCGCTTCCACGAATCCTTTGAACGGATTCCTGACCTTCGATGCGTTTACCAACATGTACACCTACACGGCGAACCTGGATTTCGTTGGCACAGACAGCTTCGACTACACCATTGCCGATGATGCGGGTGGTCTGGATACGGCCACGGTGAACATCACCGTCAACCCGGTCAATGACGCTCCCGTGTTCGGTGGAGACCATCAGGTGAGCGTGAACCAGAGCGGGCTGGTGGCTCTCTCGACGACAGACCTGACGGCTTTGGACCCCGACGATGTGGACGCGGACGTGACGTTTGTCCTGAATGGTTCCCCCACGGACGGCAGCCTGACGAAGGGTGGCGTGGCGCTGTCGGACGGTCAGAGCTTCACGCTGGCGGACATCGTCAACGGCGACATCGCCTACGATCACAGTGGTGCGGCCGGTAGCTCGGATTCCTTCGTCGTGGAACTGTTCGATGACGAACTTGCGACCGGCGGGACCGCGACGATCGATATCGATGTCGTGTCTCCGCCCACGCCGCCGGTTGCGGTGACGGACAATTACGTCATCTCGAACACCGTTAACGTGTTCATGGATCTGATCGCCAATGACACTGACGCCAACAATGACCCGCTGTCGCCGATCGCGTCGACCAACCCGGTGAATGGTTTCCTCGGGTTCGATGTTCTGTCGGAGACCTATTTCTATATTCCGACCGTCGGCTTCACCGGAACCGACAGCTTCACCTACACGATCACCGACGGGAATGGCGGGTTCGATACCGCGACCGTGAATGTCTCGATCCTCGCAGATGGCGACCCGCTGCTTGGCACAGCATCCGACGAGGTGCTGCAGGGCAGCAGCCTCGATGATGATATGACCGGCGGCGGCGGCGACGACCTGTTCCAGTTCGACAACGGGGACGGTGCCGACACGATCACCGACTTCAGCGCCGGAGCGGGCACCGATGATCGGCTGGACGTGTCCGGGTTCGGCTTCACCGACCTCGCGGACCTTCTGGCGTCAACGAGTGATGCTGGCGCCGATACGGTGATCAGCCTGGACGCAGATGACAGCGTCACCCTGATCGGCATTCAGAAAGCCGACCTGCACGACGACGACTTCCTCTTCTAGCGAGGGTTACCCGTCCAACTCTGGATAGTGTCGGAAGATGCCGTGTTCGTTGAACGGAATGCGCGCGCCCGATGCCACGTAGGCCGCGATTCCAGGACGTGCCGCCACCTTCGCATGTAACGCGACGACACCGGGATAGTCCGGCTCCAGCCGCGCCGAGGCCTTGGGGAACGCGTAGCGCATGCCCTCGATGATCTGGAACAGGGAAAGATCGGCGGTCGTCACGCCGTCGCCGACCAGATGGCCGCTCGCGGCCGGGTTCCGCTCAATGACCCGCTCGAGATAGCCGTAGAACTTGGGAATGCGCGCATCGCGGAAGCTGGGTGCGCGGCGCAGCGCCGCGTCGCGCTGATCCTCGTAATAGAATTCCTTGGCCAGCGGGTGATGCACGTCGTGGGCCTCGATCAGGAAGTCGGCCAGCAGCATGGTCAGCTGCAGGGTCCAGCGACGCTGGACCTCGTCCGACGGCGTCAGGCCGTGCTTCGCGCCCAGATAGTCGAGGATCAGCGGCGTCTGGCAGACCAGCACATCGCCATCTTTGAGGATCGGCGGGGCGAAGGGGGCGGTCGGGTCGTCTTCCGCGCCCATCAGCGCCAGCATCGCGGGCACACCGCCGCCGTCTTCCTCGGGCTGGCGCACCACATCGATATAGTCGGCACCGGCCTCGGCCAGCGCCAGGCGGACGAATTCGCCGCGCCCCTGGATCGTCGGCCAGTAATAGAGTTCGTAGGCCATGTTCGCTCTCTTCCCTGATGTCTTGTCCGGTTCTGCCGGCTGCGCCATTCTAGGGCGCAGGAGGGCCCAAATTCCATGAATCTCAACCAATTGCTGGTGCGCGCGGCGCGATCATTTCCGGACCGGGTGGCGATTTCCCACGGAACGGCGGATTACTGCGACTACGGAACCCTGGCGCGGCGGGCCGCGGGGCTGGCGGGCGCGATGCGCGGGCCGCTCGGCCTCAAGGTCGATGATCGGGTCGGCCTGTTCATGACCAACACGCCGGAATATCTCGAGGCGTTCCACGGTGCGCTGCATGCCGGGCTGACGGCGCTGCCGATCAACAACAAGCTGCACGAGAAGGAACTGGCCTACATCCTCGACGATGCCGGGGCGGGTGTTTTGATCGTGACGCCGGATCTGGCGGAGAAGGCGGCGAAAGGCCTGGAGATCGCCGGCAGCAAGGCCCGGATCGTGGTCGTCGGCGACAAGGAATATGCGGGCTTTCTGGCCGGCGATCCCATGGAGATGGCCGATCGCGGCGACGACGACCTCGCCTGGCTGTTCTACACTTCGGGCACGACCGGCAATCCCAAGGGCGCGATGCTGTCCCATCGCAATTTGTGGGAGATGACGCTGACGTATTTCATCGATGTGGACCGGGTGCCGACCAATGGTGCGGCGCTGCATCCGGCTCCCATGTCCCACGGGTCGGGCTTCTACGGCATTCCCCATCTGGCGGTCGGCGCGCGCCAGGTGGTGCCGGAATCCGGCGGCTTCGAGCCGGACGAAATTTTCGAGTTGTTTCAACACCATGAAGAGGTTTCCTTGTTCGCAGCACCAACCATGGTGAAGCGCCTGGTGGGGCATTCGGGTGGAGGCGACGCGGGCAATCTGCGCACCGTGACGTATGGCGGCGGGCCAATGTATGTCGCCGACCTGAAACAGGCGCTGGACCGGTTCGGGCCCAAGTTTGTGCAGGTCTATGGCCAGGGCGAGAGCCCGATGTGCATTACCGTGCTGCCGCGCGAGGATCACGTGGACACGGACCATCCGCGCCACGAAGAGCGTCTGGCCTCGGTCGGCTACGCCCAGTCGGTGGTCGATGTGAAGGTTGCCGACCCGGACGATAACGCGGTGCCGGTGGGTGAAGTGGGCGAAATCCTGGTCCGCGGTGCCGTCGTCATGCGCGGCTACTGGAACCGACCCGATGCCAGCGCGGAATCCCTGCGCGGCGGATGGCTGCACACCGGCGACATGGGCGCCTTCGATGATGACGGCTACCTGACCCTGAAGGACCGCTCCAAGGACATGATCATCTCCGGTGGCAGCAACATCTATCCGCGCGAAATCGAGGAGGTGCTGCTGCGCCACCCGGACGTGCTGGAATGCGCGGTGGTCGGGCGCCCCCACGCGGAATGGGGCGAGGAGGTCATCGCCTTCATCGCGCCCAGCGAGGGCACGGAGGTGGACACCTCCGCGCTTGATCAGCTTTGTCTCGACAACATCGCACGGTTCAAGCGGCCCAAGGGCTACCGGGTCGCCGCCGCTCTGCCGAAGAACAACTACGGCAAGATCGTCAAACGCGAGTTGCGCAACATGCTCGAAGCAGAAGAGGAAGGCGATGCCTGACCGGCTGAAGGACAAGGTCGCGATCGTCACCGGCGCCGGGTCGATCGGCGAGGGCTGGGGTAACGGCAAGGCCACGGCGGTGCTCTATGCCCGCGAGGGCGCGAAAGTACTCTGTGCCGACATCAACCCGGACGCCGCACAGGAAACCGCCGATATCATCGCGGGCGAGGGTGGTGCCGCGAGTATTTTCGCCGTCGACGTCACCGACAGCGCCCAGGTAAAGGCCATGGTGGATGCGGCCTGCGCAGAGTTCGGCCGGCTCGACATCCTGCACAACAATGTGGGCATCGCCGAGGTCGGCGGGCCCGTTGATGCCAGCGAGGAAAGCTGGGATCGGGTGCATGACGTCAATCTGAAGAGCGCCTTCCTGACCAGCAAGCACGCGATCCCGAAGATGCAGGAACAGGGCGAGGGCGCCATCGTCAACGTCTCGTCGATCGCCGGCGAGCGCTGGCTGAATGTGCCCTACATCTCCTACGCCACGACCAAGGCGGCGATGACCCAGATGACCCGCGTCATCGCGCGGCAATACGCGCCGGAAAACATCCGCTGTAACGCGATCCTGCCGGGCCTGATGCAGACGCCGATGGTGTCCCATTCCTTGCAGGGGGCGTATGGCGACGACGACGTCGATGCACTCTGGGCCGCGCGCGAGGAGCAGGTGCCGCTCAACCGGGTCGGCGACGCCTGGGACGTCGCCTATGCAGCCGTTTATCTCGCTTCGGACGAGGCCCGCTACGTGACCGGTGCGACCCTTGTGGTCGATGGCGGCATCACACTTGGAATTGGATAGGGGAACCAGCATGCCATCACCCGTCGATCTGGGCCTGCAGGCCGTCTTTGAGGAGCTGAAAGAGGCTGGTGCGAACCTGCCCGATCCGGCGGAGGTTGGTGTTGAAGAGGGCCGTGCCGCGCGCGCGCGTTACTACGCCTATCTGAACCAGCCCGACGGGGAGTTGCCCGTCGACGAGGTCCGTGACGTGACGATCGAAGGTCCCCATGGGCCGTTCAGGCTGCGGCTCTATTTCCCGACCGGAGAACGCCCGGCACCGGTGACGGTGTTCATCCATGGCGGCGGATGGTGGACGGGTGATGTGCCCGCCTATGACCAGATTTGTCGGCGTCTGGCGGCGGAAAGTGGCTGCGCCGTGGCCAGCGTGGAGTACCGGTTGTGGCCCGAGCATCGGTTTCCGGTGCCCGTTGACGAAACGATGGCCGTTGCCGAATGGGTATTGAATCAGGGGGCCGAACACGGGCTCGACCCGTCACGGATCGGATTTTGCGGGGATTCGGCAGGTGCGACCCTGGCGCTCCATGCGGGGGTGCAGCTGAAACACACCGGTGCGGTTCGCGCGCTGGCCCTGGTCTACGGCGTCTATCTGCTGGATGTGGACACGCCGTCCTGGCGCGAAATCGGCGACGGGACCTACGGCCTGACCGTCGCCCAGATGCAGTGGATCTGGGATGGCTACCTGGAAGGCCAGAACGCCGACCCGACCGACCCGCGTATCGCGCCCGCCCACGCCGATCTCGCCGGGCTTCCCTATACCTGGGTGATGGTCGGCGATCTCGACCCGCTGATCGACGACAGCCGGGCGTTGGCGGCCAACCTCGCAGCGGCCGGCGTGCCCCATCACTTCAAGGTGGAGGAGGGCATGACCCACTTCATCTGGATGTGGCAGCGGCTATACCAGCGTTCCCGCGCCTCGATTGCCGAGGCCGGTGCAATCCTCAAACGTGAACTGAGGCGCGACTAGCGGCTAGTCTTCCTTGGCCATAACCGCCGTCAGGTTGGACAACGCATCCTCATAGGGCTGCGGGTTGCGCATCTCGTGGATCTGCGGCCACAGCTCGGCGATCCGGTCCGGCGTCATCTCGGCGCGCGGATCGACGCGGACACCCTCGCTCTCGACGATCTGAATGCGTGAGTAATACCCCGCGGTCGCCGCGACGATGTTGCCGGAATCCGTGCATTCCTCGCTGACAAGATAGGTGACCATCGCCGCCACCGCGTCGGTCGTGACCAGCTCGGGGTCATAGGTGTTGAAGATGCCCGACGGCTCGGCAATCCGGGTTGCGGCGAGCGGTGCCAGGGCGTTGACCACGATGTTGTTGCGCGCACCCTCGATCTTCAGCGTGTTCATGAAGCCGACCACCGCCATCTTCGCTGCGGAATAGTTGGTCTGCCCGAAGTTGCCGTAGATGCCGGAGTTCGAGGAGACCATGAGGATCCGCCCGTAATTCGCCTCGCGCATGTGGGGGTAGGCGGCGTGGGTCACATAGACCGACCCCAGATAATGCACCCGGGCGACGAACTCGTAGTCCTCGAGGGTCATCTTGTGGAAGGACTTGTCGCGCACGATCCCGGCATTGTTGATGACGATGTCGACCTGACCGAACGCATCGATGCCCGTCTGCACGATGTTTGCCGCGCTTTCGGGGTCGGCGACGCTGTCATAGTTGGCGACCGCCTCGCCACCGGCCGCGCGGATTTCCTCGACCACGGCGTCGGCCGGCGTACCGGAGTGGCCGCTGCCGTCGATTGCGCCGCCGATGTCGTTGACCACGACCCGTGCCCCGCGTGCGCCGAGCGCCAGAGCATAGCTTTTCCCAAGCCCGTGCCCGGCGCCTGTTACCACGGCCACCCGGCCGTTAAATGAGATTGTCATCGGTTTCCCCCCTGCATCCTGATCATTGGCGTCGCGCCCGTTTTTGCGTTTCGCGACGCAGGGGTGATTGGTTTCGATTCAGGGTGTTGAGTCAAGTCGTTCGCTCTGTTTTCGAGGCTCCCGATCACCGAATTGCGCGTGGATTTTCAGATGCGGGCGCGTTAGCTTGCGCGCCCGAAGTGAGGGCTGCTCACAAGTATTTCCAAACAAGGGATATCCCGATGGAATTTCTCGCGGATCTCGACTGGACGCGATACTGGTTCATGTTCCCCATATCGATGGCGGTCGCGACGACGGCGATGCTCAGCGGTATTGGTGGTGCGGCCCTGTTCGCCCCGATTTTCCTGATTATTTTCCCGCTTCTCGGGTCTGAGTACGTCCTGGCCGGAACCGCCGCGGCGATCGGCACCGCCCTGATGACCGAGGTGTTCGGGTTTTCCTCCGGCTTCGTCGGGTACTACCGCAAAAAACTGATCCATTTTCGAAGCGCATTTCCGTTTCTCATGGTCGCCGTGCCGGTCTCCGTCGTCGGGGCCCTTATGCTGGCGACGTTGAAGGACCAGGAAGGCCTTCTTAAGGCCGCCTATGCGCTGTTGATGCTCGCACTGGCGCCGATCATCTTCCGCCATCATCCGCCGCAGGAAATGGTCACCGAAGACGATGACCGTTTCGAGGGCTCAGGCCGCGAGCCGGTCAGCGTTACCGCTGCTGACGGTCAGGTCTACAACTTCAAGAAACCCAGGCAGGGTGTCGATGGCGCGGCGACCACGGGTGTGGGCGCATTCCTGACCGGTCTGCTGGGGGTCGGGATCGGCGAAGTCATCATGCCGCAACTGGTGAAGCGCAATCATGTGCCGGTGCCGGTCGCTGCGGCCACCTCCGTATTCACGGTCATTGTCGTCATTGCCGCTGCGTCATTCACGCAGGTTGCCGCACTGGTTGCAGCGGGCGGCGCGAACGTCGTTCCCTGGAACCTCGTCGCCTACACGATTCCCGGTGTGATCATCGGCGGCCAGATCGGTCCCCGTCTGCAGGGCAAGATCGCCCAGCGCACGATGGAGAAGACCATCGCGACGTTGTTCGCGATCATCGGGTTGGCCATGGGCTTCATCGCTTTGCGTGAGCTCGGATTGTTCGGCGCTTAAGCGAAAGACCGGTACGCATGTCGCTCGGCTTTTCAGACAACAGAAACCGCCTGCGTCGCCGCAGGCAGGTGTTTGGATTCGTCTTCCGTTGGGGTTTGGTGCTGGCCGTAGGGCTGGGTGTCGGCCTGTGGGCGAAGAATATCGGCACCGAGGTGGCCAATCAGGAAGTGCGGGTGCTGGAAGGCAGGCTGTCGGACATCACGACCGAGAGCGCTACGCTGCGTTCCGAAATTGCCGGACTCACGGCCGCCCTTCGCACGGAACGCGACCGGGTGAGCGACTGGCAAGACCGTTATGAAGCTGACGTGCCGAACGTTGATGAGGCTGAAATTCTTGCCGCTGCACGGCTGCGTATCGACAGCGGCATCAGCACCGATCGACTGACTGCTGTGGTCGGTCTGGCGCGTGACGATATTGCGTGTGAGCCCCTGGGCAGCACGAAGCGGTTTATTGTGAACAACGAAATTCAAAGCGGCGCGAACGGTTCCGTGTCCTTCGTCAACGGTGCGGTCACCATCACCGCCAGCGGCGAGGCCGCGCGCAATGCCGGGGGGCAGCCGGTCGGCTGGTTTGACCCGGGCAAGCCGGTGACGGCGATCTTCAGCCATTTGGGCGGCGAGACCTCTCAAACGGAGGGACTGTTGCCGCTGCATCATTCCGTCGCGGTGGGCGATACGGAATTCCGTTTCAGCCTGATTGCCGGCGCACGTGCCTTCATTCAGGTCACCGGCGAAGCGTGCCCGTTCCCCTAGAACGAAACGTTCAAAATCATGTGTTTGGCGGCGGTATTTTGCAGCTAGTTCGCGTAAGGTCCGCCCGTTTGTGAAGAAGAGATGCGTACCGGCCCGATTTTATGTCGATGGGACAATGGGTTTCCCGCTTGAAACAGCTGGGCCAATTGCCTAAATCGGACGTCAATCGGGATGCAGGGGACCTGGAACGCCCCTGCTGATCACAAGAATGCCGGACATGGAACGGCAACGGCGAGTTCATTGGCCTCTGGTCCAAAGTCACCGCCGTCGCCTGCATGTCGAACCGGATGACTGGCGACAGCCATATTGCTGTCAGCCGTGGAGGGAAGAAGCGACGTGACGACATTGCTCGATATTCGGGGCCTGACGAAAAACTATGGTCCCATCACCGCGGTCGACAACGTTTCGTTTTCGGTCGACCAGGGCGAAGTGCTCGGATTCATCGGACCGAACGGCTCGGGAAAATCCACCACGATGAAGATCGTGACCGGGTTTCTGACGCCGACGTCCGGCACCGTGGAAGTGGCGGGCCAGGACGTGACGCGCTATCCGCTGGAGATCAAGCGGCGGATCGGTTATCTGCCCGAGGGCGCGCCGCTGTACGGCGATATGACGCCGATTTCGCTTCTGAATTTCGTGTGCAAAGTGCGCCGTCTGTCGAAGGAAGAGACGAAGCGCGGCATCGACTATGCGGTCGAGAAACTGCACATCGCGAACGTGCTGTATCAGCCAATCGAAACTCTGTCCAAAGGGTACAAGCGCCGCGTCGGTCTGGCGCAGGCGATTGTCCACGAGCCCGAGCTGCTGATCCTCGACGAGCCGACGGATGGGCTCGATCCCAATCAGAAACACGAGGTGCGCGAGCTTCTCAAGGAAATGTCCGGCAAGAAAGCCGTGATCATCTCGACCCACATCCTGGAAGAGGTCGAGGCCGTTTGTTCGCGAGCGATCGTGATCGCCAAGGGCAAGATGGTGGCCGACGACAACCCGCTCGCCCTGCAAACGCGCTCGCGCCTGCACAATGCGGTCGGAATACGGCTGCCTGTTGCACAGGCCCAGGCGTGTATCGAGTTGCTCAACGGCCTCGGCGGTGTGCACCAGGTGCGCACCACGCTTGAGACGGCCACGATGGTTGAACTGCTTGCGCTGTCAAAGGACAGTTCTGAAATCCTCGGGTCGGTGCATTCAGCGATCGACGAGAAGGGCATCCAGGTGAATGAAATCTATGTCGAGCGCGGGCGTCTCGAAGACGTGTTCCGTGATCTGACCTTTGCCGTCGAGGGCCTGCAGCAAGACCCCGATGCGAACACGGAGACGTCCAATGCTTAATGTCTGGATCGTCGCACGCCGCGAATTTTCGGCCTATTTCACGTCGCCGCTGGCCTATGTGTTCATCGTGATTTTCCTGGCTCTTGCCGGAGGCCTCACATTCTTCTTCGGCCAATGGCTGGAGCGGGGGCAGGCGGACCTGCAGGTCTTCTTTATCTATCACCCCTATTTGTATCTGTTCCTTATTCCGGCGGTCGGCATGCGGCTGTGGGCCGAGGAACGGAAATCCGGCACCATCGAGTTCCTGTTGACCCTGCCGGTCACCACGGGACAGATCGTGATCGGAAAATTTCTCGCTGCCTGGGTTTTCGCCGGCATCGCATTGGCGCTGACGTTCCCGATGTGGATCACGGTCAATATGCTCGGTGAGCCCGACAATGGCGTGATTTTGGCAGCCTATATTGGCAGCTGGATGATGGCGGGTGGGTTCCTGGCCTTGAGTGCCTGCGTGTCAGCGCTGACCAAAAATCAGGTCATCGCGTTCGTGCTGGCCTCGGCTCTTTGTTTCATCTTCATGATGAGTGGTGTCGAAATCATCCAGTCGTTCTTCCGGGCCTGGACACCGCAGACCTTTGTGGAATCGGTGGCGGAACTCAGTTTTCTGACCAATTTCAATGAGGTGTCCCAGGGCGTGATCGATATTCGCGATCTTGTCTTCTTCCTGTCCGTCATCGGTGTTGCCTTGTTTGTTAACGCGGCGATTGTCGAAGCGAAGAAGGGAGTCTGAGCTATGTGGGATCGCATTCGAAACGCTGACCGGCAAGCTTTGGCATGGGCCACGATTGCGCTTGCCATCATCTTCTTTGTGACGCTGAACGCGCTGTCCAACACGGTGCTCACAAGTACGCGTCTGGATTTGACCGAGGATCGCCTGTTCACCCTGTCGGACGGCACGCGTGACGTGCTCTCTTCGCTGGAAGAGCCGATCGACCTTCGATTCTATTATTCAGAACGGTTCGATGAAATCGGCCCGAATATCGCGCGTCATTCGGATCGGGTCCGCGAACTTCTCGACGAGTACGAGCGGCTGTCAGACGGCAAGGTCCGCATCGAAATATTTGATCCACTGCCGTTCTCGACCGAAGAAGACCTGGCGGTCAGCGATGGCCTGCAGGGTCTGCCGTTCGACCAGTCCGGTGCGCGGGCCTATTTCGGCGTGTCAGGGACGAACTCTACGGACGATCTGGATGCGATCGGCTACCTGGCGCCGGAACGCGCCCCGTTTCTCGAATATGATCTGACCCGGTTGATATCCAATCTGGCCGAGCCCGAAAAGCCGGTGGTCGCGTTGATGACGGATCTGCCGTTCCAGGGGACCCAGTTCGACAATTTCACGCCCTGGCTCGTCGTCGACAATTTGCGCCAGTTCTTTGACGTCAAGTTCCTCGATAAGGACGCCACCGCGTTGCCGGAGGATACTGAGGTTCTGGTGATTGCGGGCGCGCACACGATCAAGGACGAGATGCTGTACGCCATGGACCAGTTCGCCGTGAACGGCGGCCAGGTGCTGGCATTTGCCGATCCGTTTGCGGAATCGATGGCGCTGCTCGGCCCGACGGCTGGGCAATTGCCGCCTCCGGGTGTGGCGCAGGCTGCGATCGAACCCCTGCTCAATGCCTGGGGCGTGACGGTCGCGCGCGGCGAGTTTGTTGCAAATCTCGATGATTCGGTTCGGGTGGGTTTCCCCAATCCCGAGACGGGTCAGCAAGTGGCCGTCGACTACGTCGCCTGGCTCACCCTGCAGGGCGACAGGTTTGCGAAAACGGATGCTGTGACCGCGCAGTTGCAGCGCATCGTCGTGAGCACCTCCGGCGCATTCATGTCCGCCGAGGACGCGGAGACCAAGCTGGAGCCCCTGATCTTCACCACCCCGACGTCGGACCTGATGAGTGCGTTCGAAGTTTCGCAGCAACCCAATCCGATCGCGTTGCTGGATCGCTTCGAGCCGCAGGATACGGTCTACAATCTCGCCGCCCGGCTCGTTGGCAAGATCAAGTCGGCATTCCCGGACGGGCCGCCTGAGAAGGTCCTCGAGGCAATGGAGGATGAAGCGGCCGCCGAGGCTCTGCGTGCGGCACACAAGAATACTGCGGAGACGGATGCCAGCATCATTCTCGTCGGCGACGTGGATATGCTGGCGAACCAGAACTGGGCGCAGGTCCAGGATGTGGCGGGCGAGCAGGTTGCGGTCCCGACGGCCAACAACGCGGATTTCTTTATCAACGCCATCGACAATCTTCGCGGCAATCAGGGGCTGCTTGGACTTCGTGGCCGCGGCTTCTCGATCCGGCCGTTCGAGGTCATCGAGGAAATGCGCAGTGAGGCAAACAATAAGTTCCGCGACAAGGAACAGGAACTGCTCGCGAGTATTGCGGAGATGGATCAGACGATCGAACGCTTGCAGCGCGAGGAACAGACCACCGGGGTCATTCTCACGTCTGAGCAACAGGTCGAGATCGATAATTTCCGCCTCGAGATGCTCGATTCTCGCCGGGAGCTGCGCGATGTGCAGCGGTCGCTGCGCGAGGATGTCGAATCGCTCGAGAGACGGGTCCGGGTGTTTAATATCTGGGCGGTACCGCTGCTGATTGCCGTGTTGGCGATTTTCCTGGCGATTGTCCGCAGAATTCGCCGGTCGCGGTATCACCGCACCGTGCTGCACTAGGGGGGCGAGACATGAGTCCACGCGTATTTTTGGGCTGGCTGGTTCTCACGGCCGTAACAGTTGTTCTGACGATCGTCGTCGGCATTGGTCGTGAGACATCGTCGTTCGATCTGATCAAGCGAGAGCCTGTGTTTGCCGAGCTTCGTGAGGCACCAGACTCTGCCGCGCGGATTGAAGTCAAAAGTCGCTTTGGCGCATTCACCATGATTCGGGACGGAGATGGCTGGGTGACGCCCGATCGTGACGACTTTCCGATCGATGAAGGTGATATCCGGCGGTTGATTATTGGCCTGTCCGATATGCGCTTTGTCGAGCGCAAGACCGAGAAGCCCGAGCGGTTTTACAGGCTTGAGGTGCAGGACGTTGATGTCGAGTTGTCGGACTCGGTCTATGTCAAAGTCATGAACACGCAGGGTGCCGTACTGGCCGAGACAATCGTTGGTCGACCGAGTGCGCGATTCTTCGATGGCCGTGCATCGGGCACCTATATTCGTGAGGCCGACAGCAACAACGTCTGGCTGGTCACTGGCGTTACCAACGTCCAGACCCGCCTGATCCCCTGGTTGCAGCGCGAGATCGTGGGGATTCCGGCCAATCTGGTCGCGAGCATTTCGGTCGGTGCGGGCGAGGGTGCCTACACCCTGTCACGTGCTGCGCCATCCGATGAGGTTTTTGCGATCAGCGGAGCGCCGGAGGGTCGAAAACTGGACGCCGACAAGGCGACACCGGTGAGCCGCGCTCTGGCGAAAGTCGAACTGGAAGATGTCCGTCCGCGCAGTGAGCTGGAGCTTCCGGCAGACGCGGCGACGGCGAGCGTCACCACGTTTGATGGTCTGACTGTCAACGTGCGACTGGCGGATCTGGACCGCAAGAAGTGGGCGACCTTCGAAGCCGCCTACACTGGCGATCCGGCCGATCAGTCTGAAGCCGCAGTGGCGGCACGCGCGGCCGTCGAAGAGATCAATGCCCGTGTCGGCAAATGGATCTACTGGGTGCCGAGCGCTACCTATACAAACTTAACCCGACCGCTTGATGACGTCCTGGTTGCGAAGGACAGCGACAGTTCGTGACGTGATTGGGAAATGTGTATCGTGAAACGGCCCGCGGTGTTCTGTGGGCCGTTTCTTTATGGGAGAAGACGAAATGGACTTGGGATTGACCGGCAAGCGTGCGCTGGTGCTCGGAGCCAGCCGCGGGATCGGGCGCGGCATCGCCGACACGCTGGCCGCAGAGGGAGCGCGGGTCATTGTCGCGAGCCGCGACGGGGATGCTTGTGACGCTGCGGCTGCGGCGATGCGGGAGGCCCATGGCGCCGAAGTTCTCGGAACATCCTGTGACATGTCGGATATCGACGCGGTCGATCGGGTCGCATCCTTCGCGGAAGATGCCTTTGGAGGCATCGATGTGCTGGTGAACAACACCGGCGGGCCACCGTTCGGACCGGTCAGCAAGGTTGAGTCCGATACCTGGCGTGAATCCTTTGAGGCAATGTTCGTCAGCGTGACGCGTTTGACGGGGCATCTTCTGCCCGGCATGCGCGCGCGTGGTTGGGGGCGAATACTGCTGGTGACGTCCACAGGGGTCGTGGAACCGATCCCGAGCCTCGGCATTTCCAATTCGATCCGCATCGCGTTGACCAACTGGGCCAAGACGCTGTCATTCGAGATCGCACCGGATGGCGTGACCATCAATGCGCTGATGCCGGGGCGAATCGCTACAGACCGAATTGATCAGCTCTATACGCTGACCGCAAAGGCGCAAGACAAGGATATTGATACCGTGAAGGCCGAGGTCGCGGCGTCAATCCCCATGGGACGGGTCGGCACAGTCGAAGAATTTGGTGCAATGGCGGCGTTTCTGGCGAGTGAGCAGGCCGGCTACATCACGGGAACGGCCACAGCTATCGACGGCGGATTGACTCAGCGCGCGGTATGATTGTCTGTGCGCACTGCGGTTTTCGTATAGATTTCTTGAGGTTGCATTGGGCTGTGCGTTCAGCCTACCGTGCCGCGCAGATTAAATTGATGGATTTGGAGATAGCCGATGGCCCGTAAGCCAAAAGGTGACAAAAAGGCAAAACCGGCCGCGAAAGCCGAGGAAACTACAGCGCCTGACGCGCAGCAGGCACCTCGCTTTCCGCTGTTTTACAAGGCGCCGCGCCCGGTAGAAGCCACCCGACACGCCAAGTCCGGCCTGATCGAGAACATGGATGTTGGTTTCGCGTCGGACGCGAACGCAATTCCGGTCAACGTGGTCGAGTTTGCAGTCGCTGCGCGCCATTATCCGATCGTCTTTTCAACAGCTGAACCGTCCCTGCCTGTGGTTGTCACCGGTCTGCGGACCGGCACCAATGCGTTCGTGGGTACCGATAGCAGCTGGGCGCGTGGATTCTATGTTCCGGCCTATGTGCGTCGTTATCCGTTCATCCTCATGGAGAATACAGAGAAGGAGCAGTTCATTCTCTGTGTTGACGAGGAATCGGGCGCCATGACCGATGGGGGCGAACGCCAGCTCTTCAACGAGGAGGGCAAGCCTTCGGAACTGACCGATCGTGCGCTCGAATTCTGTCGTGCCTATCACGGGCAGTATGAAGCCACCCGGCAGTTCGTCGCTGCCTTGAACGAGCATGAGTTGCTCACGGACAACTCGACGGAGATCCGCCTGGCCGACGATCGAAAGATCCAGATGCAAGGCTATAAAGTCATCGATCGAGAGAAGTTCGACAAGTTGCCTGACGACGTCTTCCTCGAGTGGCGCAAGAAGAACTGGCTGCCTGTCGTGTACAGCCACCTGGTCTCACTCTCGAACTGGCCGTCCGTTCTGCAGCGGGCTGCCGACCGGGCGATGGAGGACTAGGCGGACGCGGGCTGCGCGTCGCGCAGTTTCCGGCTGTCGCCGAAGCGGCCATCGAGCTCTTTCGCATCGTCGAATACATAAATCGACATCGGCTCGCGTCGGCCGCGAACCTCGATCTCCTCGCGGCGCAGATCCCCGGTATCGAGCTTGCCGATTTCAGACAATTGCTCTGACACGATTAGTTGCGCCCCGAAATCTTTCGTTTTGGCTTCGAGCCGGGCCGCCGTATTGACGGTGTCGCCGATCGCAGTCACGGAGATGGCCGGCCCGTAACCCATTTCGCCGACGATGGCAGGGCCGATATGGATTCCAATTCCGATCCGGAGCGGGGACGGTAGATCCGCCTCGAGCAGGCGGTTGAGTTCATCCAGTTGGGCCGACATGCCTTGCGCGGCGAGAAGGGCGGATGTCGCGCCGTCCGCTGCACTGCCGTCCACGCCGAACAGCGCCATGATGCCATCGCCGATGAACTTGTCCACGCGCCCGCCGGCCTGCTCGATGGCTTCGCCCATGGAGCGGAAGTACCGGTTGAGGACAAACACCACATCATAAGGCAGCTTCTGTTCCGAGAATGTCGTGAAACCGCGAATGTCGGCAAACAGGATGGCGATTTCCTGCTCCTGCCCCTGCATGGCCGCGGATTTGGCAAAGCCGTCACGCGGGCCCGCATTCGGTGGCAGCATTGGGGTGACGGAAATGTCTTTCGTCGGGCGGGTCTGGCAGGCGAGACGCACATCGGGTGCCGCGCCCACACGGCGCAGGACCTTGAGTTCGGCCTCGTCTGGCGGCGGCAGATCGTCGAGCGGCCCGTTCACGCGGACGCGGCAAGTGGAACAACGGCCGCGTCCTCCACACACCGAAGCGTGGGGAATATCATTGAGCTGGCTCGCTTCGAGGATCGTCGTTCCCGGCGGCACGGAGACATTGCGGCCTTCGGGATAACGGATACGAACGATGTGGCGCTGGCTCTCCACATACAGGCGAATGCCGCGCGCGAGCAGCGTCAGCAACAGCAGTGCGCCGAGCCCCAGGAGGATTCGCTCCTCGAGGAGATAGAGAAATTCGATCTGGTCGGAGGTCGGCGAATTGGTGTCGATCTGGACATCGAGCCGGAAGCCCGGGTCATCCGCGATCATTCGCCCGACGGTCCGACCGGCCGCGACAAAGCCGAGAAGACCGAGCACGGGGAACAAAAGCGCGAGGCCGTAGAGCCAGGCCAGGCTGCGCGCGAACCAGGGTTTGAGGCGCAGCCAGTAGTAGATGCCGATACAGGCATGCACCCAGACCACGAGCGTTGCCGCTGTTTGGCGAATTCCGTGGGTCAGGGCATCGACCCAGAGTGCCAGCAGGACATAGGTGTAGGTGTCAGTGGTGTCGAACGTCTGCATCGCCGCGCGGGTGCCCAGAATATGGCTGACCAGCAAGACCGGTGCAGCGAACCCGAGGATGAGCTGCAGCGCTTCACCGATGCTCATTTTAAGGCGCCGGCGGCTGTAGAGTGCGTGCAGCGCAAACATCATGTGGATCACAAGCGATCCGAGGAAGAGCGTGGTGCCTACCGGATTGCGCCATGCGAGCAGGAAATAGTGTCGGCCGGTCTCCATCGCTTCGAGAGAGATCAGGCCGAGCGCGTGGTTCGTGAGATGGGTGAGCACGAAAACGAACAGGATCAGGCCGCTGCCAAGGCGTAGTCCACGTTTTGTGATTTTAAGCCGCGGAAATGGCGAGTTTTTGGCCGGTGAGGCGGTATTTGTGTTGTCGGCAGATGACATGATGTTGAACAGAGCCAATTTGTCACTATTTATGGGGAAAGGTTAGCATGACCGAGGGCGTCGAAGTATTTGAACGGGGGCGACGCCTGATTTTTTGAACACGGGGTAACGAGGGGCCCCGTATTATCAGAGGAGACAAACGCGATGCATGCACGTTTAGCGACGGCATTATTTGTGACTTTCATGGCTTTCGGCGCCGGCGGGGCGTATGCGGCCGGATCCGACACCACGACTCAACTCACTCCAGCCGAGGTGCGAACCCAGTTGGCGAGCGCGCAGGGGTTGATTCAGCAGGAAAACTACCGGGATGCCATTCAGATCTTGAATGGCGTCGTCGAATCCAGCCCACGCGAGGCGGATGCCTACAATCTTCTTGGTTACAGCTATCGCAAGTCCAAGGACTTCAACCGCGCGGAACGTAATTACAAGCGCGCCCTGCGGCTGAACCCGGAACATAAGGGTGCGATCGAGTACTACGGCGAACTGTTCCTTGAGACCGATCGTCGCGAGAAGGCCGAAGGTATGCTGGCGAAGCTCGAGGCCCTGTGTCCGAGCGGGTGCGGGGAGCTTGATGATCTGCGCAAGGCGCTCGCCGGGGGCCAGACCAGCAGTAACTGGTAATCAGAATCTGAGTTTGCCGGGCGGCTGGTTCGACTTCAGCTGCCTGGCCATTCCGCATACACCTCGAGTTCGCTCGCGCGTTCGTACGCGCGCGCGATTTCTGCTGGGCTCATATGGGGTTTGAGTTCGTCCAGCGCCGTGCGGCCCTCGATCCGGCCGTTGCGCGCGGACAGAATGAACCACGCATACGCCTCGACGTAATTCTGCGCCACGCCCTCGCCATAACCATACATCCTGCCGACATTGTACTGGGCTTCAGCGACGCCGGTCTCTGCGAGCGGAATCCAGCAGCTGAGCGCCTCGGGATAGTCCCCCTCGTGGTGGCAGCGCATGCCTTCCTGGAACAGCTTGTACTCGTCTGGCGTGATGACGTGGTCTGCGTGCGCGGCTTGCAGATTGAATGCCAGCCCGCCGGCCAGAACAAACAGTGTGACGATCAGGCTGCGTATGGTGATTCTCATATTCATGTGCCATCGATAGTGCCTGATCTGCTGGCGCGCATTGCGACAGGTCAACGCAATAGTACGCATTTGCGCTAAATCCTTGGTGATGTTCGTTGCCGATATGCGCTCTGATCCTCACTTTCGGGGGCAATAGGAGCGAAGCAATGATTGAAGCCATGCAAACCGCCATCGCGGGCCTGCGCGTGAGTGTGCAGCGATTTGGCGTGGCAGCGGACAATATCGCCAACGTGGGCTCGACGGGCAGAGTGGAGCCATATGACGGATATGTGCCGCAGCGCCTGGTGCAATCAACCGGCGCGAGCGGGGCCCCCCAGGCCAGAGTAAGACCGTTCGACAACCCGGCGTTTCCGGCCTATGCACCTGCCGACCGGTCCGCGAATGCAGATGGTGTCGTGGGGATGCCCAACGTCAACCTGCCGGCACAGTTTGTTGAGCTTTCGGTGGCGCAGCGCAGCTATGAGGCGAATGTCGCCGTCCTGGAGACCACGAACGATTTGATGAAGTTCCTCGTCGATCGCGAGATCTGAGAGGTCTAGCGCGTGCTGGTGTAGAAGCGTTGCACGCGCTTGCGGGCGTCTTCGATCTGGTCTGGTGTCATGGTCTTGCGAAGGTTGTTCAGCGCCTTGCGCGCCTCCGGACGTCCGCTGCGGTCCGCGATCGTCAGCCATTTATGGGCTTCAACCTTGCTGCGTGGAACGCCTTCGCCAAGGATGTACATCCGCGCGATATTGAATTGCGCAGCCGAACTGCCCAGGCGCGCATGCTGATTCCAGCACTCGAAGGCCTTGCCGTAGTTTCTCTGACCGTGAAAATTAACGCCGTCGCGCACGGAACAGGTGGGTTTGGCCTGCGCGTGCACCGTCGGCACATTGCTCACAAATGTGACCGCCATGATCGTCAGTGAAACAAACAGCGCTCTTGTAACCCTCATGACTTTTCCTCGGCCCCTTCAGCGGTGAGACGCTCGAGAGCGGCTGGAGAATCAACATCTGTCAGCACGGCATCGTCCGACATCGGAACCTCGACCACGACATCGTCATAGTCACCGATAAGATGTTTGGCACCGACGTCGCCGCCCAATGCGGCCATATCCTCGAAAAAGCGCCGGTCCCAGAATACAGGATTACCGCGTTTTCCGTTCCGTGTCGGCACACAAATGAGATGTCCTTCATCGGGATCATGCGCCGCGACCAGTTGGCGCAGATGTTTGGCACCGACTCTCGGCATGTCACCCAATGCAATCAGGGCCCCGTCGCATGTCTCGGGTATGGCTAAAACACCGACCCGCAATGACGTACTCAGCCCGTCATCGAAGGCTGGGTTGTGCACGAATGTCGCCCGATCCCCTGCGGCGGCCTGCACCTCATCGGGCTGGTGGCCGGTCACGACGATAACGGGGTCGGCACCGGCCTCGCGTGCCGCGTCGACCGCATGGCGCATCATCGGTTTGCCATCCACCTCGATCAGCAGCTTGTTGATGGCACCCATACGCCGCGATTGTCCGGCGGCGAGAATGATGGCCGCAAACTGCGGCGTCGAAGTTTCCTGCCGCCGTGCGCGTGGCGCAGCCTGGGTGCGGGGCAGGGGCCGGGAAGGTATCTCCTTGAGTAGCCCGCCGACACCGAGCCCCATGATGTCTGCCCCGTCGACGGGGATGTCGGCCATGATCCGTTCGAGCACGAGATCATTGCCACCAAGCCGCGGAGATCGCGCAGACCCCGGCAAGGCAAGGACGGGAACCTCGTTGATCCGCGCGAGGACCATCAGGTTGCCAGGGTCAACGGGCATTCCGAAATGCTCGATGGTTCCCCCGGTCCGCGTGATCGCCTCGGGAATTACGTCGCGACGGTCCGTGGTCGCTGACGCACCGACGATCAGGACCAATTCGGCACCGCTCCCGACCAATCCGTGAAGCGCGGCTTCGATGGCGATCACGTCATGATCGACGGTTACGGGAGCAGACAATGTGCTGCCGAGCGCCTCGATACGGTTGCGCACCACGCCCTCGGTCTTGACCAGCACCTTGTCGGGCAAGCCGGGCAGGTTGGTCTGGATCAGGCCGACGCGCCGCTCACGATAGGGACGCACGGCGATCAGGCCGGCATCTCCAACGGCGTGCGCAGCTTCCTCCGCCTGGGTCAGGTCTGCTTCGGCGACAGCGAACGGAATGATCTTTATCGTCGCGACGACCTGTTCCGCTTCGACCCGGTCGAAGGGGTGCAACGTCGAAATGGTGATGCCCTCATCGACCCTGTTGATGCGGTTAACAGCGTCTGGGGCCAGCATTGCGAGACCGGCAGTGCGGGCGAACAAATTGACCCGCCCCGTGCCCGCGATGCCGGCGCGTACCCCGGAACCCGTCGCGGCCGTCGCCAAACGGCTGGCGGCTGCGTTCTCGTCGATATCCCCGGCCTCGAAGATCGCCACCGTGACGTCATTGACGCCTGCGTCTGTTAGCCGGGAGATGTCGTCGGCGTCGAGGAGGTGTCCCTTGCGGTAGCGCTGCCCGCCCAGGGTCTGACCGTGTACGAGCATTGTGCCCTCGGCCTGGGTCAGCGGGACGGGGCCGAACTTCATGCGCCGTGCAGGACCTGCGTGACCTGCGCCATGATCGAGATTGCGATTTCGGCCGGGCTCTTCGCGTTAATGGCCAGGCCGACCGGTGCGTGGATCTGTCCGATTTCATCTTCGGAGTAACCGGCCTCGGTCAAACGTTCGACCCGGCCCGCATGGGTTTTCCGGCTGCCGAGCGCGCCGATGTAAAACGCTTCCGAGCGCAATGCCACGTGCAGCGCGGGGTCGTCGAGCTTCGGATCATGGGTCAGGGTCACCACCGCCGTGCGGTTGTCGACGCCGAGCGTATTCAGCGCGTCGTCGGGCCAGTCCTCACTCAGGGTGACGCCGGGGAAGCGATCGCGGGTCGCGAAGGCACCGCGCGGGTCGACGATGACAACTTCATAGCCGGAGGTCTGGGCGAGGGTGACCAGCGGCTGGGCGATATGTACGGCGCCGACAATGATCATTCGTTTGGGCGGGTTGAAGACCTGTACGAACAGCGGGGCGTCATCGCGGCGTAAGCGTCCGCTCTTGTCGTCGCGCAGCGCATCGCGCGTGGCATCGAGGGCCTCGTCGTCGAGTTTGAGGGCACCATCGGCCCGGTCGCGGAAGACCAGCGTCTGGTCGCCGGTCTCCAGGTTCGATACGAGCGCGACCTGCTGCTTTGCTGCGCGGGCGGCCAGGAGTGATGTCAGGGTTTCGGGTCGCATGGCGGGTCAGTCGAGCCGCTCGACCCAGACTTCGACCTTGCCGCCACAGGCGAGGCCGACTTCCCAGGCCATTTCGTTCGACACACCGAAGTCGAGCAGGCGGGGCTTGCCGTCCGCCATAACCTCACGTGCCTCGTGGACAACCGCGCCTTCGATGCAGCCACCCGACACGGAGCCGATCATGTTTCCGTCCTCGTCAATCGCGAGTTGGCTGCCGACCGGGCGGGGCGAGGAACCCCAGGTGGTGACCACCGTAGCGATCGCGACATTCTTGCCGGATTGGCGCCAGTCGGCGGCCTTCTCGACGACGTCGTCGTGATCAAGGGCCTGCAAGTCGATACCTGTTTCACTCATTGCGCTGCCTCCTGCCATGATTTGCTCTGAAACGTCCCATGACCATCGGCGCGGGACAAGGCTTCTGCAAGCTGTTCCAGACTTTCGAGATTGTGGATCGAGCGGAATTCGTCGGTGTGCGGGAGCATGGCCCGGGCGCCAAGCGATTTCGGTTCGTATCGGTCATAACGTAGGAGCGGATTAAGCCATATCAAGCGCCGGCTCGACATGTGAAGCCGTTCGATTTCCTTGTCCAGGCCATCTGCCGCATCGCGATCGAGCCCGTCCGTGATCAGCAGGACCACGGCACCCTGACCGAGCACGCGCCGCGACCACTCTGTGTTGAAGTCGTGCAGAGAGTGGCCGATACGTGTCCCGCCGGACCAGTCATCGACGGCCTCCGCGACCTTGTCGAGCGCTTCGTCGACGTCCTTGTAGCGTAGCTGGCGGGTGACGTTGGTCAGCCGGGTGCCGAACAGGAACGTGTGGACACGGTCGCGGTCGTTTGTGACCGCGTGCATGAAGTGCAGGATCATGCGCGAGTAACGGCTCATTGACCCTGAGATGTCGCAGAGCACGACGAGCGGCGGATGGCGGCGTTGGCGCTTTCGGTATTGCAGCGGGATGGTCGCACCGCCGCCGCGCAGGGCGGCCCGCAGGGTCGCGCGCATGTCGATGCGCCGGCCGCGTGCGTCGCGCCGGAACCGGCGGATCGGGACTTCCATGATGGGCAGCCGCATCCGCGCAATCGCGCGCTTGGCGGCCTCGAGCTCCTCGCTCGACATCTTCTCGAAGTCTGTCTTCTGCAGGACCTCGTTGGCCGAGAAGGTCATCACGGCATCGACCGTGATTTCCGGCTCTTCCTCGTCCTGGCTGCCCTCACCCTCGCCGGGCATCTCCATCTGATCCTGCTTCAGCGCCTCTGCGAGCCGTCGGTTCATTTCCTCGGCGTTCTGCTGTGCGTCGGGATCGACGAAGGAGGGCAGGACGAGGGACGCCATGCGTTCCAGAAGCTTGGGATTGCGCCAGAAAATGTGGAAGGCCTGATCGAAGATTTCGCGCTGGTCGCGCCGGTTCACGAAGACGGCGTGCAGCGCCCAATAGAAATCGTCCCGATTGTCGAGCCCGACCGTCTCCACGGCCTTGATGCCTTCGATGACCTTGCCCGGGCCGACGGGCAGACCCGCAGCGCGCAGCACCCGGGCGAAATGCATGATGTTGTTGGCAATCTTGCCGCCGCCGACTTCGCCCACATCGGCGAGGTCGTCGAGCTTCGCCTTGGCCTGCAGAGCCGGGCGTGCCGCGTCCGGGATCGCTTTCTCGGACACGTGTCTAGTTCGCCGCCTGGGCGAGGGCGACCTCATTCTTGACCTCGTCGAGGATCTTCGCGGCTTCACTGCCGCGGATCTTCGCGATGTCGTCCTGGTATTTCAGAAGGACACCAAGCGTGTCGTCGATGGCATCGGGGGTAAGCTCGATAATGTCGAGCTGATGCAAGGCAGACGCCCAGTCGATGGTTTCGGCGATACCGGGCACCTTGAACAGGTCCATCGCGCGCAGACGCTGTACGAACTCGACGACCTGACGTGACAGCCGCGCGTCGGCCTGGGGCGCCTTGAGGTTCAGGATTTCCAGTTCGCGTTCCGCATCGGGATAGTCGACCCAGTAGTAGAAGCAACGACGTTTGAGTGCGTCGTGAATTTCGCGGGTCCGGTTCGACGTGATGATGACGATCGGCGGCTCGTCGGCACGCACGGTGCCGATTTCCGGAATGGTGATCTGGAAGTCTGACAGCACCTCCAGCAGATAGGCCTCGAAGGCCTCGTCGGTGCGGTCAAGTTCATCGATGAGAAGCACGGGCGGTCCGTCGGCGGACGGGTCGAGTGCCTGCAGGAGCGGCCGGTGGATGAGGAACTTGTCCGAGAAGATGTCGTCACCGAGGCGGTCGCGGTCGCTGAGGCCTTCGGCTTCTGCCATCCGGATTTCGATCATCTGGGCGGAATAGTTCCACTCATAGACGGCCGATGCGACATCGAGCCCCTCGTAACACTGCAAGCGGACCAGGCGGCGACCAAGTGTCTCCGACAGGACTTTCGCGATCTCGGTCTTGCCGACGCCGGCCTCGCCCTCAAGGAAGAGGGGGCGTCCAAGTTTCAGGGACAGATACACTGCCGTAGACAGGCTCCGGTCCGAGACATAATTGCCCGACGACAGGAGTTCGAGGGTGTCTTCGACGTTCTCAGGAATGTTGATCAAGGGACTTCATCCGATGTTCGACGCGAACTCCGTGGTGCGCGCATGTTCCAAGGTATTACGCTCGGCAGCTTCTGTGTTTGATATAGCGCAGGGCGCGCTTCCGGCCAAGCGGACCAAGAGATACGGCCGGAGCGAAGCCCCGGCCGTATCAAAATTCATTTTGTCGGTCGAGAATTAACCTGCGGCAGTGACCGCGCGGCTCGCCATGACCGAAATCAGATGGGCGCGATATTCGGCGGAGGCATGAATATCAGTATTCAAACCGTCATCGGACATCTTTACACCCTTCGCGGCATCGGCGCTCCAGTTGCCCGACAATGCGCTCTCGATGTCGCTGGCCCGGAACACACCATCCTGTCCGGCGCCGGTGACTGCGACGCGTGTTTCCCCACCCGTCTGCGCCACCATGACGCCGACCAGAGCGTAACGTGACGCAGGGTTCGGGAACTTTGTGTAGGCGGCCTTCTCGGGAACGGGGAAGCGCACGGCCGTGATCAGTTCGCCTTCTTCGAGCACCGTTGTGAACATGCCGTCGAAAAAACTCTCGGCCGCAATTTCACGCTGGTTCGTGATCACGGTTGCGTTCAGAGCGAGGACAGCAGCCGGGTAGTCTGCTGCCGGGTCGTTGTTCGCAACCGATCCGCCAATGGTGCCGCGGTTGCGGACCTGCGGGTCGCCGATATTGTCGGCGAGGCCTGCGAGAGCAGGGATCTTGGACTGCACGACGTCGGAGTTCGCGACATCGACATGACGCGTCATGGCCTTGATCGTGACGGAGTCTCCGCCATCTTCGATACCGACGAGATCGCCGATGTCTGCCAGATCGACCAGATCCGATGGTTGCGCCAGGCGCTGTTTGAGCGTCGGAATGAGGGTCATGCCCCCGGCCAGGAAACGCCCGTCATCTGCGGCTGCTACGGCGCTTGTGGCTTCGTCGGCGGAACCCGCCTTTTGGTAATTGAACTGGTACATGGTCTATCTCCCTAACCAGACGTTATTCCGCCGCCTGGCGGACATTGGATTCCTGAATGGCCTGCCACACCTTTTGTGATGTCGCGGGCATTGAAATGTCATCGACGCCGAGCGGCGCCAATGCATCGAGAATGGCATTGATCACCGCGGGCGGTGAGCCAATCGCGCCGACTTCGCCGACGCCTTTCACTTCCAGTGGGTTCGAAGCCCCCATCACGCCCTGGGTTGCGACCGAGAAGTTCGGCAGATCGTCTGCCCGGGGCATGGTGTAGTCCATGTAAGACCCGGTCAGGAGCTGGCCGTCATCGTCGTAGACACAACCTTCGAGCATCGCCTGTCCTAGCCCCTGGGCGAGGCCGCCATGGACCTGGCCTTCAACGATCATCGGATTGACCACACGCCCGACATCGTCGACGGCGGTGAAGCTGATGACCTCGACGTCACCGGTCTCGGGATCAATCTCGACCTCGCAGATATGCGCGCCGCCCGGGAAGCTGAAGTTGAGCGGGTCGTAGAACGCATTTTCGTCCAGGCCGGGCTCGATCTCCTCGATGGGATAATTGTGCGGCACATAGGCGGCGAGTGAAATTTCAGCGAACGCCATTTCCTTGTCAGTGCCGGCGACGGTGAACTTCCCGTCGGCGAACTCGATGTCGGATACGTCGGCTTCCATGATGTGGGCCGCGATCTTTTTGGCCTTGTCGATCACCTTGTTGCAGGCATTCAGGATCGCAGGGCCGCCGACGGCCAGCGAGCGTGAACCGTAGGTGCCCATGCCGAACTGTACCTGGTCGGTATCGCCGTGGCTGATTTCGATCTGGTCAATCGGAATGCCGAAGGATTCAGATACGAGCTGGGCGAAGGTCGTCTCATGGCCCTGACCATGGCTGTGGGTGCCGGTATAGACCGTCACCGAACCGGTCGGGTGGACCCGGACCTGGGCTGATTCATAGAGCCCCGCACGCGCGCCGAGCGCACCGGCAACCGCTGAAGGTGCGATCCCGCAGGCCTCGATATAGGTCGAGATGCCGATCCCGCGCAGCTTGCCGGACTTTTCGGCATCCGTGCGGCGTTTCTCAAATCCGGCATAGTCCGACGCCTTGAGTGCGCTTTCGAACGTCGCCGGGCTGTCACCGCAGTCATACTGCAGCGCGACCGGGGTCTGATACGGGTATTGATCCGGCTGGATCATGTTCATCTTGCGCAGTTCGACGGGGTCGATCCCGATGTCGCGTGCGGCCTTGGTGACCAGCCGCTCGAGCAGATATGTGCATTCCGGTCGTCCGGCGCCGCGATAGGCGTCGACGGGGACGGTGTTGGTGAACACCGTCTGCACTTCGGCATAGATCGCGGGTGTCGTGTACACACCGGCCATAAGCGTCGCGTACAGATATGTCGGAACGCTGGAGCCGAAGGTCGACAGATAGGCGCCGATATTGGCTTTCGTCGCGACCCGTAGCCCGAGGAACTTGCCCGATTTGTCGAGCGCGAGTTCCGCATGGGATTCGTGGTCACGCCCATGGGCGTCGGTCGCGAAGGATTCAGATCGTTCGGCCGTCCACTTGATCGGCTGATGGACCTTGGCCGCGGCCCAGGTAAGGATCGCTTCCTCGGCGTAATGGAAAATCTTGGAGCCGAACCCGCCACCCACATCCGGTGCGACAACCCGAAGCTTGTGCTCGGGAATCTGCAGCACGAAGGCGCCCATCAACAGGCGGATGACATGCGGGTTCTGGGATGTGGTGAAGAGCGTGTACTGGCTCGTCGAGCGGTCGAAATCCGATATTGCCGCGCGGGGCTCCATCGCATTGGGGATCAATCGGTTGTTCACCAGATCGATGGACACGACATGGTCCGCCTTGGCGAAGGCCTCGTCGACGGCATCCTTCTCGCCGATCTCCCAATCGAAGCAGCGATTGTTCGGCACGTCGTCATGCACGAGCGTGCCACCGGCGAGGGCCGAGTCCATATCGACGACAGCAGGCAACACGCCGTAGTCGACTTCAATGAGTTCAGCGGCATCGCGCGCGGCATCGCGTGTGGCGGCGATGACGATGGCCACCTGATCGCCGACATAGCGCACTTTCTCGTGCGCCAGGGGCGGGTGCCCCGGCTCCATCATCGGCGAGCCATCCTTGTTGTGGATTTGCCAGCCGCAGGGAATGCTCCCGACACCATCAGCCGCCATATCGGCACCCGTGAAGACAGCGATGACACCTTCGGCCTTTACGGCCTTCGAGATGTCGACCGAATTCAGGGTCGCATGGGCATGCGGCGAGCGTAGAATCCACGCATGGCTCTGCCCGGGACGATTAATGTCGTCCGTGTAGTTGCCATTGCCGGTGAGGAAACGCTGGTCCTCGACCCGCTTGACGGAAGCACCAATCCCCGTGCCGGTCATCGCGCTATCCCCTCAGGGCTTCGGCGCCGGCGAGAATGGATTTAACAATGTTGTGGTAGCCGGTGCAGCGGCAGAGGTTTCCCTCGAGCCATTCGCGGACTTCCTGTTCGCTTGGATCCGGGTTCTTCTGAACCAGGTCGAGAGCACTCATCACCATGCCCGGCGTGCAGAAACCGCACTGGAGGCCATGATTTTCACGGAATGCTTCCTGCATCGGATGCAGTTCGTCGCCATTCGCGAGCCCCTCGATCGTGGCCACGTCGGCGCCTTCGGCCTGGGCCGCCAGCATCGTGCAGGATTTCAGGGATTCGCCATTCACATGGACAACGCACGCGCCGCACTGGCTCGTGTCGCAACCGACATGCGTGCCGGTCATTCCCAGACTCTCGCGAAGATATTGAACGAGTAGAGTCCGTGGTTCGACTTCAGCCGATACGGACTTTCCGTTCACCGTCATTGATACGGTGGGCATAACGCTCCTCCCAGTTTTGGGTTGCCCCCAATGGCCACCACGCGGTGCCCCGCGTGCTGATCCGATTATTACTTCGTCAGAGTTTCTTCCGCAGGGCGCGTTGCGTCAAGCCGCAGCGCACCAAATTCCGCAGAAATTACCAAGATTGGTGCGTTGACGCCTAGCCGAACAGCGCGAACAGTACGATTGCGGCAACGACGAGCCCACTGACCCACGTGCCGGCCCCGACCTGTGACATGGCCGTGACCTGTCCGGCCGCCGCTGATGCAGGCGCCGGCGCTGCTGCAGCGGGCGCATCCGTTGCGCCGTCTTCACCCTCCGTCACCGCTTCCGCGAAGTTCTCGAAAAACTGCGAGGCCATTTTCTTTGCCGTGCCGTCGATCAGGCGGGCCCCGAGCTGCGCCAGCTTGCCGCCGACCTGGGCGTCGACCTCGTATTTGAGGAGGGTGCCGTCGCCGTCATCCTCGAGTTGGACGTTGGCGCCGCCCTTGGCAAAGCCGGCAGCGCCGCCTTTGCCTTCGCCTGAAATGCGATAGCCGTTGGGTGCGTCGATATCGGTCAGCTGCACGGAGCCGGCGAACTTGGCCTTCACCGGCCCGACTTTCGCCGTGACTTTTGCTGTGAATGACGTGTCGGATGTCTGGTCGATTTCCTCACAGCCGGGAATAGACTGTTTCAGAATTTCCGGATCGTTCAATCCGGCCCAGACCTTCTCGCGTGTTGCGTTGATTTTGTATTCGCCAGACATTTCCATGGCGGTGATCCTTATCGGCTGGGATGAATTTGACCAAAAAATAGTCCTCGGCCGTCCTTGGGACAAGCGGTGATCTGTTATTGTCCAAATTGCCCGCGCGCATCGCGCAACATGCGGCGCCCGATGAGGGTCATGGCCGCGGCACCGGCAAGGGAACCGACACCGATCGTTGCGAACCCCAAAAACCAGGCCGTCTGCGATGTTTGTCCGCCGGCAGCGTCCAGCGTCAATCCGACCGCGAGTGGACCCAGAAAGCCCGCGGTGAAGCCGAACAGGGAATGCACCGCCAGGGTCAACCCTCGATAGCCGGGCTCGGCGGCTTGTGTCGCACCGGCGGTGAGCGATCCGGAGTCGCCCATGATCAGGCCGCTATAGACAAAGAACAGGACAACCACGACCGGGAAGGGCAGGCCCGGGCTCAGGCCCATCAGGAGCGCGGCTAAAAATGACGACAGCATGGCCAGTCGGACGACCCGGCGGCGTCCATACCGCTCGCACAGCTCATTCCCGCCCAGACTGGCGGCAACGGCGGCGAGATTGGCCAGCGCGGCAATGACCGCCGCCTCTGCGTTCGCCGCGCCGCCGCTTTTCTCGCTGGCGAAGACGAGGAAGGCGACGATCCAGCCTCGCAGCGCAAACAGCTCCCAGGAGTGACCCGCGTAGCCGAGGACGTAGGCCATCGCCTCCCGGTTGCGCAGCACCGGGCGAAAATCGAACGTGCGGGTCGGCGGGCGTTCCTCGTCAAGCGGGGGGCGTGGACTCAATAATGTAAGGACGATGACCGCACCCAGGATCGGTCCGATCGCAGCGACCGAGAACGCCCATGGCCAGCCGAACACCGCCCCGATCACGCCGTTCATTGCAAAAGACAGGGCCGCGCCGACTGAAAACCCGGCGGTGTAGATCGCAATGCCGCGCGACGGCACGGGCGCGGGGAGGCGGTCGGTCAAAACCTTGAGGCCGGTCATGTAGGTACCGCCGACACCTGCACCCTGAATGGCATTCCAGAACAGGGCCGACCAGAAACCGTCGGCAAGCAGCGCGAATCCGGCCAGGCCCGATGCAGATATCAGAAGGCAGGCCAGATAGATTCGTCGCGAATCGATCCTGTCGGTCCACGGCACAATGACGCCGACCGCGGCGACGTAGCCCGCGAAATAGATGCCGCCGATCCAGCCGGCCTGTGTGTTCGTCAATGCCCAGCTGTCCTGAAGCGGAATCAGAAGGGCTGGAAATGCCGCAAAACCGGTCATGCTGACCACATGGGCAGCGAACATTGTGGTGATGATCAGGCGGGCGGACATAACCGTTCCTTACACTTAAGGCGGGGCGTCCCGAAAGGGTTTGGCCGTCTCACATTCGATTGTGACGGCGGGTGTCTTGCACGGCCAAGACGGTAATAGTATGACCGCTTACCATAAGGGAAGCGGACGCAGGAATTGGGACCAACCCGATCCTGTCTGGTGTGAACCACCGGACGCTTTCGAGGAGGTTTGAGGGGCGTCAGGTGCTGTACTTCGCAAGCGCAGTCATCATTACCTATTTTTTTTGGCTGGTCCTGTCGGGCCACTACACGCTGTTGCTGATGGTCATTGGCGCGGTGAGCTCGCTGCTTGTCGTGATGCTGGCGTCGCGCATGGCCGTGGTCGATCGTGAGGGACATCCGATTGATCTCGTCGGGCGCGCGATCTGGTTTTGGCCCTGGCTGGTCTGGCAGATCGTGAAATCCGGCATCGATGTCTCGCGGATCATTCTTTCCCCGTCCTTGCCGATCAGCCCGACGCTGATCAACGTCCGTGCAACCCAGAAATCCGCTGTCGGCCTGGTGACCTATGCCAACTCGATCACGCTGACGCCGGGCACCGTTTCGGTTGAGGTTGAGGGCGACGAGATTACTGTTCACGCAATTACATATGCCGGCGCCCAGGATCTTGCCGAAGGCGATATGGACCGGACGGTCTCGCGGTTCGAAGGCGGGAGGCGCGCGCAATGATGTTCTTTGCCGCAACGATTGCCGTCCTGGTCAGCCTCGGGCTGGCGCTGGTGCGGGCCTTGCTTGGCCCGACGCTGTTCGACAGGGTTCTGGCGGGCAACACCATCGGCACGCTTGCAGTGCTGACCCTGGCCCTGATCGGTTTTGTGACCGGCCGTCCCGAATTTCTTGATATCGCGATTCTCTACACGCTCCTGAATCTGATCGGGACGATCGCTGTGTTGCGCTACTTCAAGCTGAGCGAGCCGGTCGTCCCGGCGGCGCCCGAGGAGTAGGCAATGGAACAGATCATCGACATCGTGAGCTGGGTTTTTCTGATCGCGGGCGGATTGTTCTGCGTCATCGGGACCGTGGGCATGATGCGCATGCCCGATATGTTTACCCGCCTGCATGCCGCGTCGATCGTCGACACGCTGGGCATGGGCTTTCTCATTGTCGGCATGGTGCTGCAAGCCGGGTTCACGCTGGTCGCCGCCAAGCTGATCATTATCGCGGCCCTGATTTTGCTGACGTCGCCGGTTGCGACCCACGCGTTGGCGCAGGCCGCTTTGCACGCCGGGCTACGCCCGAAGCTCGACCATGACGAGACGGGTGGTCATATCGCCGGGGAGGACGCGTCATCGAACTCGTGATGAACACGGTTCTGTTGCTGTTCATGGTCGTCGTCGTGATCGGGATCATCCGTGCGCACAATTTGTTTTCCGTGGTGATCCTGGGCGGTGCCTACAGCTTCCTGCTGGCCACCGTCATGGTGGTCCTCGATGCGGTCGACGTGGCGATGACCGAGGCCGCGGTTGGTGCCGGTATGTCGACGGTCCTGTTGCTGGCCGTTCTGCATCTGACCCGGACGCGCGAAGCGCCGCTGCGCCATGCGCCGGCGATCCCGTTGCTGGTTTGCCTGCTGACCGGCAGCGCCCTGGTTTACGCCACTGTCGACTTGCCGCCATTCGGTCTGGCCGACAATCCGCAGAACCAGCATGTCGCGCCGTATTATTTGGACAACGCTGAGAAAGAGACCAAGTCTCCGAACGTCGTGACGGCGGTCCTGGCCAGCTATCGCGGCTTTGATACGCTGGGTGAGGTGACGGTTATTTTCACCGCCGGGATCGGCGTGCTGATCCTGCTCTCGCGCCGCCGACGGCGCGAAATGATCGTTGTGGACGAGGGGCGCTCAAAACATGATGCGTGACACCGTCATCCTGCGCGTCGTCGTGAAGCTGCTCCTGCCGGCGATCCTGATTTTTGCGCTCTATGTCCAGTTCCATGGGGACTACGGCCCCGGCGGCGGCTTCCAGGCCGGCGTGGCCGCAGCTGCGGCGATCATCCTGTACGGCATGGTGTTCGGCATCGACGAGGCCAAGAAGGTGGTGCCGCGGCGGATCGTCAACACGATGATTCCGCTCGGCGTATTGATCTTCGCGGGCACCGGTGTTGCGAGCCTTTTGCTCGGCGAGAATTACCTCGACTATTCACCCCTCGGCAGCAAGCCGGTGAAGGGCCAGCATCTCGGAATTCTGATCGTTGAGGCGGGCGTTTTCATCACGGTTGCATCGACCATGCTGGCAATTTTCTATGTGTTCGGCGGCCGCGCAGATGAAGCCGACGAAAAGGGAGGCGAGGGATGACCGAAATCCTCGCGGACCTGAATTACTGGGTCACGATCTTCCTGATGATCGGCGGCCTCTACATCATCACGGCCCACGGCAACATGATCAAAAAGCTGGTTGGCCTGGGGATTTTCCAGACGTCGGTCTATCTGCTGTTTCTCTCGCCAGGCAAGGTCCTCGGCGGCACGGCACCGATCATCGCGCCGGGATTTGAACTCTATTCGAACCCGCTGCCCCATGTTCTGATTCTCACCGCGATCGTGGTCGGTGTCGCGACCATCGCGCTCGGGCTCGCGCTCGTTGTCCGGATCCACGAGGCCTATGGCACGATCGAGGATGACGAAGTCCAAGAGATGGAGGCCGACTGATGCTCGCACAGCATTTGCCCGCCCTCCAGGTCGTTATCCCGCTGCTGGCCGCGCCGCTATGCGCGTTGTTCCGGCGCGGATTCATTGGCTGGTTGATTGCGGTCGCCGCGACGTGGCTGGCCTTCGCGGCTGCTATCGGCCTCCTGTTCAGGGTTCTCAATGAGGGCGTGATCTCCTATGCCATGGGCGGCTGGGCGCCGCCGATCGGCATCGAGTATCGGGTCGACCTGATCAACGTGTTCGTGTTGGTCGTGGTCTCGGGCGTGGGGTCCGTGATTATCCCCTTCGCGCGGACCGGCACGGCGGCGCGCTTCAACGATACGGATCAGGCCTGGTTCTACGCCATGTATCTCCTGGCGCTGACGGGGTTGCTCGGCGTCACGATCACGGGCGATGCGTTCAACATCTTCGTGTTCCTCGAGATATCCTCGCTTGCCAGCTATGTGATGATCGCCATGGGCCGCGATCGCCGCGCCCTGACGGCGGCCTACCAGTATCTGATCATGGGCACGGTCGGCGCGACCTTCATCGTGATCGGGATCGGTTTGCTCTGGGCCATGACGGGCACGCTGAACCTGGCCGACCTGGCCCAGCGGATTCCGGAAATCAACGACACGCGCCCGGTGCTTGCGGCGCTGGCCTTCCTGACGGTTGGAATTTCGCTGAAGCTGGCCCTGTTCCCGCTGCATCTCTGGCTGCCGAACGCGTATGCGTATGCGCCGGCTGTGACGAGCGCATTTCTCGCCGGGACGGCGACGAAGGTGGCGATCTATCTGTTCCTGCGGTTTTTCTACACGGTGTTCGGTGGCGGTGGATTCTTCGAATCGACGCCGTTGCCGGAGATGTTCCTGGTCTTGTCGGTCGTGGCGATGTTCGCAGCGTCGACCGTTGCTGTATTCCAGGACGATGTGAAGCGCATGTTTGCCTATTCGAGCGTCGCCCAAATCGGCCTGATCACGCTCGGCATCAGCTATGTGTCCGAGACCGGCCTGACCGGCGCGATGACCCATCTGTTCAACCACGCGATCATCAAGGCCGGTATCTTCATGTTGCTGGGTGGAGTCATGTTCCGCATGGCCTCGGTCAAGCTTGAAGACATGGCCGGCATCGGCCGGAAGATGCCGTTCACGATGGCCGGGATCGTGATCCTCGGGCTTGCGCTGATCGGCACGCCCGGCACGTCGGGATTCATCTCGAAATGGTGGATTGTACTGGCGGCGCTGGAGAAGGATCAGTGGTGGCTGGTTGCGCTCATCCTGCTCGCCTCGCTGATCACCATGCTTTACGTCGGCCGGATCGTAGAGGTCGCGTATTTCCGCGAACCGAGTGCGAAGGCGGCGGATGTTCGCGAGGCACCGCTGGCGATGTTGATCCCGGCCTATGTCTTGGTCATCGCAACGATTTATTTCGGGCTCGACACGCAGTGGTCGGTTGGTCTGGCGCAACGCGCTGCGGCCGACCTTTTGGCCGGAATTTACTGAGGTTTGGACGTTGGAACCCGCTGATCACATTCTGCTCGCGATGCTGATCCCCACGGTGGGGGCGTTGCTCATCGTATTGACGCGTCGCAACCCGAACTTGCGTGAGGCGGTCACCCTCGCGACAGCCGGCCTGCTGTTCGTGAACGTGCTGCAATTGCTGCCGGTCGTGCTGGCGGGTGGGCGCCCGGAATTGTCTGGTTTCGAGGTCACGCCGGGGCTGGAGGTTGCGTTCCAGGTCGAGCCGCTCGGGATCCTCTTCGGACTGATCGCCTCGTTCCTGTGGATCGTGAATTCCTTCTATTCGATCGGCTACATGCGGGGGAACAAGGAACCGCGTCAGACCCAGTTCTATGTGGCGTTCGCGGTCGCCCTGGCATCGGCGCTGGGAATCGCATTCTCCGCAAACCTGTTCACGCTGTTCCTGTTCTACGAAATCCTGACGCTGAGCACCTATCCGCTGGTCGCACATCACGGCGATGCAAAGGCACGGCGTGGCGCACGGATCTATCTGATGATCCTGTTGGGCACGTCCATCGTCTTCTTCATTCCGGCATTGGTCTGGACGCTGGCAATCGCGGGCACTCTCGACTTCACCCCCGGCGGTATCCTCGCGGGCAAGGCGAGCGGCCTGACCACCGGTTTGCTGCTCGCGCTGTTTGCCTTTGGTATCGGCAAGGCAGCTTTGATGCCGGTCCACAAATGGCTGCCCAACGCCATGGTGGCGCCGACGCCGGTGAGTGCGCTGCTCCATGCCGTGGCCGTCGTCAAAGCGGGTGTGTTCACGATCCTCAAGGTGTCGGTCTACATCTTCGGCTCCGACCATTTGCTGGCAACCGGCGCGTCGGAGTGGCTGGTCTATCTCGCGACATTCTCGCTTCTGGCCGCCTCTGTGATCGCGCTCACCAAGGACAATCTGAAGGCCCGGCTTGCCTATTCGACGGTCAGCCAGCTCGGCTACATCGTGCTCGGTGCCGCGATCGCGACCCCGCTCGCGTTGATCGGTGCGGGCATGCACATCCTCATGCACGCCTTCGGCAAGATCACGCTGTTCTTCGTCGCCGGCGCGATCCACACCGCGACCCACAAGACCGAGATCAGCCAGCTCAACGGGATTGGCCGCGTGATGCCATTCACGATGGGGGCGTTCTTCATCGGGGCATTGTCGATCATCGGGCTGCCGCCACTCGGTGGCGCGTGGTCCAAGCTCTACATCGCGTTGGGCGGCATGGACGGTGAATACTGGTTCGTGGTCGCCGCGCTGATGATCAGCTCCGTGCTCAATGTTGCCTATCTGATGCCCGTCGTGGTTCGTGCCTTCTTCCGGCCACCGGATCCCGACGATCATGGGCACGGTGATGCACATGGAGATGCGGCGCCAGTCCCGGAAACGGGTAGCCTGCGGTCCCGGATGAAAGAGGCGCCCTGGCTCTGTGTCGTGCCGCTGATGTTTACGGCGTTTGCCTGTTTCATTCTGTTCTTCGCGCCGGATGCAATCGAAGGGTTGCTGCAGGGCATGCTGGAGGTGCCGCGATGACCGATCATCATGAAACAGAGGTCCCGATGGCCGCGCCGGACGAGGCACCAAGGTGGCTCGACCGCAAGGCGAACGTCACCAAGGTGGCGTGGGCGCTGTACATCGTATGCGCGGTCGTGATCCTGCTCGATTTCCCGATCCATCGGCACGCGGACACCAGTTTTGACGGCAATTTCGGGTTCTACGGCGCGTACGGGTTCATTGGCAGCGTTATGTTGGTGCTTGTGGCCAAGAATATCCTGCGTCGCATCGTGAAGCGGCCCGAGGACTATTACGATGATTGAGTTCCCGCCGGGCCTTCTGCTGATTCTCGGTGCCCTGCCGGTGCCGTTCCTGCGCGGCCCGCTGCGCGGAATCTGGATGCTGGCGCTGCCCGTCGCGGCCTTCGCTTTGCTCTACAGCCTGCCGGACGGCAATCATTTCCCGATCTCCGCCTTCGGCCAGGAGCTCGAACTTCTGCGTGTGGACGCCCTGTCCAGAGTGTTCGGCTATGTGTTCATCATCGCCATATTCCTGGGCGTGATCTATTCGCTCCATGTGCGCGCGGTGGAGGAGCATGTCTCCGGGCTCATCTACGCCGGTGCGGCGATCGGTGCGGTCTTTGTCGGCGATCTGGTCTCACTGTTCGTCTACTGGGAGCTGACGGCCATTGCCTCGGTCTTCCTGATCCTGGCGCGGCGCACACCCGAGGCGCTGGCGGCCAGCATGCGTTACCTGATCATCCAGGTCGGCTCTGGCGTGCTCCTGCTGGCCGGGTTGATCGTGCGCTGGCACGAGACCGGCTCGATCGAGTTCGGGCATATCGGCATCGACGGGGCCGGCGGCGTGCTGATCCTGCTGGCCTTCGGCATCAAGGCGGCGTTCCCGCTGCTCCACAACTGGCTGCAGGACGCCTATCCCCAGGCGACACCGACCGGCACCGTGCTGCTGTCGGCCTTCACCACCAAACTGGCGATCTATGCGCTGGCGCGCGGTTATGCGGGCACCGAAGAGCTGATCTGGATCGGTGTGACGATGACGGCGTTCCCGATCTTCTTCGCGGTGATCGAGAACGACCTGCGCAAGGTGCTGGCCTACAGCCTGAACAACCAGCTGGGCTTCATGGTCGTCGGCGTGGGGATCGGGACCGAGCTGGCGCTCAACGGTGCCGCCGCGCACGCCTTCACCCACATCATCTACAAATCGCTTCTGTTTATGTCGATGGGGGCGGTGTTGCACCGGACCGGTACGGTCCTCGCGACCGAACTGGGCGGGCTCTACAAGTCGATGCCGTTCACGACGGTCTTCTGCATCATCGGCGGCGCGTCGATTTCCGCCTTTCCGCTGTTCAGCGGCTTCGTCAGCAAATCGATGATCCTGTCGGCAGCGGCCCATGAGGAATATTACTTCACCTGGCTGGTGCTCCTCTTTGCGTCCGCGGGTGTGTTCCATCATTCGGGCATAAAGATCCCGTTCTTCGCGTT
>Ga0209558_1000197_pt1 | contig 58557 bp, 52 predicted proteins | sample SaaInlV_150m_DNA_3_FD_184674 | JGI IMG/M metagenome (GOLD analysis project Ga0209558, IMG submission 184674) | Marine microbial communities from expanding oxygen minimum zones in the Saanich Inlet - Saanich Inlet SI074_LV_120m_DNA (SPAdes) (version 2) | ecosystem: Environmental > Aquatic >...
GCCCAAAGCTGCCGCCCGCCTCAGCCCCGCCGGCGAATGGGCGGCGATGGTCAGCAACCTGCCGGGGTGCATTTTGGCGGCGCGGCGATGGCCCGAGCGGCGCGCCGTCCGATCACTCAAATGCAATCCGTCCGCCTCTACCTGGTGGGCAAGCCACGGGTCTTCGGCAACAATCAACAACAGGCCGTGCCGGCGGCAAAGGGATTTGAGCGCCCGCGCTTCCCCGGCCCGGTTTGGGCTTTCATAATTCCGGTAGAGCACGGCCGCGCCGGCGGGCAGCGCGCCAAGCAACGGGCCCGGATTGGCCAGCCGCGCGAGATCGGTCATCAAAATCGCCGGCGGCAGGTGGGCGCAGCCGCTTCTGAAATTGAGCCGCCTTGCATAATCTGATAGCGTCATGCTTTGCTGGCCAAATCAATGTATCCGAGCACCATAGTTTCCAAACCCAAAGGTCCGCCGGTTGTTATAAATATGCAAACCGACATCGCACAGAATCTGGCCCAGGTCAAAAAGACCATTGATGATGCCGCGCGCGCCCACGGGCGCAGCGCCGATGACGTGCGCCTGGTTGCCGTTTCGAAAACCCATCCGCCAGATAGTGTGCGGGCCGCGATTGCTGCCGGGCAGCGAATTTTCGGCGAAAACCGAGTGCAGGAGGCGGAAACCAAATGGCCCGAGCTGCGCCAGGAATTTCCCGAATGCCGGCTACATTTGATTGGCCCGTTGCAGCGCAACAAGGCGGCCCTTGCGGTGCGCCTGTTCGATGTGATCGAAACCGTCGACCGTCTCAAGCTGGCTGCCGCGCTGGCCCGCCATATGGACGAGGCGGGGCGGCGCCCCGATTGCTTGATTCAGGTGAACACCGGTGAAGAGGCGCAGAAAGCCGGCGTCCTTCCCGCCGAGGCCGACGATTTTATTGGCGCCTGCCGGGACCAGCATGGATTGCCGGTCATCGGCTTGATGTGCATTCCGCCGGCCAATGAAGAACCGGCCATGCATTTCGCCCTGCTGGCCAAGATTGCCCGGCGCAACCACCTCGCCCAATTGAGCATGGGCATGAGCGCCGATTTTGAAACGGCGGTGCAGTTCGGCGCAACCTTGGTGCGCGTCGGCACCGCAATTTTCGGTGCGCGCCAGGACTATGGCCGCAGCGCCGAAGCGGACACGCTCAGCTCTCCGACATAATATGAAGGCTGGTCCCGGTATCGCAGTCGGCGATCACCGTTCGAAGATCATCGAGGCCGAGCGCAACGCAGCCCTCGGTGGGCGCATAATCCTTCGCCGCCACATGCAGGAATATGCCGCTGCCCAATCCAGGCACGGCAGGCTCGTCGTTATGGCCGATCGTAACAACAACATCATATAGCCCGTCGTTCCGCCAAAGATTTTCGTGGCTGCCTTCATGGGGTAGCCGCACTAGGCTGTTGTAGCTGGCGCAAGTCGGATCGTCGCACCAGCCATCGGTTTCGCCGATCACCGAAACCGGCAGACTGGTCATTAGCAATTCTATCCGGTCAGCCCGGTAATAAAGCCGGCGCAGGGGAAAGCGGCCCACCGGGGTGGCGCCATCGCCCTCTTTTTTTACGGTGGCAATATGGTTGCGGCCAAGGGCGCATCGATACGCGGTTTGACCGCAATGCAGCCAGCCATCAGGTTTAACGATCAAATCCATGCGCGGAGTATAGGGCCAAGAGCGCACCGGCGTCCAAATTTCCCTACCCGAAAACTGCGGTCAGCGCAGAACGGAATTGCCCGGCGCCGAGGCAAGGCCGTTCAGGCGTTGGCCGCTTTCATATTTGTCGAGGGCCTGCATCATGTTCTGGGTCAGCCAGTCCTGTTTGGCGTCGGCCAGCACCTGTTGCACGGCCGCCAATTGCTGGGGTGCGCCCGCCGGGCGCCCCGCGCGGGCAATTTCGGCGGCTGCCGGTGCCAGCGCGATCGGTGCCATCGGGCGCTGGGGCAAAGGCTTAGGTGCGGGTAAAGAATTGGCGGCTGGTTTATCGTCGATTGCATACATAGGATCGAGGGCCAGGGGCTTGTTTGGGCGGGCGGCGGTTTGCGCCGGGGCGGCGGCCAAGGCGGTCCGGCCCGGTCCGGCGGCGGTATCGAATTGGGCCAACGCCTGCAAATCGGGCGCGGTACCGGGCCCAAAATTGGTAAGACGGTCCAAAATGCCAGCGGCTTTCTCCGGCGAAATATTGGGTATGGCGGACATGCCGGCGGCGGCGAAATCCTTGCCGGGCGCCACCGGCACGGCGCGGAAGCTATCGGCGGCGGGCGGCGTGGTTTGGGCTGGATCTAAGCTCGGGATCGCCGCGGCGGCCACATCGGTGGGCAGATTGATGATATCCGCCGGCGTATCACCGGCGCCGGGGCCGGTGAACATGGCGACGGTATGCTCGCCCACATCCTTGCCGGTATTGTGTTTGATGATCACATCGAAGAGCGATGCAACGGCGCCGATGGGCCCGCCGAGCACGGTGCTGCCGAACATTTTGGCGCCGGGATCAATCTCATCGCCGGTGACCGCGCGGTAAATTGTACCCACCACGGGGATATGCTGCAGCGGATTGATCATGTCGACGAAATCGCGAAAGGTGAAGCCGTCTTCGCCGAACAGCTTGAAATCTTTGCGCACATATTCGCCGGATTCGCCGGAAACAGCGCTAGCGGCCTTTGCGTTGGCGGGCTCGATCAAAAAGGGCTGATCCGCCGCGCCGACAATCTGAGAAACCATAATTTTCTTCCCGTTCTTATTTTGGTATTTCAGTTGCAAACAGAATGCCAATTAAAATTCAATGATTTCAGCAGTTTCCGCGAAAAGGCTCGTAACGGAACTGTGACCGGTGGGTAATATTTTCCCAGTTGCAAGCTATTGAATATCAAACACGGCAGGCTATATATTGGGCGGTAACCTCTTGGTCGGTTTGATATAAAAAGTTACTTAAATGGGGTATATGTTTTCATGACATCCAACAGGCGTATTCTGGTCGTCGACGACGATGACGATCTCCGGGAAATGCTCGCCGAGCAGCTGCAAATCCACGAAGAATTCGTAACCGAAAGCCTCGGCAACGGCACCGACGCCATCGAGCGGACCAAGGATCAATATTTCGATATCATCCTTCTCGACGTGGGATTGCCCGATATCGATGGCCGCGAGGTTTGCCGGATCATGCGCCGCAACGGCGTCAAATCGCCGGTGATCATGCTGACCGGCGCCGATACGGACGCCGATACCATTCTCGGCCTCGACGCCGGCGCCAACGATTATGTGACCAAGCCGTTCCGCATTGGCGTGCTGATGGCGCGCCTTCGCGCTCATATCCGCGAGCATGAGCAGAGCGAGTTTGCCGTCTTCACCATCGGCCCCTATACCTTCCGGCCTGCTGCCAAGCAGTTGCTGGATAACGAGACCAACAAAAAGGTGCGGCTCACCGATAAGGAAACTTCGATCATCAAATATTTGTTTCTGGCCGGCGAACGGGTGGTCAGCCGCGATGTTCTGTTGGACGAAGTTTGGGGATATAACGCCGGTGTCACCACCCATACGTTGGAAACCCACGTCTACCGGCTGCGTCAGAAGATCGAGCGGGATCCGTCCAACGCCGTGTTGCTGGTGACCGAACCCAACGGCTACCGTTTAGTTCCGTAAACGAAACGATTGCCTCAGCCGTTCAGGGTGATTAGTACCGGCGCGTGATCGGACGGCTTTTCCCAGCCGCGCACATCGCGCAAAACCTCGGCGCCGGTCAGGTGCGGGCGCAACGCCTCGGTGATCCAGATATGATCCAGGCGGCGGCCCTTGTCGGAACCGGGCCACGCCTTGTTGCGGTAGCTCCACCAGGAATATAATTGTTCGGCAGGCGGAATGATCTCGCGCACCGCATCAATCCAGGGCCCGGATTTTTGCATGGCGCCCAGAAGATCCACTTCGACCGGCGTGTGCGACACGATCTTCAACAATTGTTTGTGCGACCAGACGTCGGTTTCCAGCGGTGCCACGTTGAAGTCGCCGACGATGACCCGGCGCGCGCCCGACTCCTGCCGCCCCCGCCACCAGCGCGCCATGGATTTTATGAAGGCCAGCTTGTGGGCAAATTTGTCGTTGCTTTCCGGGTCCGGCTCATCGCCGCCGGCGGGGATATAAAAATTGTGCACCTCGGTACCGTCCTCCAAGGTCACATAGATGTGGCGGCAGTCTTTGCGCCGGCACCAGTCCTTCACCGCCACCTCTTTGAAGGGCAGCTTTGAGAGGATGGCGACGCCGTTATAGGACTTCATGCCGCGCACCGCCCGGTGGACATAACCCATCTCATGGATGGCTTCGTGGGGAAATAATTCGTCCACCACTTTGGTTTCCTGCAGGCAGATAATGTCCGCATCGGAGCGTTCGGCCAAGCGGCGCACGTGATCAATACGCAACCGTACGCTGTTAATATTCCAGGTTAGGATGCGCATTTTCGATTCGCCCGAATAATGAAAATTTGTGCAATTTGGTCGTGTAAAACGGCTAACCGGCCTTATTTGGAAACACAGATGGCCAGCAATTACCCTATATAATCAAAGGGTTACTAAATACTATATCTAGCGGCACACGCTATATCAAGCTAATATCTTGACATAAAATACAATATATTGTGGTGTCGATCCCTGAGTCTACCAACAGGGGGCTCTGAGCGTGGATATAATTACCGAAGGATCATGATATGCCTGGTATTTACGACAGTGTGAAACGTTTCTTCACCCAAGTAACCGAAATGGGCCTGTTGCTCATTGCACTATCAGTTGTCGCGGGAATTATCTTCGGAGGCGACTTACCGTTTGTCGGCAATGTTGTCGGCAATCTGTTGGCGCTGATTAAGTCACTTGGCGACGGCGGTCTTGTTGGACTGATCGCGGTTGGCATCATTCTTTGGCTTCTTTCGAAAAGAAGCTGACGAATAAAATATATTTCTTCTGGGGCCCCGTTTCTATTCGGCGCCCCGCCTCGACAATGCGGGTCGCCGGTTTTCCGGTGGCCCGTATTCGTTTTTGGGCGCTAAAAAAGCGAACATGTTTAAAGTGGGGGCTAAAAAAGCGCCCGGCCAGGGGTGCCGGGCGCTTTATAGTGTCGGAAGGTGGAACCAACAGGGGGGGAGTTCATTCCACCAAGCACCAGCCAGTTGCTGGCCGGTGCGTCCTTCTCTATTGAAATAGTTCATCGCCGCGCCAATGCAAGTGGCCTCACATTTTGTTGAACAGACCGCGGCTATTTCGGGGCGTCTTCGTCAAACTCGAACAGCTTTTTATCCAGCGCCATGCCGGTGCGGGCATTGTTGAGGGTCACGGTGGTGACCGTTCGTTGCGCATCCAGCACCTGCCACTGGCGAAGCTGGAACGGTTTTTCGGAAAACACCAGGGTCAGGGTTCCGTCTTCGGCATCATCGCTGTCGGCGATGGTGACGCGCAGCAGGCCGCGGCGCCGCGATATTCCGGTGACCGTGATATCGCCGCCGAGTTTGACCACCTCGCGGACCAGGACGCCGACCGGCGTGCTCGACAAAAATATATGGGTGGTTTGGCGCAGCTCCTTGTCGACAAATATCAAAAAGGTGCCGTCGGCGATCAGCATATCGGGGGACGGCGGATCGTATTCGAAACGGAATTTTCCGGGTCGCGACAAAAACATGGTACCGCTGGCAACGGCGCCGGTGGAGGCCACCTGCAAAAATTTGGCGGTCATGGTTTTCAGATCGTTGAAATAATTTTCGATACGGACGATGTCGGCGCGGTCGCGCTCGCTCAACTTGGCGGGCACGGCGTCGGCGGCTAATGCTTCGCCGGCAATAAATATTGCCAGTCCCAGCATCGCTCCGATCAATCCAAAAATTATACGCAACTGCGGTCTCGCCCAAACCAATCCATCAGGGGCGGCACTGTCATCCATATCGATTGCGTTGGCAAGCCGCGCTCAATGCTCGCCGATCAGGACCTCGCGGCGGCCGACCCGGTCGGCCTTGGAGACCACGTTTTGCTCTTCCATTTGTTCGATGATGCGCGCCGCGCGGTTGTAGCCGATCTGCAAATGGCGCTGGATGAAGCTGGTCGATGCCTTGCCTTCGCGCGCTACCAGGGCAACCGCTTGATCGTAAAGAGCGTCGTCGCCATTGCTCTTGCCGCCGACGCCATCCATTCCGGGGATATCGAAGCCGCCTTCGTCGTCTTCGGTAACCGCGTCCAGATAGTCCGGCTCGCCCTGGCTTTTCAGAAAATTGACGATGCGCTCCACCTCTTCGTCACTGACAAACGGGCCGTGGACGCGGTTGACCTGCCCGCCGGCGGCCATATAGAGCATGTCGCCCTGGCCGAGAAGTTGCTCGGCGCCCTGTTCGCCCAAGATGGTGCGGCTGTCGATCTTGGAGGTGACCTGAAACGAAACCCGGGTCGGGAAATTGGCCTTGATGGTGCCGGTGATCACATCCACCGACGGCCGCTGGGTGGCCATGATCAAATGAATGCCGGCGGCGCGCGCCATTTGCGCCAGACGCTGGATGGCGGCTTCGATATCCTTGCCGGCCACCATCATCAGGTCGGCCATTTCATCGACCACCACGACGATCAGCGGCAGGGCGTCCAAATTCAGCGGCTGGTCTTCATAGATCGGCTTGCCGGCGTCATCGAAACCCGTCTGCACCCGGCGTGTCAGCTCTTCGCCTTTCTTGCGTGCCTCGGCCAAGCGGGTGTTGTAGCCGGCAATATTGCGTACTCCCACCTGCGACATGGCGCGGTAGCGGTCTTCCATTTCGCGCACCGCCCATTTCAGCGCCACCACCGCCTTCGACGGGTCCGTGACCACCGGCGTCAACAGATTGGGAATGCCGTCATAGACGCTCAGCTCCAGCATCTTGGGATCGATCATGATGAATTTGCAGGCGTCCGGCGAATGCTGATAAAGGAGCGACAGGATCATCGTATTGATAGCCACCGACTTGCCCGAACCGGTTGTCCCTGCGATCAGAAGATGCGGCATGCGCGCCAGATCGACAACCACCGGGCCGCCGCCGATATCCTTGCCGAGGGCCAAGGGTAGGCTTGCGCCGGACCGCTCGAACGCCCTGGCGGCCAGCAATTCGCGGAAATAGACCATGTCGCGCTTGGCGTTGGGCAGTTCGATACCGATGACGCTGCGCCCTGGCACCACTGCGATGCGCACGGAAAGCGCGCTCATGGAGCGGGCGATATCGTCGGCGAGGCCGATGACGCGCGACGTCTTGATACCCGGCGCCGGCTCCAGCTCGTAAAGTGTGACCACCGGTCCTGGTCGCACGGTGACGATTTCGCCCTTGATGCCGAAATCCAGCAACACTGATTCCAATAATTTGGCGTTGTTGGCCAGGGCGGTTTTGTCGAGGGCCGGATCGCTGGTTGTTTCCGGCGGCGCTTCCAGCAGATCCAAAGGCGGCAACTGGTATTCGCCGCCGCTGTCCAGGGTCAGATTGCCCTGGCGGGCGCTTTTGGCGCGGCTGCCAGCCGGCGCATCCTTGGGTTTTTTCTTGACCAAGGGCATCACCTTGCGCGCCGCCGGCGCCGCGGGTACGGGCAGCAATGGTGCGTCCTGGTCATCCATTTCTTCGGAACTACCTGGCCCAAGCACCGGCTCGATACGGGCGCCCGATTTTCGTTCCGGCAATTTAAGGCGTGCCGCATAGGAAACTGCCAGGCCAATTCCGGCGTTCAGGCTGGTCCCCATGGCGCGCCATTCGCTGCGGTCGAGGCCGGCGGCAAACAAGGCCGAGGTTAGGCCCAACAGCGCCGATACCAGAACCGTCACGGAAACTTCATAGCCCGCCGCGTAGGGGCCCAAATGATGGCTGGCGAAGGTGAACAGGACGCTTCCCGAAACGCCGCCGAGACCGGTCCGAAGCGGCCAGTTTTCAAATTCCGGGATCACCGCCAGGGCTATGGCGGCAAGCACCATGGCAGCCGCAAAGGCCAGCAATCGCAGCCATATAAGGGCAATTGGTTTGCGCCGCACCAGGCGCCAGCCCCAGCTTGCCAGGATGATAATGGCTAGGATGCCGGCCAGCCCGAACAATTGGATCAGAAGATCGGCGGCGATGGCGCCGGGGTGGCCCATGATATTTTGTACGGTTGCTTCGCCGGCGCTGTTAAACGACGGGTCCGACGGCGCGTAGCTGGCCAGGGATATGGTTAAAAAGATGGCGCCCAGCAGAAGCGCGATGCCGAAAATCTCGACGGCGCGGTTGCGAAACGATTCTACCAATCCTTCGGGCAGGAAGGCAGGGCGTTGATTTGCGGTGCTATGGGCCATCCCGCCAGAGTAGCGGTGCAAAGATTACCGAAACCTTAACAAAGCCCGCAATGGCTTATAATGTAAGGGGTTTTTCTGGTTTTAGGGCTTTTGGGAGGTCAATTCCGCAATGCGCCCGCCGGCGAGGCGGAATACCACGTCCTGGGGCTGGTCCTGGCTGACCGTTTCCGCCTCGCCGAGGCCCAGATAGCGCCCCCGAAACACCTGTCCGGCGATGCCGTGCGAGACGACAAGCGCCGGGCTGGTTTCTTCGAGGGCGTCCAGCCATTTGCCGATGCGCGCCGCCAGCATGGCGTAGCTTTCACCGCCGGGGGGCCGGTTGCGCCAGGAATCTTCGCGGAAATGGTTCAAGTCGTCGGGAAACGCGGCTTCGATCTCGGCAAAGGTTAGTCCGTCCCATTGGCCGGTGTTCAATTCCTTTAAATCATCGTCGAACCGGCAGAGGCCGAAATCCAGGCCCAGTTCCGCCGCGATTATCTCCGCCGTGGCGCGGGCGCGCCCCAATGGGCTGCAATAAAGGATGGCTTCGGCGGGATCGGCAATTTCGCGCGCCAGAATCCCGGCGACGCCGCGCGCTTGCGTCTCGCCCAGTTCGGTCAAGGGTGAATCGTTCCAGCCCTGCACCTTTTTCGCCCGGTTCCATTCCGTCTCGCCGTGGCGGATAAGATAGAGGGTTTGGTCCATGGCTTTGCTACCGCTCCAGCCGGGTCATGACGCCCGCATCAAGCCGGTACACCGCGTCTTGGGGCTGATCGAGGAGACCCATTTCATCCTTTGCCATTTCCATATAAAGGCCACGTAGCAGCCGCCCGGTGATGCCGTGGGAGACGACCACATGGGTACCTTCGCCAACGCTTCGCAGCCAGGCGCCGGCCCGCTCTCCGACCATGGCATAGCTTTCACCATCCGGCGGTGCGTAGTTCCAGCGGTCGGTGGCGCGCGCCGCCAGGGCGCCCGGTGTATGGGCTTCAATCTCGTCCAGGGTCATGCCGTCCCAAACCCCCCAAGTCGCTTCGCGCAGCCGGTCATCGATTTTGCAGGCGCTGAAATCGCGCCTTAAGCGCTCGCATATGATTTCCGCGGTCTCAAGGGCGCGCCCCTGGGGGCTGCAATGGATGGCAACGGCTTGGTCTCCGGGTAACGCGGCCTTCAGAATATCGCCCATGATTTCTGCCTGGGATTTGCCTTTGTCGGTCAGGGGCGAATCCAAATAGCCCTGCATGCGGTCCTGCTGGTTCCAACGGGTTTCGCCGTGGCGAACAATATAGAGAACCGCGTCCAAGGGCCGCCTAGACCAGGCAATCCCGGATGCGGCTGAGGGCGTCGCCAATCTCGTCCGGGGTCTGCACTAAGGCGATACGGATATAGGGCGCGCCGGGATTGATGCCATCGGCGCCGGCGCGGGCCAAATAGCCGCCGGGAATGACGCGCACCCCGGCTTCGCACCACAGCCTGCGCGCCGCATCTTCGCCGTCGCCCACATCCAGCCATAGATAAAAACCGCCGCCGGGCCGGTAGTAGCCCAACTGGCCCTGCAATATCTGATCGGCCAGATCGAATTTTTGCCGGTAAAGGGCGCGGTTGCTCTCGGCGTGGGTATCGTCCCGCCAGAGCGCCGCCGCCGCCGCCAGGATCGGGATAGGCAAGGTGGCGCCGCCATAATTGCGCAAGGTTTTGAAGTGCTGGATCAAATCAGGATCACCAGCGACGAAGCCGGCGCGCAATCCCGGCGCGCTGGACCGTTTAGAGAGGGAATGAAAGACCAGGATATTGTCTAGCCCGCCGCCAAGTTCGGCGGCTGCCTGCAACAGGCCGGGGGGCGCCTCGGCGTCATAGATTTCCGCATAGCATTCATCGGCGGCGAGCACGAAATCATATTCCCGGGCCATGGTAATCGCCGCCTTCAGGTAGTCCAGATCGGCGATGGTGCCTTGCGGATTGGCCGGCGAGCAGAGAAAGGCGAGGGCAGTGCGGCGCAAATCATCCGCGCTCACAGCAGTGAAATCGGGCAGGAAGCCGGTGGCCTTGGTGGCCGGCATATAAAGCGGCTCGGCCCGGCGCATGAGGGTCGCACCCACATAGACCTGATAAAATGGATTGGGGATTAGCACCAGGGGCGGCGCGCCATCGTCGCCCGCACCGGGGATGCAGATATCGCCGGCCATATACAAGGCTTCCCGGGTGCCGGAAACGGCGACCACGTTTTCGCCGGGCGCGATGAAGCTATCGGGCAATCCATAGCGCCGGGTAAGCCAATCGGTGATCGCGCCAAGCAACTCCGGCGTTCCGGCCACCGGTGGATAGCGGTTCCAATCGCCTGCGTGGGCGACGACGGTTTCGGCCAGGATGGCCGGCGATGGGTGTTGCGGCTCGCCCAGGGACATGATGACCGGCTTGATCCCCGCCGGTCCGTCCAGTCCGCCCAAAAGCGCCCGCAGCCGGTCAAACGGATAGTCGGTCAGGGCATCGAGGGCGTCATTATGCATAGAATACCAAGCTGGATCAGAGCGCTTCGGCGCCAGTCTCTCCGGTTCTTATGCGCACCACATGGCCAAGCTCCATGACGAAGATTTTGCCGTCGCCAATATTGTCGGTCTTGGCGGCGGCGGCGATTGTCTCGACCACAGAGTCGACAAGATCATCATTGACGGCCACTTCGATCTTGGATTTGGGAACGAAGTTGATTGCATATTCGGCGCCCCGGTAAATTTCCGTATGGCCTTTCTGGCGGCCAAAGCCGGAAACCTCGCTCACCGTCAGGCCCTGGATGCCAATGCCGGTTAAGGCTTCGCGAACCGTATCCAGTCTGGCGGGCTTGATAATTGCCATTACCATCTTCATGGCTTTATCCTTTCATCAACGCGTGCAGTCTCTAGGTTAGACCATAGCGGGCGACTACAAGTCGTAGCCGCGCTCGCCATGTTCGGTAAGATCGAGCCCCTCGCTCTCATCATCTTCATTGACCCGCAGCCCAACGACGGCTTGCGTGATTTTGATGATGATGTAGCCGGCGATGGCGGCCCAGACAATGGTCACGCCGACGGCGATCAACTGACCCAAAAAGGCGGTGCCGATGGAAACGCCCTCTGGCAATCCCACGCCGCCGAAGCTGGAATCGGCGAAGATGCCGGTCAGCAAAATGCCGAGGATGCCGCCGACCCCATGGACCGCGAACACGTCCAAGGAATCGTCGATCTTCAAGGTCTTCTTGATCAGGTTGATGGCAAAGAAGCAAATGACACCGGCCAGCAAGCCATAGACCAGCGCGCCCACCGGACCAACGAAGCCGGAGCCGGGCGTGATTGTCGCTAGCCCTGCAATGGCTCCGGTGGCAATGCCGACTAGGCTGGGCTTGCCGAACTTGATCCATTCGATGGCAATCCAGACCAAACACGCGGTGGCCGCCGAAATATGGGTGACGGTCATCGCCATGCCGGCCGAGCCGTTGGCGGCCAGCGCCGATCCGGCGTTGAAGCCGAACCAGCCGACCCACAGCATGGCGGCGCCGATCATAACCATGCCGGGATTATGCGGCGGGCGCAGCTCACTGGGGAAACCCCGGCGAGGCCCAAGCACTTTGGCGATGAGCAGGGCGGCGACGCCGGCGTTGGCGTGGACAACCAGTCCGCCAGCAAAGTCCATGGTGGCATAGCCTTCGAGCCCGGCCCATCCCAGATTGGCCAGCAGTCCACCGCCCCAGATCCAATGGGCCGACGGCGCATAGACGATGATCAGCCAAAGGCCTGAGAAGATAACCACGGCGGAAAATTTGATACGCTCTACATAAGCGCCGACGATCAGGCCGGGGGTGATGATGGCGAATGTCATCTGGAACATGAAGAAGACGCTTTCCGGAATATCGCCGAACAAAGTATCGACGCCGACGCCGGAAAGGAAGCTCTTGGAGAGCCCGCCCCACCAGATGCCGTCACCGCCGAAAGCAATGGAATAGGCCAGCACCAGCCACAAAATCGATGAAATGGCGGTGATCGCGAAACAATGCATCAACACCGAAAGCACGTTTTTGGAGCGCACCAGGCCGCCGTAAAACAGCGCCAGTCCGGGCATGGTCATGAACAGAACCAGCGCCGTTGCGGTGATGATCCAGGCGGTGTTGCCCCCCGACAGCTTGGCCGCGCTTTGTGCCCATGCGCTGTCCGGTAAAATCAGCAAAATACCCGCGATAGCGGGCAATAGAAATTTGGTTCCCCTAAGACGATGCATCCTATGTCCTCCCAAAGTATGCATTACGCCGATCCGCGTATTCCCCGCATCGACCGGCGATGATCAACTCATCGCGCAATATCAAGGCAATATCAAGTGTTCCGGAACAAACCTGCTCATTGCGTGCGCGCTCGGTCTGGCCCGGAATACCGCCCGACCCCTTATAACTCAATAACTATGCCAACACCGATAATAGTTTGTTTTCAACACGTTAGGGCATTTTCGAGGTTTTGGAAGCTGAATTGGGGCCAAAAGGTAGAATAAAATATGCACAAATAAAAAAAATGACTATTTTTTAATCAATTTCCTCCCGGCTAAGCCCACTGGACTTTACCCACCGATGGGTTCATTTCTAAGGAATCATGGCGGATGTAATGATAGTCGGCGGCGGCCTTGTGGGAGCGGCGCTTTGTGTGGCCCTGGCCCAAGCGGGGCTGGAGGTTGTCGTTATCGACCGCGTCGATCAGCGCGGCCAGTTGGACGCCGGCTTTGACGGCCGCGCCTCGGCTATCGCGCAGGCACCGAAACGAATGCTTTCCCACCTCGGAATCTGGGAGCATCTGGCCGAAGCGACGCCGATCCTCGACATAAGGGTGGCCGATGGCGCCTCCAAATTGTTTCTGCATTACGATCACACCGAGATTGGTGATGCGCCGCTCGGCTATATGGTCGAGAACCGGCATATGCGCAGCGCCTTGTTCCAGGCCCTTAGGCCCCATCCCGGAGTTACCTATATCGCGCCGGCGGAGATTACCGGCGTGGAACGTGCACCCGAAGGCGCCCGCCTGACCTTAAGTGATGGCCGCACGTTCAATGCCCCCCTGGTGATCGGCGCCGATGGGCGTCAATCATATTTGCGCGGCCAGACCGATATCGCCCTCACCCGCTGGTCCTATAAGCAGACCGCCATTGTCTGCACCATCGCCCATGAAAAGCCCCACAACAATGTGGCGCACGAGCATTTTTTGCCATCGGGGCCATTCGCCATCCTGCCCATATCCGGCAACCGCTCGTCCATCGTCTGGACCGAACGCGCCGGCCTCGTGCCGGATATCATGGAACTGGACGACGCTGGCTTTCTGGACGCCCTCGGCCAGCGCTTTGGTGATTTCTTGGGCGCATTGTCCCTGGCCGGGCCTAGATGGACCTATCCCCTGGACCTGCAATTTGCCCATCGCTGCATCGACAAGCGCCTGGCCCTGGTTGGCGATGCCGCCCACGGTATGCATCCCATCGCCGGGCAAGGGCTCAATCTCGGCTTGCGCGACGTGGCCGCCCTCGCCGAGGTGGTGATCGAGGCGCATCGCCTCGGCCTCGACATCGGCGCGGCGCACATTTTGGAACGCTACGACCGCTGGCGGCGCTTCGATGCCATGCTGATGCTGTCGCTGACCGACGGCATCAACCGCTTGTTCTCCAACGATATCGCACCGGTGCGTCTGGCAAGGGATGTGGGTCTGGCCCTGGTCAACCGGTCGGGCCCGTTGAAGCGCTTCTTCATGCGCCACGCCATGGGCGAAGCCGGGCGTTTGCCCAAATTGCTCAAGGGCGAGCCGGTCTAAAGTTTCAGCTCCCTACCTATCGCTTCGATCACCGCCGCCACCGGGATCAGGTGCATCTCGCGGCCGCCGTAATCCTGGGCGCGGATGATGGTCAGGCGGCTGGCCATGGGGGTGAATTTCTCCGGCACCGTGCGCCCGAACAACGAAATCAGCGGCACGCCGGAAACGGCGAACATATGGCCGGTGCCGGAATCGTTGGACACCGCCAGTTTGAGCCGTCTTGCCATGGCGATGGTCAATTGCGGCGCGAAATCATGGACCGCGCCCACATTGTTTGCCTGAAGCGGCAGCAGGGCGTCCGGGGCATCGCTGCGCACCCGTTCGATCCAGTCGGTTTCCTGGGGGCCGAGGAATATCACCGGCTTGCCGCCGGCGCTATTGGCCGCCGCGATGAAATTTTCCAGCGGCCAGCATTTGGGCAGCCCTCCGGCGCCGGGAGCGTAGCCCACATAGTCCGGCCCGTCCGGTAACAACGCCTCGGCGATGCGTTCCAGTTCCGGATCGAGCGCCAGATCAAGCGTGGTCGGCGTCGGAACGGATCGGCCGCTGGCGATCTCCAACAGATCCAACACCTGGCGCTGCATGGATTTGGGGAACTGGTAGTCCTTGGGCGGCTTCTTCGACGACAGGATAAATTTTCCGAACGGCGAGACGAAATGTTTGTGGCGAATGCGCCACAAAACCAATGACGCCAAGGCAACCCGCTGGGTATCGATGATCAGATCGAACGCGCGCCCATTTAAAGGCCGGCGCAAAAGCTCCTTGGGGCTGAGGCCAATACCGGCGCATTCGATTACCTCGTCCAACAGCCCGGCGACCACCGGTGCCATGATGCCCGCATAGACGCTGGTATCCTTGCCCGCCAGCCATGTGATGTGGGCACCCGGATAAGCGTCCCGAAGGCCGCGCACGAAGGGCAGCTTCAAGAGGCTGTCGCCGATGCGGTCGAGGCCCACATAGACCAGCACCGTGTTTACCGGATCGCTTTCGCTCATGCTTCCGGTTAACACAGCTTCTTGTGTTAGGCAAAGTGCCGGTTGCGTAAATACGCTGTGTCACCACATATTAAGGAGAGAAAAATAATCCGGGAGAGACTCCATGCGCATCGGCGTGCCCAAGGAAATCAAGGTTCACGAATACCGGGTCGGCATGGTCCCCGCCTCGGTTCGTGAAGCCGTCCATCACGGCCATCAGGTGATCATCGAAAGCGGCGCCGGCGCCGGCGTCGGCTTTGGCGATGACGCCTATATCAAGGCGGGCGCCGAGATCGGCTCGGATGCTGCCGCTGTGTTCGCCGCTGGCGATATGGTGGTCAAGGTGAAGGAGCCGCAGGCTTCCGAAATTCCCATGCTGCGCGAAAACCAGGTTCTGTTTACCTATCTGCATCTTGCCGCCGAGCCGGAGCAGACGGCGGGGCTGGTGGCGTCCGGCGCCATCGCCGTTGCCTATGAAACGGTCACCGACGATCGCGGCGGCTTGCCATTATTGGCACCCATGAGCGAGGTGGCCGGGCGCATGTCGGTGCAGGTCGGCGCCCACTGTTTGGAGAAAGAGCAAGGCGGCGCCGGTATTTTGCTGGGCGGTGTGCCCGGCGTGCCGGTGGCCAAGGTGGTCATTCTTGGCGGCGGCGTGGTCGGCACCAACGCGGCGCGCATGGCCATGGGGCTCGAAGCCTCGGTCACGGTGATCGACAAATCCCTGGCCCGCCTGAACGAGCTGGATATGCAGTTCGGCCCGACGCTGAACACCATCTTCGCAACCATAGACACGGTCGAGCAGTTCGTCACTGGCGCTGATCTGGTGGTCGGCGCCGTGCTGGTACCGGGCGCCGCCGCGCCCAGATTGGTCACGAAGGAGATGATTTCGGCCATGCAAAAAGGCGCCGTGGTGGTTGACGTGGCTATCGATCAGGGCGGCTGTTTTGAGACGTCCAAGCCCACCACCCACGCCGATCCCACATATCTGGTCGATGATGTGGTGCATTACTGCGTCACCAACATGCCGGGCGCCGTGGCGCGCACCTCGGCGCGCGCGCTCAACAACGCGACCTTGCCGTTCATCTTGGCGCTGGCAGATCAAGGGGCCGAGGCGGCGTTGCGCGCCGATGCCCATTTGATGAACGGCCTCAATGTCTGCCGGGGGCATGTGACCTACAAGGCGGTGGCCGAAGATCTCGGCCTCGATTACCGTCCCGCCGCCGAAGCGCTAGGCTGAAGCTTTGGCTTAAGGGGGGCAGCCGATCGCCATCATCAACGGCTTTGATCTAAAGAACCTGCGCGGCGATTTGTTCGGTGGGTTGGTGGCCGCCCTGGTACTGCTCGCCATCGTGCTCGGGCTCGGGCCCCTGGCCAGTCTCATCCCGCACGCGGTGCTGGCCGGCATCCTCATGAAAGTCGGCATCGACATTATCGATTGGGGTTACTTGAAGCGGGCTCCCCGGGCGCCCCGGGCCGGCGTGGTGATCATGCTGGTGGTGCTGGGGCTCACCGTGTTCGTCGATCTGATTATCGCCTTTGCCACCGGCATGGTGGCGGCCAGCCTGTTGTTCGTAAAACGCATGTCGGATTTACAAATGAGCAGCGTGCGCGCCACTAGAAACGGCGAGGCGGATGAAGACGGCGGCATGAATTTAAGCGCCGCCGAGCAGGCGTTGCTCGATGGCTGCGCGCATCAGATCATCCTTTATTACTTTGCCGGCCCGGTCAGTTTCGGCGCCGCCAAAGGCATGGCCCGGCAACTGGTTCTGGACGATGCCCATCACATACTGGTGCTGGATTTCACCGACGTGCCGTTGGTCGACACCACGGGCGCCTTCGCCATCGACGATATCCTGGCCCGCGCCCAGTCCCTCGGCGCATCGGTGCATTTGGCCGGCATGAGCGCCGGCGTCCATGGTGTGCTGGAAAGGCTCGGCGTGTTTGAGCGCATCAATGCTGATCACATCCATGCCACCCGGCTGGCGGCATTGACGGCGGCAACAGCGGAGCCATGAACATCATCGAAGCCGACATCACCACATTGGATATGGACGCCATCGTCAATGCGGCCAACGAGGCGCTGTTGGGCGGCGGCGGCGTCGATGGCGCCATCCACCGGGCCGCCGGGCCGGGGCTTTTGGAGGAATGCCGGCAAATCGGCGGCTGCCCCACCGGGGAAGCGCGCTTGAGCGACGGTTATGATTTACCCGCCCGCCATGTGATCCACACTGTGGGGCCGGTATGGCGGGGCGGCGGCGAGGGCGAGGCGGACTTGCTTGCCGCCTGTTATAAGAATTCACTTCTCCTGGCATCGGAAAACGGCATCAACAGCATCGCCTTCCCTGCCATATCCACCGGCGTCTACGGCTATCCGGGCGATGCGGCGGCGATGATTGCCGTCGCTACCGTGGCCGAATTTCTGCAAGGCAATAACATGGACGTGACCTTCTGCTGCTTTGGACAGGTAACGACCGGCCATCATCAAGCGGCCATGGCGGCGCTTTGATTAGTTTGCTAGGCTGCGCCTCTCCGCAACCACCGATGTAGATCAAAGCCCTTGGTTCAGTCCGCGACCGAAAACCCGCCGCAAATTCCGCCGCCTGCCGAAGCGGCGACGCCGATGATGATCCAATATCTGGCCATCAAGCGGGACCATCCGGACTGTTTGCTGTTTTACCGCATGGGCGATTTTTACGAGCTGTTTTTCGATGATGCGGTGTCCGCCGCCGCCGCCCTCGACATCACCCTCACCAAGCGCGGCAAGCATCTGGGCGAAGATATTCCCATGTGCGGGGTACCGGTACATTCCCACGAAAGCTATCTTCTGCGCCTGATAAAATCCGGCTTCAAGGTGGCGGTCTGCGAGCAGACCGAAGATCCGGCAGAAGCGAAAAAGCGCCGGGGCGCAAAATCGGTGGTCAACCGGGCGGTAATGCGCACCATCACCGCCGGCACCCTCACCGAAGACACGTTACTGGATGCTAGGCGCAACAATTACCTGGCCGCCATTGCCGAGGCCGGCGGCGGTTTCGGGCTGGCCTGGCTGGATATGTCCACCGGCGATTTCCATATGCAGGCGTTGGCGCAAAGCGGCCTCGGCTCCGGCCTGGCGCGCCTCGATCCGGGCGAGCTGCTGGTGCCCGAGACCATTGCCCAGCGCGAAGACGTCCGCCATCATTTCGATCCCTGGGCCCAGGTGCTGACCCCGATGCCGGCCAGCCGCTTCGACAGCGCCAATGGAGCGAAGCGATTGCAGGCGCTCTATGGCGTGCAAAGCTTGGATGGCTTTGGTCATTTTTCCCGCGCCGAGCTGGCCGCAGGCGGTGCCCTCATCGATTATGTGGCGCTGACGCAAAAAGGCCAGATGCCGCGCATTGGGACGCCCAAGCGCCTCGCTGACGGCGCGGTTCTGGAAATCGATGCCGCCACCAGACGCAATCTGGAACTGAGCCAGACCATGACCGGCGAGCGCAAGGGCAGCCTCCTCAGCGTCATCGACAAAACCCGCACCGGCGCCGGCGCGCGGCTCCTGCAAGCCCATCTGGCGGCGCCCCTGACCGAGCCGGCGGACATCGATGCGCGCCTGGACGCGGTACAGCTTTTTTACGATCAAACCACGCTCCGGGATGAAGCGCAGACGCTCCTCTCGCGCTGCCCGGATATGGAGCGGGCCTTGTCGCGGCTTAGCCTGGGGCGCGGCGGCCCCCGCGATCTGGCCGCCATGCGGGACGGCCTCGCCCTCACCCACCATATGCGCACCGCTTTTGATGGCGCCGATGCGCCGGCGCTGATTACCGCCTGGCTGGACGATCTTGGCGAGCATGGCCGGCTGGTCGATGAATTGACCAAGGCGCTGGACGCCGAATTGCCGGTGCATGCGCGGGACGGCGGTTTCATCGCAAGCGGCTATTCGATCCCCTTCGATGAATTGCGCAGCCTGCGCGACGAAAGCCGCCGCCTTGTGGCGGGATTGCAGGATAAGTATGCCGCCGAAACCGGCGTCGCGGCCTTAAAGGTTCGCCACAACAACGTGCTTGGCTATTTCATTGAAGTCACCGCCAAGAATGCCGATGCATTGCCCCAAGCCCCGGACGGCCCGTTCATTCACCGCCAGACCATGAAGAACGCGCTGCGCTTTACCACGGTCGAGCTGGGCGAATTGGAAGGCAAGCTGGCCAGCGCCGCCGACAAGGCTTTGGCGTTGGAGCTGGAATTGTTCGAGGGCTTGTGCGCCGATGTGGCCGCTGAGGCCGAAGCCATTGCGCTGGCCGCCCGCGCCCTGGCCCATTTCGATGTGGCCGCGTCGCACGCCCAATTGGCGTTGGAGGGCCGCTACGCCCGGCCCGTTGTCGATTCCGGGCTGGATTTTCATATCATCGGCGGGCGCCATCCGGTGGTCGAAAGCCTGGCGACCGAGACGCCGTTCATCGCCAATGATTGCGCCTTAGGCGCTGGCGACCGGTTGTGGCTGCTGACCGGGCCTAACATGGCCGGCAAAAGCACGTTCCTAAGACAAAACGCGCTGATCGCCGTCTTAGCGCAAATGGGCTCGTTCGTGCCCGCTGAGGCCGCCCAAATGGGCGTCATTGATCGGTTGTTTTCACGCGTTGGTGCCGCCGATGATCTGGCCCGTGGCCGCTCCACCTTCATGGTCGAAATGGTCGAAACCGCCGCCATCCTGGCCCAGGCCACGCGCCGTTCCTTTGTAATACTCGACGAGATCGGGCGCGGCACGGCCACCTTCGACGGCCTCTCCATCGCCTGGGCGGTGGTTGAACAATTGCATGATGCGAACCAATGCCGGGGCCTGTTCGCCACCCACTATCACGAGCTGACCACCCTGACCGGTAAGCTGGATGCGCTCGGCGTCCACACCATGCGGGTCAAGGAATGGAAGGGCGACGTGGTCTTCCTGCACGAGGTGGCGCCGGGGGCGGCCGATCGTTCCTACGGCATCCATGTGGGCCGCCTGGCCGGCTTGCCCGACGATGTGGTGATGCGCGCCGAGGCCGTTCTCGCCGCATTGGAAAAAGAAAACCAAGGCGGCGCCGTCACCCGCCTCGCCGAAGACTTGCCCCTGTTCGCCCAGGTGCGCGGCACCCCGCCGGACAAAGGGCCGTCGCTCCTGGAACAGGCCCTCGCCGAGATCAGCGCCGACGATCTGAGCCCGAAGGAAGCGTTGGAGCTTATCTATAGATTAAAGGCGCTAGAAGAGGAGTAGGGGGCCGGCGTCTGCACTTGATTCCGGCCATCTACAGACTATATATCCAAGGTAATACCTTAAATCTAATCAAGGGCCGCGCCCCCGGAGCGCCACATGTTTGCATGCCAAAAACCATACGAATCCATACCAAACCATACTTTCCCATACCGGATATTCGCCCAAATTATGTCGCATTTTTTATCTAGGAAATGACATTGAAAGCGCCAACTTCGCCCTCTCCCTATCACAATAGCGGAAAATCCTTTAAGTAATTGCCCATGAACATGATCCGCCAGCAGCGCAAGATTATCGACCGCCTGGACCTCGTCGAACGGCTGGAGGCGATCCTTGGGCCGGACGGCTATAGACCGGAAATTCGGAGCGATCTGGTCGCCGAGATGAAATCCGCGTGGCAGGACGGTTTCGATGAGGTGCGCGCCCGCTTCGAAGCCTCCGGCGATGGCCGCCAGTGCATCGCCGAGAACAGCTTCCTGGTCGATCAATTGGTGCGCATTATATTCGATATGGCCACCTGGCGGGTGTATCTGGCGCCCAATCTTTCCAAGGCCGAAAAGATGAGCGTCGTCGCCGTCGGCGGTTATGGCCGTTCGACCCTGGCGCCGTTTTCCGATGTCGATCTGTTGTTTCTCATGCCTTACAAGGAGACGCCTTATATCGAGCAGGTGGTCGAGTTCATGCTCTATATGATGTGGGACATGGGGCTTAAAGTCGGCCATGCGACGCGCTCGATCAGCGAATGTATCCGCCTTGCCAAGACCGATGTCACCATCCTCACCAGCCTTCTGGATGCCCGCTGGCTATGGGGCGATCAGGAATTGTTCGCCGAATTTCAGGGGCGCTTCAAATCCGATCTGATCGAGCGCGGCGGCCCGGCCTTCGTCGAGGCCAAGATGGCCGAGCGCGATGCGCGCCACGAGCGCATGGGCGACACCCGTTATGTGGTCGAGCCCAATATCAAAGAAGGCAAGGGCGGCCTCCGCGATCTGCAGACTCTTTTTTGGCTGGTGCGCTATCTCTATGGGGTCTCCCACATCGCCGAGTTGGCCGAGCTGACCGAGGATGAGGTGTTCACCGAACAGGATATCTCGCGCTATTCCAAAGCCAGAGATTTCCTTTGGACGGTGCGCTGCCGCCTACATTATCTGGCTGGGCGGCCCGAGGAACGGCTGACGTTCGATGTGCAGAAAACCATCGGCGAGGCCATGGGCTATGCCGCCGACCGTGCCGGCATCTCCGGCGTCGAGCGCTTCATGAAGCATTATTTCCTGATCGCCAAGGATGTCGGCGATCTGACCCGGGTGCTGTGCGCGGTGCTCGAAGAGCAGCAGAAAAAACGCACCCTCTTCCGCCTGCCGGGATTGCATCTCCGCCGGGTGCGCATCGAGGGGTTCCAGACCGGCGGCGGGCGCATTATGGTCGAAAACGATGACGCCTTCGCCGATGATCCGATCAAAATTTTGCGCATCTTCAAAGAAGCCCACGAACACGATCTGGATATTCATCCCGGCGCCTTGCGCCTGATCAGTCAGAACCTGAACCTGATCAACAAGGACCTGCGCGAAAGCCCTGAAGCCAACCGCATATTCATGGATATTCTGACGGCGGCGAAGGATCCGGAAATATCCTTAAGGCGCTTAAACGAATCCGGCGTCTTGGGCCGCTTCATTCCCGATTTCGGGCGCATCGTCGCGCAGATGCAGTACGATATGTACCACACCTATACGGTGGACGAGCACACCATCCGCGCCATCGGCATTCTGGCCCGGCTGGAGGCCGGCCGGTTGGCCGCCGAGATGCCCACCATGTCCCAGGCGGTGTCGGAGATCGGCTCGCGCCGGGCGCTCTATGCGGCGGTGCTCACCCACGATATCGCCAAAGGTCGGGGCGGTGATCATTCCCAATTGGGCGCCCAGGTGGCGCTGGAATTGTGCCCGCGCTTAGGCCTGACGCCGGAAGAGACCGAGACCGTCTGTTGGCTGGTCGAGCATCATCTGATGATGAGCGACACCGCCTTCAAGCGCGATATCGAAGACGGCAAGACGATCCAGGATTTTGTCAATGTGGTGCAATCGGTGGAACGGCTGCGCTTGCTCGGCGTGCTCACCGTGGTTGATATCCGCGCCGTTGGCCCGACCACCTGGAACAATTGGAAATCGGGTCTGTTGCGCGGGCTCTATCAGCGCGCCCTGGAAATCCTGTCCGGCGACCGGGTCATGGACAACCGGGCGGCGCGTGTCGAAGCCGCCAAGGATGATTTGCGCGCCCGCCTGGCCGATTGGCCCGAAGACGCTGTGGAGGCCCATATTGCCACCGGCTATCCCGGCTACTGGTTGGCCTACGATACTGGCACCCACGCCCACCATGCGGAGATCGTCGCCGAGGCCAAGCGCCAGAACAAAGACCTTTATATCGACACCCGCCACGACGGCGAATTCGAATATACCGAATTGACGGTCTACACCCCCGATCATCCGGGCCTGTTTTCCAAGATCGCCGGCGCCATGGCTCTGTCGGGCGCCAATATCATGGACGCCAAGATCGTCACGTTTTCAGATGGCATGGCGCTGGACAGCTTTTCGTTCCTGGATGCCACTGACAAAGCCTATGCCAGCCCGGTGCGGCTGGAGCGTTTGTGGGCGCGCATCGAAGATGTGATCGCCGGCAAACTGCATATCGATGCCGAGCTGGCCAAGGCCGGCGGCGTCCGCACCCCGTCCCGGGAACAGGCCTTCCGGGTGCAGCCGAGGGTGCTGATCGACAATCAGGCCAGCAACACCGACACGGTAATAGAGGTCAATGGCCGCGACCGGGTTGGATTTTTGTATGACATTACCGCCGCGCTCTACGAACTGGGCCTCAAGATTTCCAGCGCCCATGTCACCACTTATGGCGAGCGGGTGGTCGACAGCTTCTACGTCAAGGATGTGTTCGGCCTCAAATTGGCGCACGAAGACAAAGAAAAAGTAATCCAGGCGCGGCTTTTGCAAGCCCTCGCCGAGCCGGAAGCGGTGGCCGAAACCAGCGAAGACACGGCGGCGGCGGAATAGATTTCCCATGGCCCTGCTTGGCGCAATCTCCACCATTGGCAGCTATACCATGGGGAGCCGGATACTCGGCTTCGTCCGCGATATTCTGGTGGCCGCGATGCTTGGCGCCGGGCCGGTGGCGGATGCCTTTTTCGTCGCCTTCAAGCTGCCCAACCTGTTCCGCCGGTTGTTCGCCGAGGGCGCGTTCTCGGCCGCCTTCGTGCCCTTGTTCGCGCGCAAACTGGAAGGCGATGGGCGCGCGGAAGCCGAAGCCTTCGCGGGCCGCGCCTTGGCGGTATTGTTCTGGTCGTTGGGGTTGTTCGTCATCGCCGCCGAGATCGGCATGCCCTGGATCATGCGCGCCCTGGCGCCAGGCTTTACCGAAAGCCCGGAAAAATTTCAGCTCGCCGTTATCTTCACGCGCATCACCTTTCCCTATTTGATGTTCATCTCCCTGGTGTCGCTCTATGCCGGGGTTCTGAATTCCATGGAAAAATTCTGGCAAGCGGCGGCGACACCGATCCTCCTCAATATCTGTCTGATCGGCGCGGTGCTTGGATTGTCGCCTTTACTGCCGTCGCCGGGCCACGCTTTGGCCTGGGGGGTGTTCGCCGCCGGCGTCGTTCAGTTCGTCTGGATGTGGGTGCATGTGCGCCGGGCCGGAATCCGCTTGCCGATTGGGTGGCCGCGCGTCACCGAAGACATCAAATTGCTGCTAGTGCGCATGGCGCCGGTGGCCATAGGCGCCGGCGTCTATCAGATCAATCTGGTGATCGACATGATCATCGCCTCATTGCTTCCGTCGGGCTCGATCTCCTATCTGTTTTTCGCCGACCGGGTGAACCAATTGCCCTTGGGGGTCATCGGCGTCGCTGTCGGCACGGCGCTTCTGCCCATGCTGTCGCGGCAATTGCGAGCCGGCGATACAGCGGCGGCGATGAACAGCCAGAACCGGGCGCTGGAAATATCATTGTTCCTGACCCTGCCGGCTGCTGCTGCCTTGGCGATCATAGCCGGGCCCATTGTGCTGGTCTTTTTCGGGCGCGGCGCGTTCGATGTCCACGCGGTGGGCGCCACCGCCCGGGCGCTGGCCGCCTATGCCTGGGGCATCCCCGCCTTTGTGATAATCAAGACCCTGGCGGCGTCCTATTTCGCCCGTGAAGACACCAAGACGCCGATCGTCGTTGGGCTATTCGCAATGGCCGTGAACGTCATCCTCAATCTGATATTGATGGGGCCGTTCCTGCATGTGGGGCTGGCCATGGCGTCGGCCATATCGGCCTGGCTGAATGCTGGTCTGTTGGCCGTGGTGCTCATCCGGCGCGGCCATTTGCGCATCGATGCGCGCCTGCGGCGCAGCGCCCCGCGCATGATTATCGCAGCCGCGGCAATGGCGCTCGGCCTGTGGTTTGCGCTGCCGATGCTGGCGCCTTGGCTGGATGGGGGCCTAAGCCTTCGCATCATTGCCCTGGCGCTTCTGGTGGCCGGTGGATTGGCCGTTTACGGGCTGGCGGCGCTTCTGAGCGGGGCCGTCAGCCGGGATGAATTAAACCGGATTTTGCGGCGGCGCGCGGCTTGACCTCTATAGCCCGGCCCGCCATAACACCGCCCTTCAAAGGGTAGGGAATAAGTATGGACAGAATTTTTTCCGGCGTTCAGCCGACCGGCGATCTGCACCTCGGCAATTATCTGGGCGCGCTGCGCAATTGGGTGCGGTTGCAGCATGATTACGACTGCCTCTATTGCGTCGTCGATCTGCACGCCGTCACCGTCTGGCAGGACCCCACGGTTTTGAGCGCCAACACCCGCGAAGTGACCGCCGGGCTGATCGCCGCCGGGCTCGATCCCGCCGCCAACATCATTTTCAATCAAAGCCAGGTGCCCCAGCATGCGGAGCTGGCCTGGATCTTCAATTGCGTCGCCCGCCTCGGCTGGCTCAACCGCATGACCCAGTTCAAGGAAAAGGCCGGCAAGAACCGGGAAAACGCTTCGGTTGGCCTTTACGCCTATCCCAATCTGATGGCTGCCGACATTCTCTTGTATAAAGCCACCCACGTGCCCGTCGGCGAAGACCAGAAACAGCATTTGGAGCTGGCCCGCGACATCGCCGCCAAGTTCAACAACGATTACGGCACCGAGCTGTTTCCCCAGCCGGAACCTTTGATTTTGGGTGCGGCGGCTCGGGTCATGTCGCTGCGTGATGGGTCTGCGAAAATGAGCAAGTCGGACCCATCGGAAAATTCGCGCATCAATATGACCGACGATGCCGACACCATCGCCCGCAAATTGCGCAAGGCCAAGACTGATCCGGACGCCTTGCCGTCGGGTGTGGCTGGGCTGGAAGGGCGCGGCGAAGCCGCCAATCTATTGGGGATTTTTGCGGCGCTGTCCGATGCGCCTCTGGCCGACGTGGTCGCCGAACAGGGCGGTCGCCAGTTTTCCGAATTCAAGGAAACCCTGACCGAGCTTGCGGTATCGGTCTTGGCGCCGATCGGCGAAGAGATGGCGCGGCTGATGGCGGATCCGGGCTATCTGGACGGGGTCTTGGCCGATGGTGCGGGGCGCGCGGGCGCCATCGCCGCACCGATCCTGGACGAGGTGTTTGATGTCATGGGCATCCTCAGGCCGGTTGCCTTAAGATAGCCGCAATCGAAACATGATGGCGCCCGATTCGCGCAATACTGTTGCTCAAATAGCACAAACTAGCCACCCAGCCGTTCAAGCGTTGGGCGAAGCATAAGGGTTAAGCCGTTGCCGGATTTATGGAAATTTCACCCCCGATTATGGGCCGAAAAAACGGCTGGCGTTGGCAGCCGCTTGTTCCATATTATCCGGGACCGGCCAGGATTGGGCGGAATGGTGATGCGAATAAATCGCGGACCGGACCGCAAGCGCAGTTTTGCGTATTTGAGGGGCGTTAAGGGCAGGTATTTTCAAGATGAAGGTTACCCGGAGAGGCCTCGAATGAGTGTGTTCGAGAGGGCGTTGATTGGTTTCGTGTCGGTGGGCGTGGGCGCATTGTTTGTGGCCGCTACGCTCTATCCGATCGACAGCCCCACCCGTTCGCCGAGCGCCGTCTTTTCCTTGCCGGGCAGTGCCGGCGATAGGACGGCGAAATACGGCCGTGCCAATGCGGCGCTTGCCGGCGGGCCGACGGTGGCCCTGGTTGCGTCCAAATTCCATCGCCACAAATATGACATGGCGACCATCCGTGCCGGCAAGGCGCCGGTGCCGCCGTTGTTTCTGACCGCGTTTCCCCGCGATATCGTGCGCATCCGGACTCCCGAAACGCGCAAGAATTTCTTTTTCAAGATGGTCCTGCCGCTGGTCCTTCGGGTCAATGACACCATTGCCGAAGACCGCCGCCGCTTGATGTCCTTGGCGGCTGCGAAGCGCGATGGCCAGCGTCTGGCCGCCGAGGATCGTTTGTGGTTGGCCGCCAAGCTGGACCAATATGGAGTGCGGCGCGCCGGACTGGTGGAATTGGCGCGGCGCATGGACACGGTGCCGCCGTCCCTGGCCATCGCCCAGGCGGCCGAGGAAACCGGCTGGGGCACATCGCGCTTTGCCCGCGAAGGCAACGCCTTGTTCGGCCAATGGACCTTCGCCGCCGCCGGCGGGCTGGTGCCCAAGGACCGGGCAAGCGGTAAGCAGCATAAGATCAGGGTGTTTCAAACCCTGACCCAGGCGGTCGGCGCCTATGTGGCCAATTTGAACACCCACCGGGCCTACCGGGGCTTCCGCGCCGAGCGGGCACGCATGCGCAAATCCAAGGCCACGCCGGACGGCATGACGTTGGCGCAGAGCCTGGCCAGCTATTCGGAGCGAGGCCGTGCCTATGTGACCTCGATCCAAAGGATCATCCGCGCCAACCAGCTCAGCCAGTTGGACAAGGCGCGGCTTGGCGGCGGACTAATCTCCGCCATCAAGGAACCGGCGATCTAAGAAATTTTATTTGGGCGGCACGTAAAAAATGGTGCCCAGCCAGCGCCAGCGCCCGGATTGATCACGCAAGGTGCAGTTGATGCGGGAGCGCCCCCGGGGCAGCGGGTTTTTCAAGCGCACCTCGACGCGGCGGTTTCCCAAAATCTCCACCCGGGCGCGCCCCTCCGAAGAGGAAAAGCATCCGAGATTTTTCAAATTGCCGATATCGCCTGTTATGGTAAAACCGAAATTGGGCGGATTGACGGCGCCGATGCCAGCATCGATGGGCGCCACATCGGCCACCGGCATCGCCAGTGTGTTGATCACCAGCTGGAAGCGTCCGATGGCGCCAAAGCTTTCATTGAGGGCGAAGCGCGGGATATAGCTTGCCTCGCTGGATTTGTGGAAGACGCCGGAGTGCTGGCCGAAAGCGGTCCGGTAGCCGGTTTTCAGGGCCAGCGCCCGCTCGCGCGGCCCGGCCTCGCCATAGGGATAGGCGAAGAAGTCCGGCACTGCGCCCAGCTCGGCCTTGAAGCGCGCGTTTGATTTTTGCATTTCATCGTCCAGGCGCGCCGCGCCCGCTGCGATCATATGCGGGTGCGATGCGGTGTGGGCGCCAATCTCGACCCCCGCATCCCGCAATTGGCGGATTTGCGCCCAGCCCATATAGCTGGCCGCGCCCGCATCGGCGAGGTCGGTGGAAATAAAGACCGTAAACGGCAACCCGGCGGCCCTGAGGCGCGGCCAGGCTTCTTTGAAGACCGAAAGATAACCATCGTCCACGGTGATGCCGACGGTGCGCTCCGGCAAGGGCGCGCCGGCCTGAATTTTGGCGACAATTTCGGACACTGGCAGCACGGTGTAGGGTCCGCTTTTCAATTCGGTGATATGGGCTTCGAACTGCTCCAGGCGGATATTGGTGGAGGCAAACTTGGTTTCGCCGAACCGGTGATACATCAAGATCACCGCCTGGTCGGCGGCCCGCGCCAGGTCCGGCGCCAGCGTCCAGGCAGTCAGCAACAATGCAGCCGCCCAACTCTTCATAGCCCGGTCTCCGCCATCATCGGCACGTCCAGCACCGTGTCCGACAATACCGGCAAGCGCCTGGCGTCGAACAATTGATAGTGCCACCACTCGTTCCGGTAAAAGTCCCAGCCGGCGGATGTCATCAGCCCGATCAGCAGCGCCCGGTTACGCTCGGCTTCGGGAGCGATATCGGTGTTGCCGTGGTGGGACAATGGCGTGAAGGCATCGAACTGAGTGCCCATGTCGAGGGCCTGCCCGCCTTTGTCGATCAGCGTCAGATCAACCGCTGCGCCCCGGGAATGGGGCGAGCCGCGCCGGGGATCGGCAAGGAACTCCGGATCCGGCGTATGTGTCCAAAGCTTCCATTGGGCTTCCGACGGGCGGAACGCATCATAGATGCGAACCCCGAAGCCGATGCGCTTCGCCATTTCGATGGCGCACCGCAATAGGGTTTCGGCTTCTTCGTGCAGGTAGCAGGCGCCGCGGGCATAGACCGCCTCGCCGGTGAAATTATCGGGCCCGGCATAGGCTATCTCCAACTCGATACCGTGGCTGTCCGGCGTGATCGGAATCAATGCCATAATTGCAAACACCTGGTGTAAAATCCGTCGGCGCTCCTTATAACGAAATCGATTAGTCACAAAAGCGATGAAAAAACTGTGAATATCCTGGCATTCGATTGCGCCGCATCAACCTGTTCCGCTGCCGTCTGGCAAGGCGATGGTATTGCCGCGCAACGCTTCGAGGCGATGGTGCGCGGCCAGGCCGAGGCCCTGGTGCCGATGATCGAGGCAGTAATGGCCGAGGCGGCTGCCGATTATGGCAATCTGGACGTGATCGCGGTGACCATCGGCCCCGGCGCCTTTACTGGCCTCCGTATCGGATTGGCGACGGCGCGCGCTTTTTCCCTGGCCGCCGGCACGCCGCTCTTTGGAGTAAGCTCGTTCGATGCGGTGCTGGCCGGCGCGCCCGTAGTTGCGCCCGATGAGAGCACACACAAAAGCGTGCTGGTCGCCCTGGAGACCAAGCGCGCCGATATCTATGCGCAAATGTTCGATACCGCCGGCGCCCCGGTGTCTGATCCCGCCGCCGTTGAAGAAACCGCGTTGGCGGAATTTGCCGGCGCCGAGCTGCCGGTTCTGGTGATGGGCGGCGGGGCGGAGCGCGCATTAAAGGTTTTGGAGGCCGGCGGCGTCGATGCGGTTTTGTCGCCGGCCCCGGCGCATGCGGATGCCGGCACTATTGCCCGCATGGCGGCCAGCCATTGGCGCCCAGGGCTTGCGCAACCGTCTTTGGAGCCACTCTATTTGCGCCCCCCCGATGCGACCTTGCCGGCGCCGCGCGATCTGGCCGCAAAACCATGACCGAAGCCCGCTTGTCCCTTTGTTCCTTAGGCCACGCGGCGGTGCTGGCGGAACTGCATGGGGGTTGCTTCGAAAAGCCCTGGCGGGTGGAGGATTTTTCGAATTTGCTGGGCGCCCCCGGCGTCGCCGCCTTGATGGTGATGGCGGACCCAGCGGTTGACGAGCCTTGCGGTTTTATTCTCTGGCGCATCGCCGCCGACGAGGCCGAGATCATCACCCTTTGCGTCCTTAGCGCCCAGCGCGGCAAAAAAATGGGCCGGGCGCTTACCAAAGGGGCCATGCAGCGGGCCGGGGCAGTTGCAAAAACCATGTATCTGGAGGTGGCCGAGGACAACCAGTTCGCGCGCCGCCTCTATGAAGGGCTGGGATTCGCCGAAACCGGCCGCCGCCGCAATTACTATAAAACCGGCGCAAGTCGGGCGGATGCGATTGTTTATGGCCGAAGCATCGAATGATCCCAAGTATTTGCGTAATACTAAAGACACCACCCGAAAATATTTGAATTTCTCCGAATTCAGAGATATATAACCACCTTAATTGAGTATTAGGGTTACAATTTGATGTCTGATCAACAAAACAACACGGAACTATTGGAGCTGACCACGGAAATCGTGTCCGCCCATGTCAGCAACAATTCGCTTGCCGTGGGCGATTTGCCGCAGCTTATCCAGGACGTTTACCGGACGCTGTCCAATGTGGGCGGGGCTGAGGGTGCCACGGAGCGGCCGCAGCCTGCCGTTTCGGTGAAAAAATCGGTGACACCGGATTATATTGTCTGCCTGGAAGACGGCAAAAAATTGAAGATGCTGAAGCGGCATCTTAAGACATCTTACAATTTGACGCCGGAAGAATATCGCGACCGATGGGGGTTGCCCCGGGACTATCCCATGGTGGCGCCCAATTACGCCAAGCATCGGAGCGCGCTTGCCAAAAAAATCGGCCTCGGGACCAAGTCGCGAGGCACACGCGCTTGATCCCGGCCCGCGCCGTGGTATCATCCTTTGATATTGATTATTAACAATCATGGCGTCTGACAGCGGCCCCATGTGACCAATGCCGGAGGCTACGTGAGCGACCAGATTGAACCATCGCGCCTGGAACAGGTTTGCATCGAACGGGGCATGAAGATGACCGGCCAGCGCCGGGTTATCGCCCGCGTATTGTCGGAGGCCGATGACCATCCCGATGTGGAGGAATTATATCGCCGCTCGATGGAGGTCGATCCCAAAATTTCCATTGCCACCGTCTATCGTACGGTGCGTCTGTTCGAAGAGGCCGGTCTTCTCGACCGGTTGGATTTCGGCGACGGCCGCGCCCGCTACGAAGAAACCTCGGACGACCATCATGACCATCTGATCGATATGAATTCGGGCAAGGTTATCGAATTTCACGACGATGAAGTCGAACAATTGCAAATCAAGATTGCCGAGCGTTACGGCTTCAAATTGATTGGCCATCGGATGGAGCTTTATGGCGTCGCCGTTGGCTCGAACCCGCCGGGCAATACCGATGATTGAGGATATTTGACGGCGTTTAAGCCGGTGATTACCGCCATTGGTGAAAAAACTACACATCAAGACATTTGGCTGCCAGATGAACGTCTATGATTCCGGGCGCATGGGCGATGTATTGGCCCATCACGGCTATGGCTTAACCATTGATGCCGACGGCGCCGACATGGTCATCCTCAACACCTGCCACATCCGCGAAAAGGCTGCCGAGAAACTGTATTCTGAACTGGGCCGCTTTCGCATCTTAAAGGATGCGCGCAAAGCTGCGGGCAAGACGACGCTGATCGCCGTCGCCGGTTGCGTCGCCCAGGCCGAGGGCGCCGAGATTATGAGACGGGCGCCGTTTGTAGATATCGTCCTTGGCCCGCAAACCTATCACCGGTTGCCCGAATTGATCGCCCGCGCCGAGCGCTCCGCCGGCGACGGCGTTCTGGATATCGAATTTCCGCCTGAATCCAAATTTGATCACTTGCCGGATGCCGCACCTACATCGAGCGCGGCGTTTCTGACCATCCAGGAGGGCTGCGATAAATTCTGTACCTTCTGCGTGGTGCCTTATACGCGCGGCGCCGAATATTCGCGCCCCATTGCCGACATCGTTGCCGAGGCGCGGCTGCTGTGCGCCGCCGGCGTCGCCGAAATCACCTTGCTTGGGCAAAACGTCAACGCCTACCGGGATGGCGATACGGGCGCCGGCCTTGGGCCATTGATCCGCGCCTTGGACGATATCGATGGCTTGGCGCGGCTCCGCTATATGACATCGCATCCGATTGATATGGACGATGATCTGATCGCCGCGCACGGCGAGGTTGATGCCTTGATGCCGTTCCTGCATCTGCCGGTTCAGTCCGGCTCGGACGCGGTTCTGGCGCGCATGAACCGGCGCCACCGGATCGATGATTACCGGCGCACTATCGATCAGCTGATGGCCGCGCGCAATGATCTGAAACTGTCGAGCGATTTCATCGTCGGCTTTCCCGGCGAAAGCGACAAGGATTTCGAGGCCACCCTGGAATTGGCGGCCAACATTGGTTTCATCCAGGCCTATTCCTTTAAATACAGCCCGCGCCCCGGCACCCCTGCCGCGGCCATGGTCGATCAAGTGCCGGAGGCGCTCAAATCCGAACGCCTGGCGGCGCTGCAAGATGTTCTGAACGCCAGCCAGCGCGAATTCAACGAAGGCTGCGACGGGCGCGTCATGGCGGTCTTGTTTGACCGCGCCGGACGCAAAGACGGTCAGCTTGTCGGGCGCTCGCCCTACATGCAGCCGGTGCATGTGATGGCGCCAGAGAGCCTGATGGGTCAAGTTACAGATGTGGTCATCACCGAAACCAACGCCAACAGTCTGGGCGGCGAGCTAGCTGCGACAAGCACCGGTACCAGCCAAAGAAAGATTAGCGCGTGAACACGCCGATCTCAGTCCAGGACGCCGATAGCCTGCTGCTCGAATTTGACGACAACAGCTTGCTGCCTTTGTTATTCGGCAGCCACAATGCCCATCTGGCGCAAATCGAACAGCGCCTCGATGTTTCGCTGAACAGCCGCGGCAACGAGGTGGTTATCTCCGGGGCCAAGGAGCAGGCCGCAACTGCGGCGACGGTGCTGAACGATCTTTACCAACTTTTGAAAGACGGCCGCCCGGTTGATCCTGCCGAGATCGATGGCGCCATCCGCATGATATCGGGCGGTGCAAGGGACGATCTCAAGGCCGAAGATGTGGCCGTGCATACGCGGAAAAAGCACATCCAGCCGCGCACACCGCTGCAGGCAAATTATTTGCGCGCCATCGACAAGGACAATCTGGTGTTTGGGCTCGGCCCGGCGGGCACCGGCAAAACCTATCTGGCCGTCGCCAAGGCGGTGGAAAGCCTGATCAACGGCCAGGTGGACCGCATCATATTGTCGCGCCCGGCGGTGGAGGCCGGCGAGCAGCTCGGCTTCCTGCCCGGTGACATGCGCGACAAGGTCGATCCCTACTTGCGCCCTCTTTATGATGCTTTGAACGACATGCTGCCGGCCAATCAGGTGGCCAAGAAAATCGAAACCGGCGAGATCGAGATTGCGCCCCTGGCGTTTATGCGTGGGCGCACCTTGTCGGGCGCTTTCGTTATCCTCGACGAGGCCCAGAACACAACGCCGGTGCAGATGAAGATGTTTCTGACCCGGCTCGGCGCCGATGCGCGCATGGTGGTGACCGGCGATCTGACGCAGATTGATTTGCCCCGGGGGGTGCGTTCCGGGCTGGCCGATGCTCTGGCTGTATTGACCGGCGTCGAAGGTGTTTCCTTCGTCGAGTTTACCGATGCTGACGTGGTGCGCCACGCTTTGGTGGCCCGCATCGTGCGCGCCTATGATAGACAGGCGGCCACCGATAAGGACAGGGCTTGAGCGGTTTTCATGAACTCCATGCACAGCATCGACATCTCTATTGAAAGCCCCGATTGGGGCGTGTTGGCCGACGCCGAGGCGATTGCGGAGAAGGCCGCCGCCGCCGCGCTGGCAAGCGAAACGCATGGCTTGGAATTGAGCCTGGTGTTAACCAGCGATGAATTTGTGTGCGCCCTTAACCGGGATTACCGGGGCCGGGACGAGCCCACCAATGTCTTGTCGTTTCCGGGCGAAGCGCCCCCCGAAGGCGGCGCCGCGGCCGAGCGACCGGTGCTGCTTGGCGATGTGATCATCGCCTTCGGCGTGGCACGCTGCGAAGCCGAAGCAGATGACCGAGGCATCAGCCTTGGCGATCATCTCAGCCATCTGGTTATCCACGGTGTCCTGCATCTGTTGGGCCACGATCATCAGGCCGAGGCCGAGGCCGAGGTTATGGAGGGGCTTGAGACCCGGCTTTTATCCAGTCTCGGCATCGACGACCCTTATCGGGATATGGACGCCGGTTACAGCCACGAGAGCCAAGATGAACGAAGAGCCAGATAAACCAGCCGCACCCAAAAACGGCGATCCCGTCAATTTGTCGGCGCCTAACAGCGGCGCTGAGGATTTGCCGCGCGCCCGTCCCTGGCGCGGTTTTGTGGACTGGATCATGGGTGCCCGCAATGGTGATGTCTCTGTGCGCGAGGCGATCGAAGAATTGATCGAAGATTCGCCGGACGCGGGTTCCGCCATGGAGACCGAAGAGCGCACCTTGCTGGCCAATATCCTAAGACTTCGCGAGCGCACGGTCGAAGACGTGATGGTGCCGCGCGCCGACATCGTCGCCATCGACGAGAAGGCGGCGCTCGCCGATTTGATCAATCTGATCAACCGGGAATCCCATTCGCGGGTGCCGATCTACCGCGAAACCTTGGATGACGCTATTGGCATGGTGCATATCAAGGATGTGCTGGCGGCGCAGAACGCCGCCGTTTCGAGCCCAGCCAGCCTCGATCTAAGCAATATATTGCGCGATGTTTTGTTCGTCGCGCCGTCCATGCAAGTGCTCGAGCTATTGTTGGAAATGCGTGTGAAGCGCATTCATATGGCGCTTGTGGTCGATGAATTTGGCGGCGTCGACGGCCTGGCGACGATCGAGGATCTGGTCGAAGAGATTGTCGGCGAGATCGAGGACGAGCACGACCGCGACGTGGAGCCGGCCATGGTGCCGCGCGCCGACGGATCGTTCGACGCCGATGCCCGCGTCGAGCTGGCCTTGTTCGAGGCAATGATCGGCCCGGTCCTGACCGACGAGGAACGCGAAGAGATCGACACCTTGGGCGGATTGGTATTTACGCTGACCGGCCGGGTCCCGACCCGGGGCGAGGTTGTCTCCCATCCATCCGGGGTGGAGTTTGAAATCTTGGATGCCGATCCGCGCCGGGTTAAGCGGCTGCGTATATCTGTGACCGATGTCAGCGCCGCCGGCGAGGTAACGCCGGACGACGACTGATGCCGAGCCAAATGCTTTCTGTGATTGGGTGGCGGGATACCATCGTCGCTCTGACCGGCTGGCGGCGCCGGGGTTTGGCCTTTATTTTCGGCGGCCTCGCGGTGCTGGCGCTGCCGCCGTTCCATTTTGTCCCCGCGCTGATACCGGCCTTTGCCGGGTTAAGCTGGCTGATCGATGGCTCGCAGGCAAGCCGCTCTGGCGCCCGGTTTCGGTGGCTGGCCTGGTATACGGGCGGTGGGCCGAAGCGCGATGCCTACCGGTGCGGCTGGTGGTTCGGCGCTGGCTTTTTCCTGTTCGGGCTCTATTGGGTATCCCATGCATTGCTGGTAGACGCGGCCAGGTTCGGCTGGCTGATCCCCTTTGCGCTGGCCGGTATCGCCGGGATGTTTGCCATCTATATCGGCCTCGCCGCGCTCGCCACCTTTGCGCTCTCCGGGGAAGGCCCGGCGCGCATCATCATGCTGGCCCTCTGGTGGGTGGCGTTCGAATGGTTGCGCGGCTGGTTGTTCACGGGATTTCCTTGGAACCTGATGGGCACCGTCTGGACCTTCTCCGATGCCATGATCCAGTTTACCGCCGTGGCCGGGGTGTTCGGGCTATCGCTGGTCACCGTGATGGCTGCGGTCGCGCCGGCGGCGCTGGGCATGGCCGGCATGGCCAAGGGGCACAAATACTGGCTGGTGGGCCTGCCGTTCGCCGTGCTTGGCTTGCTTTGGGCGGGCGGCGCGCTACGTCTGGCGGGCGCCTCCGATGCTATAGTCGATAATGTCCGATTGCGCCTGGTGCAACCGAACATCGCCCAAGCTGACAAATGGAAACGTAATCTCAGGCCCCGGCATGTACAAAACCTTTTGGCCCTCAGCCGCAGTGATGGCGGTGCTGCGGCAACCCAAGGCAATGGCGCGCCAACCCATATCATCTGGCCGGAAACGGCGGTGCCGTTGTTTTTGCAAAGCGCCAGCCCGGCGGCGCGGGCCATCGCCGCCGTAATTCCACCCCAAGGCGTCCTGTTGACCGGCGCGCCCAGATTTCTGCGGCGCGCCAAGGGCGGCCCGCTCCTGTGGAACAGCCTGCATATCATCAATGCCAAGGCCGAATTTCAAGGAACCTATGACAAGCATCATCTTGTGCCCTTTGGTGAGTATGTGCCGTTCAAATCCTTTTTGCCGGTGGCCAAGTTTACCCAGGGGCGTACAGATTTTACCGCCGGTCCGGGGCTCCGCTCGCTATTTGTGCCTGGCGCCCCCAGTGTCAGCCCGCTGATCTGTTTTGAGGCCCTGTTTCCGGGCCGGGCAGTGGCAGCCGGCGGCGAACGGCCGGGATGGCTTTTGAACGTCACAAACGATGCCTGGTTTGGCAACTCGCCCGGCCCCTACCAGCATTTCGCCGCCGTCCGCCTGCGCGCCGCCGAAGAAGGCATCCCCCTGGTGCGCGTCGCCAATACCGGTATTTCGGCGGTGGTTGATGCCTATGGCCGGACGCTGGTCCAAACCCGCCTGGGCGAACGAATTGCAATTGATAGTGCATTACCACAAACTTTATCGAGTATAACTATATTTTCCCTCATAGGTAATAAAGCGGTAATTATCTTTGCCCTCTTATATGTAATTCTACTATATGGATTTCCCTACCTGTACATTAGGCGTCAGTTGCGATAATAAGTGCCACGCTTACAAGACATTGCCACCGGCCCACAGGCGAAGCGAGGAAGTGCCTCCCCGACGGTCCCAAAGGTAATTGCTAATAAGCGTTGTATTTTGGGGTCTTGAAAATAAGAGGTAACTTGATGAATTCCGACATTGTCAAACCGAAGCGGCGGCGCTCTCGATTTCCATCCATTCCGGTGCGAAAAATTACCCGCCGGCGGGTTCCGGGAATTGCCGATCCGGTAGACATACACGTTGGCGGCCGCGTCCGCTTGCGCCGAACCTTGATGGGCTTGAGCCAGGAAAAACTTGGCGATGCCGTTGGGCTGACATTTCAGCAGATACAAAAATACGAGCGCGGCGCCAATCGAATCGGCGCCAGCCGCATGTTCGATTTGTCCACGGTGCTTGATGTGCCGGTCTCGTTTTTCTTCGACGATATGTCCGAAGAGATCAAAAAGCGCGATGCCGAGCCAACCGGTTTTCACGAGCAGGAGCAGGTCGAGCTGGAAAAAGATCCGCTCACCCGGCGCGAAACTCTGGAACTGGTGCGCGCCTATTACCGTATCGATGGTCCGTCTGTGCGCAAACGGATATTCGAGCTGGTAAAATCCCTGGCCCGGGCAGAGGAAGAAAGCTAAGCGGATTGCTTTTTAAAGCGCAGCCATGATAACAGCCTCCGAATTAGCCGCCGCCTCTTGGCCCGGCGGCCGTATCGGGTGCAGTTATATTCCCGATTTTTCTTGACGGATTATGATCCCGTTGCCACAAGGTGGCGGCGATCGTTATGGTCGTCACCTGCCCATTGCCTTGAGCCGAAGGAGCGTAAGTCACCATGAATTCCAATTTTCTGTTTACGTCTGAGTCTGTTTCGGAGGGTCATCCGGACAAGGTGTGCGACCGCATTTCGGACGCGGTTGTGGATACGTACCTGACCGCCGAGCCTGGCGCCCGCGTTGCGGTTGAGACCATGTGCACGACGAACCGCATTGTGCTGGCCGGTGAAGTGCGCGGTCCGGGCTCGATCACCCATGCCGACCTGGAAGAAGTGGCGCGCCACGCTGTGCGCGATATCGGCTACGAGCAGGACGGCTTTCATTGGGAGAAGGCGATCGTCGATGTGCATGTGCATTCCCAGTCCACCGATATCGCCCAAGGCGTTGATGCGGCGGGCAACAAGGACGAGGGGGCCGGCGATCAGGGTATCATGTTTGGCTATGCCTGCCGGGAGACGGATGTCTTGATGCCGGCGCCGATCTATTATTCCCACGAGATACTGCGCTCATTGGCCGAAGCCCGTCATTCCGGGGCGGAATCAGGGCTGGGCCCCGATTCCAAGAGCCAGGTGACGCTGCAATACGAGAACGGCATGCCGGTGCGCGCCACCTCTATCGTGGTCTCCACCCAGCATGCGGAAGAGCTGGATCAGGCGGCGGTGAAGGAGATCGTGCGCCCGCATGTTGAGAACGTGCTGCCCAATGGCTGGATGTGCCCGGAAGACGAGTTTTACGTCAACCCGACGGGGCGCTTTGTGATTGGCGGGCCGGACGGCGATGCGGGCCTGACGGGGCGAAAAATAATCGTCGACACCTATGGCGGCTCGGCGCCCCATGGCGGCGGCGCGTTCTCGGGCAAAGATCCCAGTAAGGTGGATCGCTCGGCGGCTTACGCGGCGCGCTACGTTGCCAAGAATGTGGTGGCGGCGGGCCTAGCCGACAAATGCACCATTCAGTTGGCTTATGCGATTGGCGTTTCCAAGCCGTTGTCGGTGTATGTGGACACGGCGGGCACCGGCATCGTCGATGAGACCAAGCTTTCGGCAGTGATCCAGGAAGTTATGGACTTAAGCCCCAGAGGTATCCGCGAGCATCTGGAACTGAGCCGCCCGATTTATGCGCGCTCGGCGGCCTATGGCCACTTTGGCCGCCACCCGGACCAGGACGGCGGCTTCTCGTGGGAGAAGACCGACATCGCCGATGCGCTCAGAACGGCGGCTAACGGAGGCTAGGGGTGACCGAAGTTCAAAGTTCGGTAATAGAAGGCTGGTCGATCGAGTCGACATTGCCGAAAAAATCGGAAGTCGAGAAACTAGCCGAATTGGTGCCGGCGGGCACCGAGGTTTACTTAAGCACCCTGCCCCATGTCAGCCTGGATCAGCAGATCGAGACGGCGCACATTGTCCGCGTCAATGGGTTGGAGCCGGTGCTGCATGTGGCGGCCCGTTATTTCGCCACGCGCACCGAACTGGTCGGCTACCTGGCCCGCGCCGGCCGGGAAACGGCAGCCGAGAATATGCTGATCATCGGCGGCGATGCCGACCGCCCGAACGGCGAATTTGATTCCGCCCTGTCGCTGATCAAGAGCGGACTGCTAAACGATTATGGCATTCGCCGCATCGGTGTCGCCGGCTATCCCGACGGTCATCCCAAAATATCGTCAGATGCGCTGATCGAAGCCTTGGGTGCCAAGATCGAAACTGCCCAAGCGGCCGGCATCGCACCCCATATCACCACCCAGTTTTGTTTTGAGGCCGCCCCCATCCTGGCATGGCTCAAAGATATAAGGGAACGCTGGCCCGATGTTCCGGTCAAGATCGGCATCGCCGGGCCAACCGGTTTCAAGACCTTGCTGAAATTCGCGGTGCGCTGCGGCGTCAACACACCACGCACCGGCATCGCGCAAAAGCTGACCATGGCGTCCAAAATCGCCAAGACATTTTCGCCCGGCGATTTGTTGGACGATCTGGATACAGGGCTTGGCCAAATTGGTGGCGGCAACCTATCGGCCCATTTCTTTTCCTTTGGTGGTTTGGAGAAAACGGCGACATGGATTGCCGGCCGCCTCAATGAAAAATCGAATTTCACCGGGACCAATGAAACGCAGAGGATGCAATTATGAGCAATGATACAGACTACAAAGTAGCTGACATTTCCCTGGCCGACTGGGGCCGGAAAGAGATTACGATAGCGGAGACGGAGATGCCTGGCCTGATGGCGCTGCGCGAAGAGCATGCGGGTAAGAAGCCGTTGGAGGGCGCGCGCATTGTGGGCTGCCTGCACATGACCATCCAGACGGCGGTGCTGATGGAGACCCTGGTCGATCTCGGCGCCACATTGCGCTGGTCAAGCTGCAATATTTTCTCCACCCAGGATCACGCGGCGGCGGCGGTGGCCGAGGCCGGCATGCCCACCTTCGCCTGGAAGGGCGAAACGGACGAAGAGTTCTGGTGGTGCATCGAGCAGACGGTCGAGGGCCCAGATGGCTGGAAGCCGAACATGATTTTGGATGACGGCGGCGATCTGACCGGCCTGATGCACGAGAAGTTCCCCGAGCTATTGGAAGACATCAAGGGCCTGTCGGAAGAAACCACCACCGGCGTGCATCGGCTTTACGAGATGGCCAAGGCGGGCAAGCTGAAGGTACCGGCGATCAATGTGAACGATTCGGTGACCAAGTCGAAGTTCGACAATCTGTATGGCTGCCGGGAAAGCCTGGTGGACGGCATCAAGCGGGCCACCGACGTGATGGTTGCCGGCAAGGTCGCGGTTGTCGCCGGCTTTGGCGATGTGGGCAAGGGCAGTGCGGCCAGCCTGCGCAGCCAAGGCGCGCGCGTGCTGGTAACCGAGATCGATCCGATCTGCGCGCTGCAAGCCTCCATGGAGGGCTATGAGGTTGTGACCATGGACGCCGCGGCGGCGTTGGGCGATATCTTCGTGACCTGCACCGGCAATGTGGATGTGGTCACCATCGATCATATGCGCGCCATGAAGGACCGGGCGATTGTCTCCAACATCGGGCATTTTGATTCGGAGATCCAGGTCGGGGCCTTGAAGAACCTGAAATGGCACAATGTGAAGCCGCAGGTGGACGAGATCGAGTTTCCGGACGGCAAGCGCATCATCTTGCTGGCCGAGGGCCGCTTGGTGAACCTGGGCTGCGCCACCGGCCACCCCTCGTTCGTGATGAGCGCATCGTTCACCAACCAGGTGCTGGCGCAGATCGAATTGTGGGACAACTCGGACAATTACGACAACGAGGTTTATGTGTTGCCCAAGGCCCTGGACGAGAAGGTGGCGATGCTGCATCTCGGCAAGCTGGGCGTAAACCTGACCACCCTCACCGAAGAGCAGGCCGCCTACATCTCCATCGACCAGGCGGGACCGTTCAAGCCGGATCATTACCGCTACTAAGCGGCGGGGCTTGAAATAAGTTCTGGTTCCAGTCCATGGTTCATCGATGACGGATGAACCATGGATGTGGATTTTGGGCGGTCCCAACGGGGCCGGCAAGACAACCCTGGCCTCGGAGATACTTGATAGTCTCGTTGAGAGACCGATATTCATCAATGCTGACGAAGTTGCCCAACGTTTATCTCCGGGATATCCCGAAAACGCTGCCCTGCAGTCCGGCAAACTTATCATCAAGCGCCGCAATGAGCTTATTCGGGCTCGCCAATCCTTTGCCATTGAAACAACGATGTCCGGCGTCGGGCACTTAAACGCGGCGGCCCGAGCAAAAGACGTTGGATGGCGCGTTGGTTTGATTTTTGTTTGGCTGCAATCGGCTGATTTGGCGGTAAATCGCGTTGCGTTAAGATACAATAAGGGCGGGCACGGTATACCGGAGGACGTTGTTCGCCGCCGCTATGATCGCACGGCCCGAAATTTCTTGAATTATCAAAGGCTTGCAGACAAATGGACAATCGTCGATAATTCTGCTGATAGTCCGGTTTGGATCGCCGAGGGCGATGGAATATCGACAAGTATCGAGGATGTTCACATATACGGAACTTTAATCCATGGCTAAGGATATGGACAAAAAATTATCCGAATATGAAATTGGAACTTGGTCAACTATGGTTGAGCGCATCTTCAAGCATGCGGTCGAAACCCAGCGTGCCAATGACAAGCCGCCGGTATTTGCGGACGAGGTTTTGGGAATGCGGGAGTTTGCCAAAACCGGCCAGTTCGACAAAATTCCCGATAAAGAATAATTCGGCGCCATTGTTACGCGTGGCTTCGACGCGCCAAACCCTACCCTGGCCACCTCAAAACTTGCCCTAAATCGCGAACCGCGCTTAAACATGGGGCGTGGTTGTTCTGGATACGATCGGGACCGATGACGCGCTCATCGAGGCCCTGCCCATTGCCGTTGCCGTGTTTGGCGAAGACGGTCGGCTGCGCCTGTTCAACAAAGCCTATTGCGAGCTGTTCCGGCTCGATCCAGTGTGGCTGGATGGTCATCCCGGTCACGGCGATATCCTGAACCGGTTGCGCGAGGCCAGACGCTGGCCGGAAATCAACGATTTCAAATCCTACCGCGCGGCCGAGGCGGCGCGGCTGAAAGGCTTGGAGAAACCCGCTTCCGACCAATTATATCTGCCCGATGGGACCGTGCTGCGGCAAGTTGCGGCGCCGCTTAAGGATGGCTTCATGCTGTCGTTCGAGGATATCTCAAAGCGCCTGGAGGCCGAGCGGGCACGCAACGAAAGCACCGCCGTGCAGCGCCAGACCCTGGATCATATCGCCGCCGGTATCGCTGTTTATGGCGCCGATGGTCGCCAGCGGCTTTGCAATGCGGCCTTCAGCGCACTTTGGAACCTGCCCGGTGACGAGCCGGCTCTCGGCGAATTTCTCGACGCCAGCCGCGCCTATTTGGCCACCGATGACGATTGGCCCGCCAAACGTGGGCGTTTGATCGCCCGCCTGCTTGGCCGCCAGACGGGTCTCACCCGCTTGCTGCGTACCGATGGGAGGGTGTTGGACGCGGCCCACATCCCGCTTCCCGATGGCGCCGCCTTGCTCTCCTACACCGACGTCACCGACAGCGCCGGGCTGGAAGACGCCCTTCGCGGCCGCGCCGCCGCCATGCAGGACGCGAACCAGATGAAATCGGATTTTTTGGCCACCCTGTCGCACCAGGTGCGCGGACCGCTGACCGCGATCACCGGCTTTGCCGAACTGCTCGCCGGCGGCTATGTCGGAGAGATGAACAAGCGCCAGACCGAGTACGCCGCCGGTATTACCAGCCAGTCCGACGCCTTGGCAGCCATGTTCGATGCGGTGCTTGATTTGGCCGGCATGGAAGCAGGGCTGGAATCGGACCTGGAGACCGAAACCATCGATTTGCACGGCGCGCTCGCCGAGGCCTTCAATATGGTGATTGAACGGGCGCGGGCCAAAAAAATCACTCTCGAATTTGACTGTGCGCTCGATATCGGCTGGCTCGAGGCTGACGCCAAAAAACTTCGCCACTGCGTATTGCATCTGCTCGGCAACGCGGTAACCCATACCGGCAATGGCGGCCAGATATCTCTCGCGGCAACACACAAAAAAGGCTGGTTCGAGATTCAGGTGGCCGATACCGGCGCCGGCATGAAGCGGCGCGACATCGAACGCATGACCAAGCCGTTCGAGCGCGGTGAGACTACGGAGCCCGGCGCCGGTCTCGGTCTGACGCTGGTGGACGCCTTTGTCCGCCTGCAGGGCGGCGAGATGAAAATATCGTCGGCGCCCAGCCGCGGCACCCGTGTAACCTGTCGGCTGCCCGCCGCCCCTGTAATCCCATGATATTCGCTTTCGTTATGGAACGCCGGGCGATACATAGTGAAGCAATATGACCGACAGCCATTTGCGCACCCTTGAAGCCGAAACCGAAAGCCGCACGGCGGCCATCGCCGCTGCTATCGCCGGCCTTGCGGGGCCCGGCGACGTCATCGCCCTGGCCGGTGATCTGGGCAGCGGCAAATCGGTCTTTGCCCGCTCCTTCATCTATGCCCTGGGCGGTTCCGGCGACGTACCGAGCCCCACCTTCACCCTGGTGCAGATGTATGAACTGACGCCTTCCAATGTGTTTCATTTCGATCTCTACCGCCTGGAAAAACCGGAAGACGCAATTGAGCTGGATATCGACGACGCGTTCCATGAAGGCATTTCCCTAATCGAGTGGCCGGCAAGGCTGGGAGCGTACCTGCCGCCCCGGCGGTTGCTGATCACATTTGAATTCGGCACCAATGAAGACGCCCGGCTTTTGCATTTGGACGCGCCGGACGCCTGGGCCGGGCGCATCCAAGGGCTCGAAGCCCATGTCTGAGCGCAGCAACCAAATCGATGATTTCCTGGCCGATGTTGGCTGGCTCGGCGCGGCGCGCAAACCGCTCGCCGGCGATGCCTCTTTCCGCCGCTACGAGCGCGTAAGCCTGGATGGGCGCACCGCCGTGCTGATGGACGCGCCGCCGCCGTCCGAAGATGTGGGACCGTTCGTCCAGCTTACCCATCATTTGCGCGGCATGGGCTATTCGGCGCCGGAAATTCTGGCCGAGAGCCCGCTGTCCGGGTTTCTATTGCTCGAAGATTTGGGCGATGCCACCTATACCAACGCACTAGCGGGCGGCGCCGATGATGTGGAGCTGTATAGCCGCGCCGTCGATCTTTTGATCAACCTGCATGGCCGCCAGGACACCCAGTACCTGCCGTCCAGCGTGGTCCGTTATTCCGATCAGATGTTGATGGACGAGGCCAACCTGCTGGTCGATTGGTATATGCCCAAGCTGATCGGCATCCCCACCGATCCCATCTTCCGCCATGAATTTGAAGATATCTGGCGAGGTCTTTTGTCCAGGGCGAACCGGGGCGAGCCGACGCTGGTCTTGCGCGACTATCACGCCGACAATCTTATGTGGCTGCCGGACCGGTCCGGGATCGCCGCCTGCGGGATATTGGATTATCAGGACGCGGTGCTCGGCTCGCCAGTCTATGATTTGATGTCGCTGTTGGAAGATGCGCGCCGGGATTTGCGCGGCGGGCTGGCGGCGCATTTGTTGGATCAATACCGGGCCGCCTTTCCGGCCATGGATTGGGGCGAATTTCAGACCGCCTATACGGTGCTGGCGGCACAGCGCCATTGCAAGGTCATCGGCATTTTCACCCGCCTCGCCGAGCGCGATAACAAATATGACTATCTGGTCCATGTTCCGAGGGTCTGGGCGCTTCTCGACCGCGCCTGTCGGCATCCTTTGCTGGCGCCCCTCAAGGCCTGGCTGGACAAGCATGTGCCGGAAGAGAAACGGCGCTCCGCCATCCAAGGGCTGAGCGTTTAATGCCAGGGCCGGGGCCCAGGCCCAAAACCGCCATGGTCCTGGCCGCCGGGCTGGGCCTTCGCATGCGCCCGCTTACCGAGAATACGCCGAAGCCGCTGATCCAAGTGGCCGGGCGCACCTTGCTCGATCACTGCCTCGACCGGCTGTGCGCCGCCGGCGTCGAAAAGGTCGTGGTCAACGTCCACTATCTGGGGCAGCAGATTGCGCGCCATTTAGAGGGCCGCGATGATCTGGAGATTATCATCTCCGAGGAAACCGATTTGCTCCTGGATACCGGCGGTGGCGTGGCTGCGGCACTTGCCCATCTGGGGCCCGATCCATTTTTCACGGTCAATGCGGATATGCTGCTCTTGGACGGGCCCGTACGGGCGCTGCACCGGCTTGGCGATGCCTGGCGGGACGACGCCATGGATGCGCTGCTGATGCTGCATTCCACCGTCGAAGCCTATGGCTATGTGGGGCGCGGCGATTTTCTAATCGATAGCTTAGGTCAGCTCGAACGGCGACCCGAACGCGAAGTGTCGCCCTATTTATTTTGTGGGCTGCAAATCCTGCACCCCCGGCTTTTGGAAAATCCGCCGGGACGCGTATTCTCCTTGAATGCCCTTTATGACCGCGCCATCCTGGCCGGGAGATTGTTCGGCATTGTCAACGACGGCGAATGGTTTCACATCGGCACCCCGGACGGGCTCAGCCAGGCCGAGGGCTATTTGAACCAAAAATTTGCCGGCCGCCGCCGGCGCTGAGGCTGAGGTTTAGGCCATGAGCGAGACGCAACCGGGCCCGAACGTATTTACCATCCCCGCCGGCCAGCCCTTCGTGGACGCCCTGGCCGCCGGCCTGCTGGCCCGTAGCAGCGGCGGCGCGGCGGAACTGGCCGATAGCACCGTCTTGCTGCCGACCCGGCGCGCGCTGCGCTCCTTGCGCGAAGCGTTCTTGCGCCAGTCGGGCGGCGCGCCGCTTTTATTGCCGCGCATGATGCCCCTCGGCGATATCGACGAGGACGCGCTGGCCATCGTCAGCGCCGAGGATCTGCCGGGCGGGGCCCACTTTGACGTTGCGCCGGCGATCCCCGCCCTGCAGCGCCGTCTGGCGCTGACCAAACTGGTCTTGAAACAGCATGGCGGTGATATCTCCCTGGAACAGGCCTCAACCCTGGCCGCCGAGCTGGCGCATTTTCTCGATCAGGTGCAGACCGAGCGCTTGAGCTTCGATGGCCTCAAAGGGCTGGTGAGCGAAGACTATGCCGAGCATTGGCAGATCACCCTCGAATTCCTCACCATCCTCACCCAGCATTGGCCGGGCATCCTGGCGGAAAAAGACGCCATCGATCCGGCGTTGCGCCGTAACCAGATTCTCGAAGCCCAGGCTGAACACTGGCGCTGCCATCCTCCCGCCGGGCCGGTGATCGCCGCCGGCTCCACTGGCTCTATTCCGGCGACGGCGGAACTGCTCAGCGTCATTGCCGGACTGCCGGCGGGCGCCCTGGTGCTGCCCGGCCTCGATACCGAACTTGATCCGGCCAGTGTCTCCGATGTGCCCCACCATCCCCAGTTTGGCATGATGGCCTTGTTGGATGGATTAGACGTAGCGCCGGCGGATGTACCGGTCTGGCCCTCTGAAATGGCCGGCGAACCCCATGCGGGGCGGGCGCGGTTAATTGCCGAGGTGATGCGCCCGGCCCGGGAAACCAGCCAGTGGCGGCGCTTGAGCGCACCGGACGAAGCGACCCTTGCCGGCCTACAGCGCATCGATTGCCCGGGCACCGAAGATGAGGCGCGCCTGATCGCCCTGATGATGCGCGAAGCGCTGGAAACGCCGGCGCGCACCGCCGCCCTGGTAACCCCCGACCGGCGCTTGGCGCGCCGGGTAGCGGCCGAGTTGAAGCGTTGGCATATCGCGGTGGATGATTCTGCCGGCCTACCACTTGCCCATACCGGACCCGGTGCGTTCCTGAATTTGACCGCCGAATTGGTGGCCGGCAGCTTTACACCGGTGGGCCTGTTGTCCCTTGGCAAACACCCCTTGGCGGCGCTGGGCCGGGCGCCGGCAACCTTGCGCCGGGAAATTCGCGCCCTTGAAATGGCCGTGCTTAGAGGGCCGAGGCCGGAGCCGGGCCTAGCCGATTTGATATTGCGCCTGGAGAAAGATGAGAAGAAAAAGCGGCCCGAACTGGTCGAACTCCTGCAAACCCTGGAAGAGGCCGCCAAGCCGTTTGCCGAAATCCTAACTGGCCCACCCGCCGATCTTAGCGTTATCGCCAAGGCCCACGCCGCCTTTGCCGAAGCGGTGGCCGCATCCGAAGCCAACCCCGGGCCGGACCGCTTATGGTCAGGGGATGCCGGCGAGACCGCCGCCGCCTTTATCGACGAATTGTTGCAGGCCGCCGATGCCTTGGGACCCATCGATGGCGCCAGCTATCCGGGCCTGTTGCAGGCGCTCATGGCTGGGCGCGCCGTCCGCCCGCGCTTCGGCAGCCACGCCCGGCTATTTATATGGGGCCTGTTGGAAGCCCGGCTGCAACGCACGGATCTGTTGATCCTCGGCGGGCTGAACGAGGGCACCTGGCCGATGGATGTGGGCGCCGATCCGTGGATGAGCCGGCCCATGCGCCGCCAGTTCGGCCTGGCGCCGCCGGAACGGCGCATCGGCCTCGCGGCCCATGATTTCGCGCAAGCCTTTTCCGCACCCGAAGTGACGATGACCCGGGCGCTCCGGGTTGATGGAGTGCCGACGGTGCCGTCGCGCTGGCTCAAAAAACTCGATACCATTCTCACTGGCGCCGGCGCCGGCGATTATCTTTTCCCGTCTGACCAATGGCTGCACTGGCAGGCTCAGTTGGATGCGCCGGCCAGCCAAATCCGCATCGGCCCGGCATCGTACCGGCCGCCATTGGAAGCCAGGCCGCGCCAGCTTTCGGTAACCCAGGTGGAAACCTGGATGCGCGATCCCTACGCCATTTATGCGCGCCATATCCTGCGCCTCAGGGAATTGCCGGAATTGGATGCGCCTCCGGACCGGGCCGATTACGGCACCATCATCCACGGCATTCTGGACAAGTTCACCGCCGCCCATCCGGCGCAATTGGCGGTGGGCGCCTTGGACGAATTGCTGGAAATGGGCCGCCAGGAATTTGGCCGTATGCTGGCGCAGCCGGGAATATGGGCTTTCTGGTGGCCCAAGTTTGAACGCATCGCCGCCTGGTTCGTGGAGACCGAGGCGGCGCGGCGCACCGGTATTGAGCGCATCCATTCGGAGACCAAAGGCACGCTCAGATTAGAAGGGCCCTGCGGCACCTTCACCCTGACCGCCATCGCCGACCGCATCGAAATTCTGTCCGGCGGCGGCATTGGCATTGGCGACTATAAAACCGGCGCGGTACCATCGGCAAAAGAAGTCGCCGCCGGCTTTTCGCCGCAGCTTCCCTTGGAGGCCGCTATCGCCGTGGCCGGCGGCTTTGACGGCATTGAAGCGGGCGAAGTAACCGCGCTGGATTACTGGCGCCTGACCGGAACCGAGCCGGCCGGCCAGGTGCGCAGCGCCGGCGGCGATGCGGGCGAGCTGGCTGACGAAGCACACGAGGGGTTGCTGGAACTGATCACCCGCTTTGATGATCCCGCCACGCCCTACGAAGCCCGCCCGCGCCCGGCCCAAGCGCCCCGCTACAGCGCCTATGAACATCTCGCCCGCATCAAGGAATGGACCGCGGCCGATGGCGGTGAAGATGCATGAGCATAGTCCCGCTCATCTCAGATGATCCCAATGCCCGCCAGCGGCTGGCCGCCGATCCCGAAGCCTCGGTCTGGGTGTCGGCGTCGGCGGGCACCGGCAAGACCAAGGTTCTGACCGACCGGGTGCTGGGATTGCTGGTGACGGCGCCCGATCTGGAACCGCAGAAAATCCTCTGCATCACTTTTACAAGGGCGGCGGCGGCGGAAATGGAAACCCGCATCGCCGACCGGCTCGGCCGCTGGGCCATGGTTAGCGACGACAAGCTTACCTATGAGTTAGAAGCGCTGCTCGGCGGCAAACCGTCGGAGCGGCAGATGGACCGGGCCCGGCATCTTTTTGCCCTGGTGCTGGATACGCCGGGCGGCATGAACATCCAGACCCTGCACGCCTTTTGCCAGTCCCTGCTGCGCCGCTTTCCCCTGGAAGCCAACATTGCGCCCCACTTCGCCTTGTTGGATGAGCGCGATGCCGACGAAATGCTGCTCGACGCGGAAGACGATCTGTTGCGCTTGGCGCGGCGCGATGCGGACGCGTCCATCGCCAAGGCCCTCGCCAATCTGACCCTGCAGATCGGCGATGCCGACCGGTTCACTGGATTGCTGGCCAATCTGGCCCGCGCAAGGGGGCGCCTTGGCCGTTTGCTGGAAGACGCCGGCGGCATCGCGCCCTTGATCCGCCGCGTGCAGGAATTGCTGGGCGTCGGCCCCGGCGAAAGCCGCGCATCCCTCGCCGAGGCCGCCTCCCGCGACGATGCCTTCGACCAGATGGGATTGCGCCTGGCGCTGGATGCGTTGGCGGATGGCTCGAAAACCGACCAGCAGCGCGGCGCCGTCCTTGCCAACTGGCTGGCCCTGGAAAGCCGCGGGCTGGACGCGTTTGAGCCTTATGCCAATGTCTATCTCACCGGAGACAGGTTCAAGGGCGATGTTGCCATCCGCAAGACGCTAATCACCAAGAAGGCCGCCGAAAAATCCCCCGGCGTCGATACCATCTTAGCCGCAGAAGCGGCGCGCATTCAGCGCTGCTATCAGACCATGCAGGCGGCCACGGTGGCCGAATGCACCGAAGCCATGTTGCGCGTCGGCGAGGCACTGGTGGAAGGCTATCAAAGCCGCAAAGCGCGGCGCGGGCTTTTGGATTATGACGACCTGATCGCCGAGGCCGGGCAATTGCTGGAACGTCCGGGCGTCGCCCCCTGGGTGCTGTTCAAGCTGGATGGCGGCATCGATCACATCCTGATCGACGAGGCCCAGGATACCAGCCCCGATCAATGGCGCATCGTCGAAGCCATCGCCAACGAATATTTCGCCGGCGCCGGCACCCACGAGACCCGGCGCACCGTGTTCGCGGTGGGCGACGTCAAACAATCCATCTATTCGTTCCAGGGCGCCGATCCCAGCGCCTTCCAGGCGATGCGCGCGCATTTCGGCGCGCAGGTGCCGGCGGCCGATGAAACCTGGCGGGATGTGGATCTCAACATGTCTTTCCGCTCGGCGCCCGCTGTCTTGCAGGCCGTCGATGCGGTGTTCAGCCAGGATACTGCCGCCCAGGGCGTCGCCCTTGATGGCAATCCCATCCACCACCTTGCATCGCGCAAGGGCGCCGCTGGTCTGGTCGAGCTGTGGCAACCGGTGGAGCCCAGGGAAAGCGACGATCCACCCCCCTGGAAGCCGCCGGTGGAAAGGGTGCGGGGCGACGTGCCGCAGACCCGATTGGCGCGCCTGGTTGCGGCGCGCATTGCCAAGATGGTGGAGGGCAGCGAGCTGCTCGAAGCCCATGGGCGGCCGATCCGGGCGGGCGACATCATGGTTCTGGTGCGCCACCGCACCGGATTTGTCGATGATCTGGTGCGCGCCCTGAAAGAAGCCAGCGTCGGCGTCGCCGGCGTCGACCGCATGGTGCTCACCGAGCAGATCGCGGTTATGGATTTGATGGCCATGGCGCGCGTTGCCTTGTTGCCCGAAGACGATCTGAACCTCGCCTGCGTCCTCAAAAGCCCGCTTTTGGGTTTGTCCGAAGACGATCTCTTTCAGCTTGCCTATGGGCGAAACGGAACCTTGTGGGATACGCTTCGAAACCGGGCGCAAGGCGGCGAGACGGTTTACGCGGACGCCTACTATCATCTAGGCAATGTGGCGGCGCGCGCCGATCACAGCCAGCCGTTCGAATTTTTCAGCGAGATATTGAGCGGCGAAATGCGCGGCCGGGAAAAGCTGCTGGCGCGCCTCGGCCCCGACGCGGAGGACCCGATCGGCGAGTTTCTCAATCTGGCACTGCAATTCGAAGCCAGCCACGTGCCTAGCCTCGAAGCCTTTTTGCACTGGCTGAGCTCAAGCGAGGTGGAGATCAAGCGCGATCTGGAACAGGGCAATATCGACGCCGTCCGGGTGATGACCGTGCACGGCGCCAAGGGTTTGCAGGCGCCTATTGTATTCCTGCCCGATACCATGCAGGTGCCGATCACATCGGCTGGACTGTTGTGGCCGGAGGGCGAGGACAAGCGCGACCACGCCTTATTGTGGCCGCCCCGGCGCGCCTTTTATGATCCGGTGTCCGAGGCCGAGCTGGATAAGCTCAAGGCGCACCGGGACGAGGAATACCGGCGGCTTCTGTATGTGGCCATGACCCGGGCCGAGGACCGGCTCTATGTTTGCGGCTGGCGCAGCAAAAACGCAGAGCCCGAGGATTGCTGGTACCACCTGATCCGGGGCGGGCTGGAAGATATCGCCGAACCCGCACCTGAGCCGTTTTTGCAAAGCCATGGCGAGACCGCGTCCGCCGAAGTGCTGCGCCTCACATCCAGCCAGACCGATGCGGTGGAGGAAGAAGCCGAAATTCCATCCGAAATATTGGCGCCGCTGCCCGACTGGGCGCTAGCGCCGCCAGCGCCGGAGCCCGAAGCGCCGACACCTTTGATGCCGTCGCGCCCCGATGGCGAGGAGCCAGCCGCCGTTTCGCCGCTCGGCGGCCCGGACGGGTCACGGTTCCTAAGGGGAAATCTGGTGCACGCCTTGCTGCAAACCTTGCCCGAGTTGGACGAGGCGCAGCGCCCGGCGGCAGCCAAGGCGTACCTGGCGCGCCCGGTGCATGGGCTGGATGGGGCAGCGCAAGCGGCCATCGCCAGCGAAACATTGGGCGTACTGGCCGATCCTGAATTTGCCGAATTGTTCGGGCCGGGCAGCCGCGCCGAAGTTCCCCTGACCGGGCGAATCGGTGATCAAATTGTGTCCGGCCAGTTGGATCGCATACTTGTGAAAGAAAATGAGGTTTGGGTGATCGACTTCAAGACCAACCGGCCGCCGCCCCGCATCGAGGCCCAGGTGCCGGAGGTTTATGTGAGGCAAATGGCCATATACCGCACCGCTTTGAGCCAGATTTATCCGGGCCGGCGGGTGCGCTGTGTTTTGCTTTGGACGGTGGAAGCGCGGCTCATGGAAATCTCCGAAGAGCTTCTGGAAGCGGCTGCACCTTGACGCCCAAGGACGGCAAACATAAATTAAAATCATCGTTCAACAACCTCTGGAGCGCGCCCTGCGTTCCGAAATTGAATAGGAAAGAATAATGGCCAAACAAGTAACCGATGATTCCTTCCAGGCCGATGTGATCGACGCCTCCGAGCCCGTGCTGGTGGATTTTTGGGCCGAATGGTGCGGACCCTGCAAACAGATCGCCCCGGCGTTGGAAGAAATCGAAGGCGAACTTGGCGAAAAACTGACCATCGCCAAGGTCAATATCGACGACAATCCGCAGACGCCGACCAGTTATGGTGTGCGCGGCATTCCCACCTTGATGCTATTCAAAAACGGCGAAGTGGCCTCCACCAAGGTCGGCGCGCTGCCGAAAAGCAAATTGAAGGAATGGATCGAAAGCGTCATTTGAATTAGGACATGATCTCCGTTGCGATTACTATCAAACCCCGCCCCTCGGCGGGGTTTTCGCGTTTCTGGACCTAACCCATGACTGACGCCTATCAAAGCTGGGATTTTACCAAGGAGCTTAATCCCCAGTTCCTGAACTATGTCTGCCTTTTGGGCGGGCACGCACCGCCGGTCCTGACGGGCGGCTTTCGCTATTGCCAGATCGGTTGCGGCACCGGCGTCAGTTTAAGCGGCATCGCCGCCATGTATCCCAATGGCGAATTCATCGGCATCGACAATGATCCGGCGTGCATCGATGCTGCGGTCGCTCTGGCGGCGGACGCAGATCTCGACAACGTGCAATTTCTGCATCGGGAATTGGCGAAACTGGCCGGCGCAGACTTGCCCGCGTTCGATTATATAGCCTTGAGCGATGTCTATTCCCTGGCCGATCCGGCCATCCATGGCGCTTTGTTGCTGATCGCCGGCGCGCATCTGGCCCCCGGCGGCGTATCGTTCGTCAACTACCACGCCTTGCCGGGATTTTCGGCGCTGGCCAATTTACGGGATTTGGCGCGCTTCCATACCGTTTCGTTAACTCACGATGATGCCACCAAGGCGCAAGCCGGTTTGGACTATCTGGCCCATTTGCGAGACAAGAAGGCCGGCTTGTTCGCCGACAATCCGGCTTTAAGCGCCTATCTGGACGACATGATGGGCACCGATATTGACCGCCTGGCCCACGATTTGTTTGCAGCCCCGGTGCGGGCGTTGCATTTCCATCAGGTGGCGGACGAGATGGACGGCATCGGCCTTGCCTATTCGGGCAGCGCAACACTGAACCTCAATTTCATCGATATCGCCGTGCCCCCGGATTTTCATGATCTCTTGCGAAAATCGGCCACCCGCACCGCGTTTGAGACCCACGGAGATGCGATCCGCAACCAGACTTACCGCCGGGATGTGTTCACCAAGGACGCCCCGGAGCTGGACGAGGCAGCGCGGGACGCCAAGCTGGCAGAGATACCTTTCGGCACGCTTTGCGATGCGGACGCCTTCCAGCGCCAGGTCCGCTTCGGCGAGGTTGATCTGAGCTTCGACGCCGAGATATTCGAGCTGGTGATCGCCGCCGCCAGCGATGGTGCCAAGACGGCGGCGCAAATGGCGGATATGGACGGCTTCGGCGGCTACGGTCCTGAGATAATCACCGACGCCGCCCGTTTTTTGAGCGCCGGCGAACAGCTATTGCCGTTCAACGCCGCCACCAGCCCAGCCCCGGCGGCGGCCCTTGGCGCGGACAAATTCGCGCTGCCGGTACGTTTTAATTTCGCCATTCTGAAACAAAGGCTGCTCAAACAGCCGACCCTTGGTTTCGTCTCCACTGCCGCCGGTGCAGGTTTTGAGATTTCGATGATGGACGCGCTCTTTGCCCTTTGCGCCGCCGAGGCGCCGGCAGGCCAGCTCTCCGATCATATATTCAACCGATTATTCGAAGCCCGTCAGCAAATGATCTTTGAGGAAGGCAGCGAAACCGAAGCCATCAAAACCGCGCTGATAGAGTTTCGCGCCCACCGCTTGCCGAAATTCCTGGAGCTGGGATTCCTGGCGCCTGGTTAGTTCTGCCCAAGAACGTACCCCGCCAGATAGAGCGATCCGCAAATCAATATGCGGCCCGGCGCGGCGTCCGATAGCGCGGCAATGGCCACTTCAACCGATGCCACCGGCTCACCCTCAAGACCTAGCTCCGATGCCAGTCCCGCCACATCATCCGCACCAAGGCTGGCCTCCTCACCGGGGATGGCGACCGCGAACAGCTTGGTGGCATGGGCAGCGAGCGGGCTTAAGAACCCGGACGGGTCTTTGGAATTCAAAATGCCGGCGATCAAATAGAGCGGCTTGTCGTTCCAGGCGGCGGCCTGGGCCGCCAGCACCTGCCCGGCCGCCCCATTGTGGCCGCCATCCAGCCACAACTCCCAGCCGCCGGGCAGCCCCGATGCCAACTTGCCGCCGTCCAGCCGTTGCAGCCGGGCTGGCCAGTGCACCAATTTCATCCCCTCGGCGACGGCGGCTTCATCGATCAACGGCGCGTCCAGCTGGTCCAGGATAGCAACCGCCTGGGCCGCGTTGGCGGCTTGGTGGGCGCCAAGAAGTCCCGGCGACGGCAGTTGCAGTGTGCGCTGACCAGTGGTCACGGTGAGGCCTTCGCCTCCGGCTTCAAAGGTCCAGCCATCGCCCTCCACAATTAGCTGCGCGTCCAGCTCCCCAGCCCGCGCCAGGATGACTTCGGCGGCGGCGGGGCTTTGCAGGGCCAGCACGCAAGCCACATCCGCCTTCAATATCCCAGCCTTTTCGGCGGCGATTTCGGGGAGCGTTTCGCCCAGAAATCCCACATGATCGATGGAGATGGGCGTCAGCGCGGTGAGCGACGGGCGGGCGATGACGTTGGTGGCATCCAAGCGCCCACCCAGACCGGTTTCCAAAAGCAACAGATCAGCGGGCGTGCGGGCGAAGGCGAGATACGCAACCGCCGTGGTCATCTCGAAGAAGGTGATGGGTTCCTCGCCATTGACCGCCTCGCATTCCTCGATCAAGGCCAACAAAGCGGCGTCTTCAATTTGGCGGCTGGCAACGCAGATGCGTTCGTTAAAGCGCACCAGATGCGGCGAAGTATAAGCGTGTACCTTTTGCCCGGCGGCCTCGGCAATGGCGCGCGCAAAAGCAATGACCGAGCCCTTGCCGTTGGTGCCGGCCACATGGACCACCGGTGGCAACGATGCTTCGGGATTGCCGAGGCGATCCAGCAAGCGTTCGATCCGGCCGAGGGACAGATCGATAATTTTGGGGTGCAGACGATTGAGGCGGGCCGCCAGATCGAGGGAGCCCGCGCCCCCCTGGCTCATTTTGGCTTATCCGCCCGGGCGACGCCGGCGGCCAACTCGCGCACCAGCTTGTGCACCGCCGCCGCGCATCCGGCGCCGATATTACTGGCCAGTTCCGATACCAGGGCCGAGCCGACAACAACCGCATCGGCGCACTCGGCAACTTCAGCGGCCTGATCGGGGGTGCGGATGCCGAAGCCGACGGCGATGGGCAGATCGGTGGCACGCTTCAGCCTGGCAACGGCGCTGGCGATATCGCTTTGCACCGCCGATTTGGTGCCGGTGATGCCGGTGATTGAAACGTAATAGACAAAACCGCCGGCATTTTTGACCACCACTGGCAAGCGCGCATCATCGGTGGTCGGCGCCGTCAGATAAATTAGATCGATGCCGGAGCTTTTTAAGGGCGCCAGCAACTCGTCCTCTTCCGGCGGCAGATCGACGATGATCAAGCCATCGACGCCAGCCTCGGCGGCATCGTTCAAAAACTTATCCGGGCCATAGATATAGATGGGATTGTAATAGCCCATGAGGATGATCGGTGTTGCGTCATCGGATTTGCGAAACTCCCGCACCAGCGCCAGGGTAGTCTGCATGGACGCGCCGGCGGCTAGCGCCCTTTGGCTGGAAAGCTGGATCGCCGGGCCGTCTGCCATGGGATCGGAAAACGGCATGCCCAGCTCGATCAAATCGGCGCCCGCATCGGTCATCCCCATCAGGATTTCCCGGGAAGTTTCGGGATCGGGATCGCCGGCGGTCAAAAACGTGACCAGACCGGCACGCCCTTTCTCGGCCAATTCGGCAAAGCGCACCTCGATGCGGGCGCTCATTTCCGCGCCTCCAAATACTTAGCGACAGAATCCAGATCCTTATCGCCGCGGCCACTCATATTGATGACCATCAGGTGATCGGCGGGCAGATCGCAGGCGATCTTGCCAGCGTAAGCGATGGCGTGGGCCGATTCCAGCGCCGGCACGATGCCTTCGATGCGGGTGCAAAGCTGGAAGCTTTCGACCGCTTCGGCATCGGTGACCGACACATATTCGACGCGTCCCACATCGTGCAGCCAGGAATGCTCCGGGCCAATACCGGGATAATCGAGGCCGGCGGAAATGGAATGCGCCTCGGTGATCTGGCCGTCATCGTCCTGCAATAAATAGGTGCGGTTGCCGTGCAAGACGCCGGCGCCGCCGGCACTGAGGCTGGCTGCGTGGCGCCCGGTTTCGATGCCTTCGCCGGCGGCCTCGACGGCGATGATGCGCACATCGGCGTCGTCCAGGAACGGATGGAACAATCCCATGGCGTTAGAGCCGCCGCCGATACAGGCGAGCAAGCTGTCGGGCAAGCGTCCCTCGGCTTCCAATATCTGAGCCTTGGTTTCATCGCCGATCACTGATTGGAAATCGCGCACCATGGATGGATAGGGGTGCGGGCCGGCGACGGTGCCGATCAAATAATAGGTGTCGCTTACATTGGCGACCCAGTCGCGCAAAGCTTCGTTCATGGCGTCTTTAAGGGTCGAAGAGCCGGACGTCACCGGCTTCACCTCGGCGCCCAAAAGTTCCATGCGCAAAACATTGGGGGCCTGGCGCTCAATATCCGTGGCGCCCATATATATGGTACAGGGCAGATCAAACAGGGCGCAGACGGTGGCGGTGGCGACGCCATGCTGGCCGGCGCCGGTCTCGGCGATGATACGCGTCTTGCCCATGCGCCGTGCCAGCAATATCTGGCCGATGCAGTTATTGATCTTGTGGGCGCCGGTATGGTTCAGATCTTCGCGCTTGAAATAGATTTTGGCGCCGCCCAGATGGCGGCTCATACGCTCGGCGAAATAGAGCGGCGTCGGGCGGCCCACATAGTGTTTTAAATAGCCGGCAAACTCGGCCCAAAAGGCTTCGTCGCCATCCAGGGCGTGGTAGGCGCGCTCCACTTCCAAGATCAGCGGCATCAGAGTTTCGGCCACATAGCGGCCACCATAAATGCCGAAATGACCGTTTTCGTCGGCGCCGGTGCGGTAACTGTTGAGATCACTCATGGCCGCTTTTTTAGTTGTATCGGGCTGGAAAATCGAGCGAATTCGGCGGCACGGCAGCGGAAATTATATCGCTGCGGCAGCGGCCAGGAAGGCACAGATTTTATCGGGGCTTTTAACGCCGGGCGCATCCTCGACCCCGGAGGAAACATCCACTTGGGACGCGCCGCTTGAAGCCACTGCCTGGGCCAGATTTTCCGCCGTCAACCCGCCGGCCAGCATCCACGGCAGCGCCATCTCGGCGCCGGCCAGCAGGGTCCAGTCGAAGGCCAGGGCATTGCCGCCGGGCAAGGCGTCGGTCCGGTCCTTGGGCGCCATGGCATCGAACAACAACTGATCGGCGGCGCCCTGGTAGGCGGCGGCAGCGGCCAAATCGGCACGCGCCGCCAGCTTGATCACCTTCATGACCTTTGTGCCGGTTCGGGCGCGAATATTATTGGTCCGTTCCGGCGTTTCGGCGCCATGCAGCTGGATCATATCGAATTGGTTTTGCGCGAAGACCCGGTCGATATCGGTATCCGAGGGGTTAACGAAAAGTGCCACCCGATGAACCCCCAGCGGTACCCGTTCGGTTAAGCTGCGCGCCTCGGCTGGCTTCAGGTTGCGCGGCGACGGCGGATAAAACACGAAACCCACATAGCGGGCGCCGCCCTCGACAGCCACATCGACGCTTTCCGGGCTCGCCAAGCCGCAAATTTTAACCTCGATATTGGCGGAATTGGCGTTAGGCGGCATTGGCAAGCTCGTCGCCGATTTTCTCGGCGGCGGCCACCGGATCATCGGCGCCGGTAATAGCGCGCCCGATGACCAGGAAATCGGCGCCGCGCGCTACCGCATCGGACGGCGTTAAAATGCGCTTCTGATCGCCTGCCGCTGCCCATAGAGGGCGGATGCCCGGGGTCAAAAGTTTGAAATCAGCCCCCATGGCGGCGCGCAACGGCTCAATCTCGGCGCCGGAACAGACGACGCCATCCAACCCCGCAGAGCCGGCAAGGCGCGCCAGACGCACCACCTGGTCTTCGACCGTACCGGTGACGCCGGCGGCGGCCAGATCGGCCTCGTCGAGGGAGGTTAGAACCGTCACCCCCAAGATCAACGGTTTGGGCACACCCAATCTATCCGCTTCTTCGCCCGCCGCGTCGGCTGCCGCCACCATCATGGCACTGCCGCCGGCGGCATGGACGTCGAGAATTATTGGCGCCATGGCGATGGCCGAGCGGACGGCGCCGGCCACGGTGTTGGGAATATCGTGAAATTTCAGGTCCAGGAACAGCGGCA
>Ga0209558_1000206_pt1 | contig 57138 bp, 52 predicted proteins | sample SaaInlV_150m_DNA_3_FD_184674 | JGI IMG/M metagenome (GOLD analysis project Ga0209558, IMG submission 184674) | Marine microbial communities from expanding oxygen minimum zones in the Saanich Inlet - Saanich Inlet SI074_LV_120m_DNA (SPAdes) (version 2) | ecosystem: Environmental > Aquatic >...
ATCGGGGAGCCCGTTCACCCAATCGCCGGGGTATCCGGCGGCGCGCATCTTGTCGCCGCCGCCGGGGGGGAACGCCGCATCACGGGCCATCGCGCCATAGCGCCGCCCGATCTGGCGTTTTAGCTCGCGCTCCCAATCGCTGGGAGGCTCGGGCTCGGCCAACAGTTAGTGCGGCATATGGTCCGGGTTCCAGAAGGTGCCCGAACGGATCATGCCGGCAATGCGCTCGCCATGCTCTAGCCAGCAATTCTCGTTATATTTGGCCTGCTCTTCCGGATCGAAATCGACCCGCTCCGTGCGGGCTTCCCATTTGCCGTCGCCAAGATAATCCACCACCGCATAGGCCGGGCGCGGATCGCCATCCCAACTCATGCCGACGGCGGCGGCGCAGACCACGGTCTGTTTCTTGCCGTCCTTGTCGAGATTGCGGACCGAGGGGCCGTGAATATGGCCATGGGCCATAATATCGGCGTCAAATCCCTTGAGCTTATCGGCCAGTTCGTCGTCGGTCAGGCGGAAGGGAAAGGCGTCAGCATCTCCGATATCATAGGGCGTTGCGTGGTAGACATGAAAATCGTGGCCCTGCTCCGGCGTATAGGTGATGGAAAACGGCCGCTTCAACAGCCAATCGATCTGCGAATCGCTCAGCCGCCCGCGGGTCATGGCCGACATGCGGAACATCCACTCCTGGTGCGGGCTTTTCGGGGTCATCGTTTCGTCCAGGCGTTGCGCCGCCCAAAGGTCCACATTGCCGGCGATAACGTCGATTTCCGGGCGGTCCATCATGCGCTGGACAATGACTTCCGGATCCGGCCCAAGCCCGACCAAATCGCCAATGACGATTGTTTTGTCCGGGTTTTCCTTGGCCACGGCTGCTTCAACAGCTTCCAATTGCGGTATTTGCCCGTGAATATCCGAATAAAGGCAATATCTCATTTTCATGGTGTTTTCCTTTCCTCTGCCCCGGCAGATCAAATTACAAACGGTCGGCGCCATTAAGGTGACGCCGCGTCCTGGCATGTTATATACCAAAATCGGGCTCGGCGCGGCAAACGCAAATATTGCCAATACCCCTTGTAAACGTGCCGATTAGGGGGTAAACGGCGGGCCGCACAATCCCCATAAACTTGAACGAACGGGCAGCCATGACCGGCGATAGCGAACTGCATCCTTACCGAACCAACACCTGCGGCGAATTGCGCCTCGAAGATGCCGGCCAGCGGGCGCGGCTTTCGGGCTGGGTGCACCGCAAGCGCGACCACGGCAATCTTCTGTTTCTGGATTTGCGCGATCATTACGGGCTTACCCAGTGCGTCATTGAGGCGACCGGGGCATTGTTCGCCCAAGTGGAAGCGGCGCGCCCGGAAAGCGTTATCACGGTGACCGGGCCGATCGAAAAGCGCTCCGACGATACTATAAATTCAGACCTGCCGACCGGCGCGGTGGAACTGCGCATCGAGGATTTTACCCTGGAATCCCAATCCGATGTTTTGCCCATCATGGTTTCAGGTGAGGCGGATTTCCCCGAAGATTTGCGTCTTCGCTACCGGTTCATCGATCTTCGCCGCGAAGAGGTGCATGCCAATATTCTCTTGCGCAGCCGGGTCATCTCGTCGATCCGGACGCGCATGACCGATCAGGGGTTTCAGGAAATCCAGACGCCGATCCTGACGGCGTCGTCACCGGAAGGGGCCAGGGATTTTCTGGTGCCGAGCCGCCTGCATCCGGGCAAGTTCTATGCATTGCCGCAGGCGCCGCAGATTTTTAAGCAACTGCTGATGGTCGGCGGCTTTGACAAATATTTCCAGATCGCACCCTGTTTCCGCGATGAAGACGCCCGCGCCGACCGCTCGCCGGGCGAGTTCTATCAATTGGACATGGAGATGTCCTATTGCACCCAGGACGATGTCTTCGATGCGCTGGAGCCGGTGCTGCACGGCGTGTTCGAGGAATTTGCCGGCGGCAAGGCAGTGACCGCGCTGCCTTTTCCGCGCATTCCTTATGCCGTTTCCATGCAGAAATACGGCTCCGACAAGCCCGACCTCCGCAATCCCATCGAAATGAGCGACGCAACCGATACCTTCCGGGGCTCGGACTTCAAAATATTCGCCGGCATGATCGACAAAAATCCAGAGGTTCGGGTGTGGGCGATCCCAGGTCCGGGCGGCGGTTCCAGAGCCTTTTGTGACCGGATGAATTCCTGGGCCCAGGGCGAGGGCCAGCCGGGGCTTGGCTATATTTTCTTCCGTGACGGCGAAGGCGCCGGGCCTGTTGCCAAAAACATCGGGCCGGAGCGCACCGAAGCCTTGCGCGACGAATTGGGTTTGAAGGACGGCGACGCGGTGTTTTTTGTCGCTGGCGTGCCGAGGGATTTCGCGCCTTTCGCGGCTGCGGCGCGGATCAAAGTTGGTGATGACCTGGAGCTTTGCGAAAAGGACGTGTTCCGATTCTGCTGGGTCAACGACTACCCCATGTTCGAAATGGACCAGGACACCGGCAAGATCGAATTCAGCCACAACCCGTTTTCCATGCCCCAAGGCGGGCTCGAAGCGTTGGACGGCGATGATCCGCTGGCCGTTCTTGCCTATCAATACGACATCGTTTGCAACGGCGTTGAGCTGTCTTCTGGCGCCATCCGAAACCACCGCCCCGATATTATGTACAAGGCCTTCGATATTGCCGGCTATGGGCGCGACGTGGTGGAGCGGGAATTTGGCGGCCTGCTCAACGCCTTTAAGTTCGGCGCCCCGCCCCATGGCGGCTCGGCGCCGGGGATCGACCGCATTGTCATGCTGTTGGCCGATGAGCCCAATATCCGCGAAGTGATCGCCTTTCCGATGAACCAGCAGGCCGAGGATTTGCTAATGAATGCGCCCTCGGAAATAACGCCGGAGCGGTATAAGGAACTGCACATCAAGGCTGATTTGCCGAAGGTAAAGACCAAAAAGGACGATATCGAATAGCGGCGAGCCCGAGATCGAGGCGTTCGTGGAAGATTAGTGCCGCCGGCTACAGGCTGTAGTTCTTGGCGCGGAGGCTCAGCGCCGGCAATTTGAACGGTGTCCGCCCCGGCTCCGGCGCGTCGTCCAATTCCGCCGGCAGATCGGGGATTTGCTCGATCGAATACAGCAATTTCAGGATCAATCGTGTCCGCTCGATTATTCTTGGATCATCGGATTTGTGGTCCATTTCGAATTTCAGGCGCTGGCGCCAGACCTTGGTGTAATCCCGGGCCCGGTCCGGGCGCGCCTTTTCACCGGTCAGGGCGCCGATGGTATCATCGAAATTGGGCATCAACTCTGATTGAAAGGCCAACTGCGCATACTGATCGCGCGGCAAATAGCCGGCGAAATAGAGGTCAAAACTCAAATCCACCATTTCACGCGGGGATATCTGGTGCACATCGTAGGTCCGGGAAATCTCGTGAAGGCTGAGGCTGCGCCCGGCGGTGATTACGGCGTCGGGGTCCCTGAACCGGGGCTCCGTCCGCCCGCCGTCCGCGGCGTCCCTCTGATTGTTGCCTTCGCGCGCTTGCATGTCAGCCTGCCGCCCGCTTAACCCGCAGCTCGGGCCAGCGCGGCGGGTTCGCCATTTGTTAACGACCGCCGTTTGGGAACTTCGGGGACACCGCCGGAAACTTTGAGTTGCTTGATGGTGTACATCGCCTGATCGGCGCTGGCGATCAGGGTCGCCGCGTTATCGCCGCCCTGAAAGGCCTGGATGCCGAAGCTGGCGCTGATCTCGATCCTTTCGTTGTTCCACAGGACCGATGACTGGTTGAGTATTAGGTTCAAGGTTTCGGCGCGGGCAAGGCCATCTTCGCGGTTGGTGCCGGTCAAGAGGATCGCGAATTCGTCGCCGCCGAGGCGTCCAACCACGTCCATTTCCCGGGTATTTTCGCGCAATACCTTTGCCACCTGGCGCAGAACATCGTCACCCGCAGCGTGCCCGTGGGTATCGTTGACCGGTTTGAAATTGTCCAGGTCCACATAGACCAGCACGCCTTCCTCTTCCTGGCGCTCGGCCCGCGACAGGGTGCGATTAAGTTCTAGCTCGAACCCGCGGCGGTTGGCGAGCTTGGTTAACTCGTCGGTGGTCGCCAATTGCTCCAGATAGGCAATCCGGTCCGATTGCTCGCCGACCGTCGCCTTCAAAACTTCTGCTTCGGTCAAGATGATATCGATCGCATTCAGAAGTGTGCTCTGTCCGCCTTGTTCCGCGTTGGCGGCGCCGAGGCGTACTGGGATAAACGGAAGAAGCTCGCGTAATCGTGCGGAAATTTCGGCAAGGCTGATCGCCACGTTGGATTGGGCGCCCTTGGCCGCCATTGCTATTGTATTCACCTGGTGTTCCTTTCGAGCCGTAGGCCCAATTTTTTTGTTGGCTTCCTTAGTAAAGGAAAACATTTACAATCGCCTTAACGGAGCAAACATTGTGCCATTCATTAAAAATTATAAAACATAATAAAAACAATGGAATATGGATATTATTTAAATAGATAAATTAATAAAACTCTGGCAAAATTTGGGATGGCTCGGCAAATTAATCCACCCTTGTCAGCGGGCAGTATCCGAGAATTGATCGCTATAGTTCACCGTCCACGGCGCGCGCCCTATCATTGGCCGGAAAAATGAATAGGATGGCCACATGCAGCATGGGAAAAAAATATTCAGGCCATCGGCACTATTGGGCGTATCGGGTTGGGCGGCGCTTGCGCTCACCGTTGTGGCTGTCTCTGCCGTCCCAGCGGAGGCGCAGCGAAGCGGTAAGCTGACGCCGCACCGGGCCGTCTATGGGATGTTCCTGGCCGGCACGTCAAGCGCCCAGGCGCCGTCGGCGATCCGCGGCGTCATGTCCTATGAGTTTCGCGATAAGTGCGACGGCTGGCAGACCGATACCCAGGTGCTGCTGCGTACCGCCCACGGCTCCGGCCCTGAGGTCGAAAATGTGCGCATCATGAAATCCTGGGAGGCAAAGGACGGCCGTGGTTTTCGTTTCGGCTTCAGCGAAACCCATGGCGGGCGGGAGCGCGCGCGTATCAAGGGCGCCGCGGTGCTCGATGAAAATGGCGGCGTTGCCGAATACACCCAGCCGGTACCGCGCCGGATAACCTTGCCGCCGGGCACCTTGTTTCCGGCACACCATATTGCGGCGATGATCAAGCGCGCCGAGGCCGGCGGTGGTCATTTTGGCAAAGTTGTTTTCGATGGTACGGCGGACAACGAGCCTTATCAGGTGAGCGCCGTTATTGGCGCACTGCAAAAGCCGGAAGCGCGCCGGCCCGAATTGAAAAAAATTCTCCGGGGTGCCAAAAGCTGGAAGGCGCGGTTGGCCTATTTCCCGGCGGCGGCGGCGGCTAATACGCCGGAGTTCGCGCTCAATATTTTTTACCGCGAAGACGGCATCATCGAACGCATGTTGCAGGATTATGGCGACTATGTGGTCGAAGCGCGCCTCAACCAGATCGAGATGTTGCCGAAAGACGGTTGCCGGGTCCGCTAGAACTATAGCAGCGAGCGGCCTTTTTTGATCGCCGGCGCGCCGAATTTTTCGCGCACCGCGTTCATGGCGTTTTCCACCTTCGCATAGGTTTCGACGCGACGGTCTAAAAGATCAGGCATGTCGGCACTTTCCGTCTCGGCAAAACCACTGGCGCCGATGCCGATCAGGCGGAAGGAGCGGCCATCGGCCTCTTTATCCAGCAGCTGACGTGCCTGGCGGAATAAGACCTCCGCCAATTGGGTTGGCGCGGCGAGGCTGCGCGAGCGGGTCAGAATTTGAAATCCCGAAGTCTTTAACTTCAAGGTCACCGTTTTCGCCGCCAGATCGCGGGCCTTGAGGCGCCGCGCCACGGTCTCGCAAAGTGGCCAGAGCCTGCTGCTCAACGCTTTCGCATCCTTCATGTTTTTGGAGAACGTGGTTTCAGCCGATACGCTTTTGGCATTGCCGTGGGGATTGACGGCGCGCGTATCCAGCCCCTTGGACAGATGCGCTAGGCGCCTGCCAATGACCCCATATTGTTTGATCAGTTCCGCTTCTCCAATTTGCGCAAGCTGGCCGATGGTTTTGATGCCGCTCCGTTGCAGCTTGGCCTTCAGCATCTTGCCGACACCCCAAATGGCGCCTACCGGCATGGGTGCCAACAGCGCCAACGTCTCGGCCCGCCCGATCACCTGGAAGCCGCGCGGTTTGTCCATGTCGGAGGCCAGCTTGGCCAAAAACTTGTTGTGGCTGAGCCCGACCGATGCTGTCACCCCGATCTCATCTTCGATACGGGTAATCAGGCGTGTCAGGGTTTGCGCCGGGCTGCCGCCATGCAGCCGCTCGGTGCCGCTCAGATCCAGGAACGCCTCGTCGACCGATAGCGGCTCGACCAGCGGTGTTACGTCCAGCATCAGCTCCCGAATTTGTCCGCCGACGCGGCGGTACAACTCCATATCGGGCGGTATGACCACGGCATCGGGGCAGGCTTTTCGCGCCTGAAACATGGGCATCGCCGAGTGCACGCCTTTAAGGCGCGCGATGTAACAACAGGCGGCGACCACGCCCCGTTTTTGGCCGCCGACGATGACCGGCTTGTTGGCAAGTTCCGGGCGCTCACGTTTTTCGACGCTGGCATAAAAGGCGTCGCAATCGATATGGGCGATGGCCAGATCGTGCAATTCGGCATGTGCTAAAAGCCGGGGCGATGCGCAAACCTCGCAACGGTCCGGCTGAAGGCGCGGGCCGGATTGGCTGGCACCGCAATCTCTGCAAATGGCGCCTATCATGGCGCTTGTTTCCGTTCGGGCCAAAGCCATGCCGCGCCGCGCACGCCGCCGGAATCGCCATGCTGGTTGGCCACAAGGCGGGTATCGGTACGATCTGAAAACACCCATTCGCCCCATAGCTCCGGCACCAGCGCATACAATTGCCCGATGTTCGACAATCCGCCGCCAAGGACAATCACGTCCGGGTCGAGAATATTGATGACGTGTGCCAGGGACCGCGCCAGCAGGCTCGCATATTGCTCCAAGCTACGCGCCGCCGCGTCATCGCCGCCGGCCGCCAGGGCAGCGATTTCCTCGGCTGACTTGCCGCCCGGCGCGTTGGCTTCATAAATGCGCGCCAGCCCGGCCCCGGACAGATAGGTCTCGATACAGCCCGTCTTGCCGCAATAACAGCGATGCGCAGGAGGCGCATTGCCGCCGGGCCAGGGCAGGGGGTTATGGCCCCATTCACCGGCGATACCGTTTGCACCGGGCAAAATGGCGCCATCAATCACGATCCCTGCGCCGACCCCGGTGCCGAGGATGACCCCGAAAACCACATGCGCACCGGCGCCGGCGCCATCGATGGCTTCGGAAAGGGCGAAACAGTTGGCGTCGTTGGCGCAGCGAACGGGCCTTTCGATGCGGGCTTCCAAATCCCGGTCCAGGGGCTGGCCGATCAACCAAGTGGAATTGGCGTTCTTGACCAGTCCGGTGGCCGCCGAAATGGTGCCTGGAATACCGATGCCGACGCTGCTCGCGGGGCCCAGATCGCGCTCCGTATCAACGATCAACGCGGCGACGGCGTCCAGTGTCGCGCTGTAATCGCCGCTGGGCGCATTGATGCGCCGGCGCAGCATCTCGCCGCCGTCTTCGGCCAGGGCCGCGATTTCGATCTTGGTACCGCCGAGGTCGATGCCGATGCGCATAAAAGGGTTCCGTTCACTGCGATGCGGAATTGTTGCGCTGATTTGTTATCGGTGCAAGTGGGCTCGGCGGATTGGAATAGCAGAAAATTCAGCCCTGACAGAAGGAAGGATGCGGTGCCCCCAGGCTGAACCGCATCCTTCTTCCCCCGACATCCTCTCCGGCGGCATAGCGGCCGAGAGAGGGAGATCTGCCCCCCAGAGCAGATCTCTCAGTAAACCTCGTCTTGATGCATAACCGGTCGGAACTCGCCATTGATGAACCGGGCGCCAGGAAAACGGGTTTCGTCCTCCGGCGGTGTCAGTTCGGAAATCTTGTGGATCGTCGCATTAATGAACTGCATTTCCGCAATACGGAGCGCAATAGACCTGTTGGGCGCTGAAACCATCCCAATTCTTGGTTCGTCAGGAGCATCGTGCTCCGAATAATAGACCGTATACATACACACCCCCGTCTGACCCATTCCCCATTCGATTTCCCCTCGGTGGTGCCGGTATTTTCGGCTGTCTCAAATTTGTTTTTTACTTGACTCTGTATTGATCAAGCATTGCGAATATGTACGCTAAATCCTGTGGGGCGTCAATAAGTTATTAACAACATTTTGTATGAAATACTATATATTGTTGCAAAAATGAATCACTATAGAGTCTGATAATGTGATCGATATTAAAGATATATTTTCCTGTGTAGGAGAAAATTGTTCAAATTTTAATGATTAAGTGATTTTTTTCAATGGCTTATTTGATAATATTTAGCCTTATTATATGTTATTACTATTTGTATTTAGAAAAATCTCAGTATCTGGAAATATAAATCAGAGAATCAAAACCATCCGAGAATCAATCGTCCAATATTTCAATGTGTATTTAAACGCTGCTGGCAGCGTGCCGCGCATTTGTACTTGGTTATGATTCTGCGCTACCCGGAGGGTGGCGCAGATATTTCAAAATTAGATTCCATGGACAATTCGAATACTTGCGCAATTATTCCATCAGCCGGATTGGCCCATATTTCGCCGGTTTGCGCCTGAACCGGCGCCTATAAACATTTTGGCAATGTTTGCCGCTCATAGTCCTGTTAAAGGCGGAAAAACTCCCGCCGCAAAAAAATTCAAGTGCCGGCGCAATGCCGGTTCGGTGGTTTTGTAAGGGCGTAATCGATGACCAACAATCTTGGGTTCTCCCAGCAAGGGCTCGAACTGGCGCTGACTCTGCGCAACAAATACAATGATCATCAGCCTTTGTTGGCGCCGGGAGACGGTGAACGCCTCTTGATGCCGGAACATCTGCTGAATTCCAATATCGACCTGCAGGCCTATGACGATCCCCTGCCGTTAGCCATGGTGGCGACCCGTGATCCCGATTCGCCTATGTCCGTGGCGGCCGCAGTGCGCATGTCGCCGACTGCCGAGGCGACGCCGGTCACCCGCGAGGTGTTTTCCATGCTCGGCGGCATGTCCAAGCATCCGGTCGTCAAACAGATGGTGGATCTGGTCAGCGAAAGCCATTTCGATCCCGAGATCATCGGCAAGGTGCAGCTGAATGCCCGCAAGTTCGTTGCGCTTTCCCGCAAGCGCTATACCGAGGCATTGCGCAAAAATCTTAGAATGCTGCTGGAGGGCGATATCGATTCCCGCTTATTCGTGTCGCAGTTTTTCGAGCTGTCCGAATCGGGGAACCTGAGGGTCGATATCCGCAAAAGGCTGATCGTGGGTATCCTCACCTCGGAGACCATCCGCCCGTCCATTAAGTTTCTGTTTTTGGAGCAGTTGGACCGCTTGCCGTTGTCGGTGCAGCGCGAGATTATCACAGACGCCCTCGACGCCCCTGACAGGCCCAAGCTGGAAGCCATCAAGCAGGAGCTGGCCTGGATCCGGCTAGAGCTCAAGCCGGCAGCTGTGAATTGACGTAGTAACGCCGCCCGTTACTCGGCGCCGCTGTAACTGGTCAGGTCGATAATTTCCAAAACATTGCCGTCCGGGTCATGGAAATAGGCGCGCGGGCCGTTGACTACGCCGCCCTGGCGGTCTTCTTCAAAAAACACATCGACGCCGTTTTCGCGCAACTCCTCAACCGCGCCTGAATAGACCTCGTGATCGACGATGAAGGCGTGGTGGACATCTTCCAGGCGCGCTGTCGATGCTGTCTTATCGATACGGGCCAGAATGACACAATCGCCGCCGGCGTCCAAAAATATCATGCCGCGCTCGTGCCCGCCGCCGAGAAATTTCATGCCGAGATGGCGCTCATAAAATTTCAGGCTTCGTTCGGTATCGGTTACCGGAATAGTGAAATGCGCCAAGCCTTTTGTTTGCACCATCGTCCGCAGCCCCCTTATCGCCAAATATTTATTGCGCGATAAACCGAATCGCTCTATCGCCAATACAAACGTCAAGTTCCTGCATTTAAAGGAAATAACTGGTGGTTGAGTTTATATTAGTTTCCGTTGTTGCGTTCGTTAGCTTGTTGGTGATCGCCTACATAATCCATGAATAACCGCTGGCGCCTGCTGCGGCCCTAGAAAAGCATTCTTGGCAGGAACGTCGCGATAACTGGGAAATTGATGATTAAGACCATGCCGATCAGCATGACGACCCAATAGGGCGTCGAGCTTTTGAAGATGGTCATCACGCTCATATCGGGATCGATGCCCTGGATGGCCGACTTGACCGTATAGACCAGCAACCCGAACGGCGGCGTCAGCAGGCCCGCCTCGATGGCGATGATGCCGATGATGGCGAAGGCGATAGGGTCATAGCCGAGCTTCTCGGCGATCGGCGAAAAGATCGCCACGGTGAGTAGCATGATGGAGATCGAATCGATTATCATGCCGAGGGCGAACCAGATTAGCACCATGACCGTGATAATCATCCAGGGCGACATGCCTGAATCCAGGAATAGGCTCTCGATGGCGTTGGCCATGCCGGTCATGGCCAGGGTTCTGGAATACAAAGCCGCCGTGACCAGCAACAAAAGGATCGGCGCCGAGGTGCGCCCAACGGACAGGATCGAATCAATAATATCTTGATAGCGCATGCCTTTGGTGAGGCCCAAAATCAGCCCGATAAATGCGCCCGCGCCGGCGCCCTCGGTCGGCGTGAAGACGCCGAACCAGATGCCGCCCAATACGGCAACGACCACCAGCATGATGCCGGCAAAGCTGGATATGAACTGCCCCGTTGAAACATCGGTTTCGGCATCCAAGGCGGCATTGTCGACCTGCGCCTCTTCGCCGGCGCCGACAAGCCTCGGATTAATGAGCGCCGCGAATAAGACGTAGATGATAAACAGCGATGTCAGCATCAGCCCCGGTAACACACCGGCGGCAAAAATCTGGCCAATGGATTTCTCGGTCAGGATGCCCCAGACGATCATCAGAACGCTGGGCGGGATCAGCATGCCGAGACAGCTGGACCCGGCGATCGAGCCGAGGGCAAATCCTTTGTCATAGTTGTAGCGCCGCATTTCCGGATAGGCGATGCGCGAGAACGCCGCCGCCGAGGCAATGGACACCCCAGTCACGAAGGAGAACAAGGCATTGCCCAGCACCGTCGCAATTGCCAGGCGCCCGGGTATTTTCCTGAGCCCCTTGTTGATCCCCCGATAGACATCGGTGATGGCGCCGGATTTGCCGATAAACTCCCCCATCAGCATAAACAGCGGGATAACCGCAAAGACATAATCGCGGATCGCCTCATAGGCAGTCGCGGCGAGCATCGCCTGAACCGTATGAAATGCATTCATATCGGCGCCGGTTACCATAAAAATACCCAAGGCGCTGGTCATGCCGAGCGCAATGGCGATGTGAACGCCAATGGCAACCAAGACAACCAATGTGACGACCAGCAAAACGGCAGTATTAACTTCAAACACGTTTATTTCCTCGATCCATGAGCTGATTGCCGTTAAATATTCGGCGCATTGGGATCCACCTCGGAATCCAAGGCTTCCGGATTAAAAACATCGAGATAGGCCATTACGCAGTAATTGACCAAGGCCAAGGCACTGCCGCCAAGGACGGTCCAGCGCGCCGGCCAGGCGGGCACCCGGAGCGCTCCCTCTCCCTCAAACTCATTTTCAACCCAGGAAAGAATACTTTCCTCCCAGCCGCCGGTTATAATCATCAGGAAAAAAGCGGCGCCGAGCAAATAGCCGATCGCCAGCAATACCTTTTGGACCGGTTTCGGGAATTTGACCACCAGGAATTCCGCCCGGAGCATGGAGCGGCTTCGGATCGCATAGCCGGCCTGCAAAAACACAATAATAACGATGGATGCGGTGACGATTTCGGCGGTCCCTTGAACCGGCTGATTGAAAGCACCGCGCCCGATAATATCGGCCAAAATAAGAAAGGTCAGCCCAAACGCCCAAGCCGCCGCCGCGACCATCAGAAATTTCGATATTTTATCACTGAGCGTAATGAGCGACATAGGCTTTGCCTTTTGATTCTTCGAACAAGGTTCTTAGAGTAAATAAAATTACCGGCTGAAAACAAAATACGGTTTTCAGCCGGTAAAATTATTGTGCGACGTACGCGTGGTTTCGGCGCTTATTTAACCACGTAGCGTACCGGCCACTTGTAGCCCAGATCTTCCGCCGCTTTCAGCGTGGCGTTCAAAACCGCCGCAGCCGGCAAACCTTCCTTTTTCAAGGAATTGGCGTGCTGTTGCGGCCAACCGGACAATTTCTTGGCCCAATTCAAGCGCGTATCGGCCGGCAGTTTGGTCACGGTTATATTTTTCCGCAACCAGGTCATATCTTTATCGTAATTTATTTTGTTGAAGACGCCGGTTTTGGTTTCGTATCGGGCGGCCACTTCCATGACGATGGGGCGAACCTCGGCGGGCAAACCTTTCCAGAAACGGTTGTTGGCGGTCAGCCCATGCCAAGTGATCGAGCCGAAACCGATTTCGGTATAATATTTACCGACTTCATGAAGTTTGAAAACATCAGCCCAGGCGCTCGGGAACATGATACCGCCTTCGGCAACGCCGGTTTTGAGTTTATTGTACCAACCGGGCAGACCATCAATGACTGGAACGACGCCGATGCCGGCCTTAGTAATCCAATTGGCGTTCAGGCCGGCCATGAGAATTTTGTGGCCCTTGAGGTCGTCCGCTTTTTTCCAGGGAAACTGGGTGCCCAGATTGTAGCCGCCGTCACCAATGCGCGCTAGCAAGGTCTGGCCAAACTTTTGGAACCGATTTCCGAGGCTCGGAAACTGCTTATAGACTTTGCCGGCGATGGCGACGCTCATAACCGGATCCATGGTGCCGAAGGGCAGCATGATCTGGAACGCATGCATCTTCAATTTCGATGCTTCAAAGCAATAGCAATAGCCGCCGATGTCAACGACGCCGTTTTGAACGCCTTCTAGCACGTCGAACACTTTAACGATCGAGCCCGAATAGCCTTCGATGAAGTTTACTTTGTGGCTAGTCTTGGCCTCGATGGCTTTTTTAAGCTCGGGCTGAAAAAAGTTTTTCATCAGACCGGCATAAACAACCGTCGGCGGATGGCCCGATGCGATACGAATGTTAAGCGTTTTGGCGTCTGCAGGCGCCACAGCAGCAAGGCTGCCCGCCAGCAAACCAACCGCAGCGGCACCAAGCATTGTTTTTGAAATGACACTCATGGAAAACCTCCCTCAGCTTCCAATGATACAATCGAAGACCAATTCTCCGATCAATTACCCAAATTTGTTAGCACATTTTCGAGGTCTTATAAAAGACTATAAGACCCGATTACGGTTTGCCTTTCATTAGATCAAACATCTCGGCTCCGTAGTCCGAACGCGCGTCATCCAGCATTGGCGCCACGGCGGCGGCGAAGGCAGCATGCTCCGCCTGGCTCAATTCGGCGATCTCGCCGCCCGCGTCTTCGATGGCGCGGCGCGCGTCCACCGCTTCGGCCTCGGCCAAATTGCGCTGAAAGCGGACAGCGTCCTGGGTTGCTTTGGCAAACGCGCATCGTAAATCTTTGGGCCAGCTTTCAAACTGGGTGCGGTTGGCGAACAGCGGGCGCGACAGATAAAAATGGCCGCTCATGGTGTGATAGGGGTGATGGTGATGGACCCCATAGGTCACCGTGTTGGCGAATGGATTTTCCTGCGCATCCAATGTCCCGCCAATGACACCGGCAATGGCTTCGGTTAAATCCATCTGTCTGGGCGCCGCGCCGAGCAGCTGGAACGTCTTTTCATGCACGGCGCTCGGCAAAACCCGGATTGTCATGCTGGCCAGATCGGCCGGGCTGCGGACGGCGCGGAGGCGATTGGAAATGTGGCGAAACCCGTTTTCGAAATAGCCCAATATTCGAAAATTCGTTCGCGCCTCGATTTTCGTCGTCAAATAATCGCCCAGCACGCCATCCATATTGGCCCGAGCGTGGCCGTTATTTTCGAACAGAAACGGCAGATCGATAAAGCCAAGCTCGGCAACCCGGTCCGTCAGATAGCTCGAAGACTGGTAACCGGCGCTCAACAGGCCGCTCTCCACCAGCCACAAAATATCCTTTCCCAGATAGCCGAGGTCCATAATGTTCCAGACATATTTGACGTCTACATCCGATCCAAAGTCGGCTTCCAGCCTGTCGCCGATAAATTTCAGCGCAGCGCTGAACGATGTCTCCGGCGGGCCATAGCCGCCGAGGCGGATCTGAATGGCCTCACTCATAGAATTTTCCGGTGGCGAAGGCGGATTTAATTTGCAGCCCGCCAACAGAGGCCCGCAAATACCATCCACGGCGATCACCGACGCCGGTATCTCTAATCCATACGTGTAATTGTTTGTAATTATCGTGCGACATATTTTTTTGCCCCCCTTACGGTTATGACGGATTATGACGCTTTGTTACGCTTTTCGGCGGAAAAAGCTGTAATTCGCCCGATGGAGCACGATGCCGCCACCAAGTACTTATTTAGTTTGTTTTGCGATTCGTGCAAGGGCTGGAGATGGGCAAAGCATTGATTGTTAAATCCGGCGGAAGTTGGGGCATGACCGGCCAATCCTGCCGAGATGCGCCTAATGGCATTCCGAGTTGGAACGGCCCCTAATACCGGACAGATATCCAATATTTGCCGTCTAGCGCTTCATAAAAATTCACCATTTTGCCACAGCGTAATTCCTTTGGATGAGAGCTGTCCGCTGCACCAATGGCGAACATCCGGAATAAGTGAACTATCGGTTAAAGCACGCCCAGCCAAAGCCACCACAAGTAATTGAGTGGGATCAGGACAAGGATACCGAAGGCGGTGGTGATCAGCGTCATCTTGACGGCGTCCGCAAGGCGGACACCGCCCATAACCATGGCCACCATCAAAGGCGAGGCCTGGTAGGGCAGTATGACGTTGGTGAAACCGATCACCTGGGTCATAAGAACGGTCTCCAGCCCCATGCCGGTTGCCGCCGCAAACTCGCGGGCAAGGGGGCTTAAGATCGCCGGTACGCCCGGGTTGGTGGTCACCAACGGTGTCAAGGTGGAGATGATCGCCAGAAACCCGTAATTCAGTGCATCGGCGTCTTTCTCGAAAGGAAAAACGGAAAGCAACCACTTGCCGGTCAGTGCGCCGAGCCCCGACTTTACAACGATCAGACTGAGGCCGAGGACCGCAGCGGTATAAAGGATGCCGCCGTAATCGACTTTGTCATTGAGCGCGTTGGCCGGCGCCAGTCCCAGCCCAGGTACAAGGATCAGGACGGCGGCGCCCAGTGCCACCCAGGCGGCGGCGATGCCGTGCAGGAAATCTGTCATCCAGAGCCCGATGGCAATGATAAGAATTACCGTCAGGAGAATTTCCTCGCGGCGCATGGGCGTCCGCGCGTCATCGTTATCAGAGACCTGGGGCGGCTCGGAAAACATGATGACCGTCAGGCAGATGATGAAGGCGCACTTAACGATGCCGAGCACCGGCAGGTGAAGTTTCAGGTATTCGCCGTAAGTGAACGTCATGCCGTAAAGGTTCTCGGCCAGGCCGGCCAGGGCAATACCCGGAACCAGTGCCGGCAGGATGGTACCGGCCGATGTGAAGGTGATCAGCGCCGTCGCCAACACCATGCCGGTGTGGCCACGGCTGCCCCTCGCATAGCCCATCTTTTCGGCCAAGGCCATGACGATGGGCACCAGCAACACGATGCGGCCCATACTCGACGGCATCAGGAAACCCAACACCATGCAAACCACGGCTATGCCCAGGATGATGGCCAGATAGGAGTGCCCCAGCCGCGTGACCATTGATCGCGCCATACGCGCGCCAAGCCCGGTATGGCCGACCGCGACGCCGATCACCAAGCCACCGAAGACCAGCCACATGGCTTTGGAGGAAAAGCCTGAAAATATGACCGCCGGCGGCTGCACATCCATGACGGCGGCGACGAAGAAAAAGGCGATGGCGGTCATACCGATGGACCAAATGCCGATTGCCCAGAAGCCGATGGCGAACAGGGCCAATCCGCCGGCGCGCATCGTATCCGCGCCGACACCTTCCGGCGCCGGCAAAACGAAAATCAGCGCCGCGCCGGCAAGGACCAGCATAGACGCGGTGTTCTTGAAGCCGATGCGCCGGGCGAGGCCGGAAGCAAGGCCAGGGAATGGAGACATGGCTAGTCTCCCAGCATAAATCCTTTGGCGGCCTTGCCGGTAACGCCGGGTCCCTTGGTAAACATAACGACCAAACGGTCGGTATCGTTTGCGGCGATGCCATGTTGAATTCCATGCGGAACAAAAACAACGCTGCACGGTTTTACCGCGATATCATCACGGTCCTCGAAGGTTATCTTCCCGTTACCTTCGACAACATAGAAAATTTCGTCTTGCAGGGGGTGCTGATGAAGCACCGTATGCTGGCCTGGCTCATAACAAACTATTTCACACACGGTGCCCTTGGATTGAAGGATTTTTTTGCGAATACGGGCTTCGTCGGAAAACTCGGTGAGGTCGGAAACTTCGTGAATCTCGACGTCTTCGGATAGTGCCATTGGTTAAGCTTCCTTTTTATGCGTTTGGATATTTTTCTGCCATGCGCTTTGAATGTCTATAGCTGGCGCTACGTTGCCAAGCAAAACGCGAACGTTTTGAAGCGTCGATTCATGGAGCAAAGGGGAATGAGACGCAACGCAATCTTCAGCAACAACAACATGAAAGCCGCGATTGTAGGCGTCGCGGAGGGTCGCCTCGATGCATACATTCGTTTGGACGCCGGCGAAAACCAGCGTTTCAATATTTGTGGACCGAAGATGCTTTTCGAATTCCGGATTGGTGAACGCCGAGTAGCTATGCTTGATAAATTGGTGCTCTCCCTCTGCCGGAGATACGCCGTAAGGTTCAAACCCATCGGTCCCAGGAATACAGCAATCGCGGTCGATCCCGGCCTCGCGCTTTCGCCGAAGAAATGTTGGGGGCACCAAGGCGTCATCGTAATTGGCCAAGACCCACAGGACCGGTATTTCGTTACTCCGCGCGCCATCGATAAATTCCAGCAAGCTTGGAACGATATCGCGGCATGGGGCCGGGTTTAGCCCCAAACTCGCCACATATCCGTCTGCCGAACAAAAATCGACCTGCATATCGACCACCAATAACGCCGAGCGAGTTTCATGCAGCAGTTTCAGAGCAGTGTTGTCGTGGGCCGAAGGAGCGGCGTTGATATTATTCAATGGATGCTGTCCCACACCGATCCACCGATCCCGCAGCGCAATTCCTCTGAACCGACATAAAAGACAGACCGGGCAGGCGTGCCGCCGGCGACGGCCATGGCCACCATCCAAGCCAGCAATTCGGTTGTGCCGCCGCCGCCGGCTTCGTTCATGCGTTCTACGGTAGCCTCCCGGCAGACTTTATCCAGATCGCCCTCTTCGAGTAGTGCCATGAACCAGCGATCAAAATCCTCGTCCAAGGTGAAATATTTCGGACCACCCGGCTCATGCGATAATCCACCGGTAGCAAAGACGGCAACCCGAAGTCCCGCCGGCAGATCGTCCTTTATGGATTGCGCGATAACCTGCCCGGCGCGAACGCTTTCTTCGGGCGTTGGAACCGGCGCGTTGATACAATTCATATGAACGGGAACCAGCGGGATGGAATAATCGGGAGTGAGATAGAGCAGCGGGACCGACCAATTATCGTCAAACAACAGGTCATCGCGGCTATCCAATTTCAACCCAGCAGATTGTCCGGCCTGGGCCAGGCATTCGGCGACATCGGGCCGCCCGGCCACTTCATAGCCGTCCTGCGCCAACCAAGACTTAAAAAACTCCGCCGGCCCATTCCAATTGGCCGCCGTTCCGACGCAAAAATCCGGAGGATCACGGAGCGGCAAATTCAGCATATGGTCGTTCGCTACGCCCACCAGCACGTCGGGTTTTGTGGCGCGTAAAATCCTGCCCATTTCCTCATAGCCGGCGATTATTTTTGTTTTTTCTTCCTCGGGAGCAGAATCCAGCCACCCGGTTACGCCCGGCGCGTGGGCCATTGCCATCACGGATACGATTTCTGCCATGCTATTCTCCTTAGCCTTCGGTTCTGCATTTGCGGGGCGAAACGGGTTTCACGATATTATTTCTTCTTGTGCGCGACGATCTGGTCACCGAACGCTTTTTTGTAGGCCTGTGCTGCCATGCTCTTGCTGTCATTTTCGGCGGAACCATGGATGAGGCGCGTGACTTGCGGCAAAAAGTACGGATGCACCCCCAAGTTGCCCAAAGCCACGACGTCAACTTCGCGCCATGCGGCGCGTTCAGCCTCGCTTAAGCTGTAGCTTTCCATGACCTCTTCCATCCGATCTGCAAAGCCCGTGTATAGCGCCGGATCCCTGCGGACTTCGAATATCAAGTGGTTTGATGGCAGTTCTGGATCAAATTCATTGGCCATAATTTGTCACCTTTCGTCCATTCGCTAGAAACAATCATAGCATAAAAAAATCCAAATTCAATAAAAAATATAAATTATTACATATTTGGTAAATTATGAATTATCGTGTAAATTAAATCGAAGCCACTGCCCGAGGCGCAATCACCAATTCCGAAAGGCCAAATATGCAATACGATTGGGGCCCCAACATTGATCTTGAGATTGAAACCAACACCTTAGCGGCTCAAGCTTTTCACAAAATTCGGGGCGATATAATCTCCGGCGTCCTCAGCCCTGGCATGAAGCTTCACGCCGAGCGATTGAAAAAGCACTACAGCATTGGCTCAAGCCCGTTGCGGGAGGCCCTGACACAACTAACGGCAAACGGCCTGGTGACCGCCGAAGGACAAAAAGGATTTCGCGTGGTCGATGTTTCGTTGCAAGAACTCAGCGACATCACCAAGCTCCGAATCCATCTTGAAGTTCACGGATTTCTCGAATCAATCGCCCGTGGTGACGTCGAATGGGAAATAGCCGTTTCGGGAAATTACCGCCGGTTGATCCACGCCATTGACGAGCTACCCACTGGCAAAGCCGGGTCCTCTCAAAATTGGGAAGATGTGCATCGGCGGTTTCATTTGTCGCTGGTCCAGGGTTGTGGCTCGCCCTGGCTGATTTCCTTTTGCCATCGCCTCTATGAGCATTTTGAAAGATACCGCCGCGTATTTGTCGAATACACACAGATTTCGGACAAAATATTGAAAGAGCACGAAGTCCTCTATGAAGCCGCCATCAACAAAGACAGCGAACGGGCGGAGAAATTGTTGCGCGACCACATTATTTTCGCCGCCCGTCTAACCGAAGCTGACGCCCGCAAACACGGCATACGTGACGCTGATGAAATTCGGTCGGTCATCGAATGACTGGACCAATCGGGGATGATGGAAATTAAAAGCCTGCAATGGGTTAATTGCAGACGTTAAGCGTAATTGGCTTGGAAGTCCGGGAGCAAAGCAGACGTAGGATTTGCGCACTGAGAGGCCCGCCAACAGCCCAAACAGAGACATTGCCTGCGTATCTGGTCTATAACCATCTGCAGCGTTTAAACTTCGGTGAAGTGATCCTTGGTATAAGCCGGTTAGGTATCAAACGTGCCAATAGGAATATTGTAATTTGGGAGAGGATGAGAATGTCTAATCTTGCGATGGAACCCCTGGTCCGAAATGCTTGGTACATTGCCGCTTGGTCACACGAGCTAGATGACGGGCCAATCGCTCGGCAGATCGCTGGCGAGCATATGGTAATATTTCGAAGTGGCGACGGCCAAGCAGCGGCACTCGAGGATCGATGTTGCCACCGGGCCGTTAAGCTGTCCCTCGGCAAACCGGTCGAAAAGGGAATCCAATGCGGCTATCACGGCTTGGTCTTCGACGGCAGCGGGGCGTGCGTCGATAATCCGGGTGAGCAGCTAAATCCGTCCTACAACGTCCGCGCTTTTCCAGTGGTTGAACGCCAAAAAATGATCTGGGTGTGGACAGGTGACGCCGAACAGGCCGATGAAAGTCAGATCGTCGATTTTCCCTATCACGATTTAGACGAAGAATGGAATTTCCATTTTGGCCGATACGAAATTGCCGCCAATTACATGTTCATGATAGATAATTTGATGGATCTTACCCATCTCGGGTATGTGCACCTTTCCACCATTGGCGGTCATCCGGGCGAGCAAGATGTCGCGGAATTGGAGGCTGCCCGGACCGAGCGCGGCGCGAAGTTTGTCCGCTGGATGATGAACTCGACCCCGCCTCCTGCATTTGTTGCAGCCGGCAATTTTGAGGGGCCAGTCGACCGTTGGGGTGAGTTCGAATACGTGGCCCCGGGGACGGTTCTGCAATGGGCGGGTAGCCATGACGCCGGTACGGGCGGGCGGGAAGACCGGAACAAGCCGGGCGGTTTGGTCTTTCGGCTGCTCCATCAGGCAACACCGGCCGACGAAAACAACTACCATTATTTCTTTTCAAGCGCGGTACGCGGCCAGGCGCCAGATGGTCAGGCGAACACGTTGTTCCATGAAGCAAACCGGGAAGCCTTCCTGGAGGACAAGCTGTTCATCGAGGCTCAGCAAGAGGCGGTTTCCGAAGACCCCAGTCGCAAGCTGATATTGCGCGAGCACGACAAGGCGGTTGCCTATGGCCGACAGGCAATCCACCAGATGCAGAACGCCGAAATGTCTCAAGCGGCGGAATAGTCGGGGTAACTCCGCGCAGTCGGGGAGCCTCTCGATCCGCTAATTTCTCCTCGTGGGCGGTAAATATGGCCGCCATACCAGAGCAGGTGATGTCGGAGGCAAACTGTTAGGCCAATTGTTAACAACGTCCGCCTTTTATAAATTAATCTCCGTTCGGATAAGCGGGTTGCCGTTGTAATTCATATCGGAAAAGCACGAGCACCAAAGCACAACTGCCCATGATAAAACCGCCAAAAAGAAAAATCCCTTCAGGTTTGCCGGTTAGGTCGCGAACTAGGCCACCAGCAAACGGCAAAGCAGCCATGCCGATATAATACCACGTATAAAATATGCCCATGCCCAGCCCTCTGTTGCTTGGCCGCAAGACGGATCCCGCGGCCGCCATAATTGCGCCTGCGGGCGGACCAGCCGCTATTCCAATGACCAGAACTGCAACTATTGTGGAGGTATATGGCAGTGCGATCATAGCCGCCGCCATCATGATAAATCCGCCAAACATCCAAACTTTATCATCCCCCAATTTCGAAGCCATATAGCCGCCCAAAGGTACCGAAGCGATGAGCGTCCAGGTTGCGAGGCTGGTCACAATTCCGGCTTCGGCCGGGGAGGCCCCCGTCTCGGACAGGAAAATCGGTGTGAAGCTAACCACAAAGATATAGCCCACGTTGAAAAGCATCCAAATCAACCCAACGAGCGAAACCAGATACATTTCCCGGCGGGAAATTTTCGATCCTGCAATGCCGGATTTGGCATGCGTCTCCGGTTTTGGCAGATCATGATAAAACATCCACATCAAAATAAGAGAGATTGCGCAAAATGCCGAAGTCACCCACATGGCTATCTGCCATGTCGCCGCCTCGGCTATCAGAGGCTCCACCGACAACGCCAATCCAATACCAAACGGCCAGCTGGTCACCAGAAGGGACATGGCAAATATTTGTTGCCGGTCAGAAAAACGATCAACCACCATCTTGGTGAGAACAACATTGAGAAGAACCGCGCCCGCGCCGCTGATCAATCGTCCCAATATTGCATCGTTCAATCCCGTTGAAATTCCGAGAATGGCGCCGCCCGCCACCATGCCAAGTAGGCCCCAAACGGCGATTGTCTTGTCGGCAAAGCGGCGGCTCAAGGCCCCGCTCGGCAGGGATACGGCAACGCCGGGCAACATAAACAAGCCGATCAACGTCCCAAGCGTTGCAAATGCGATATCCAGCTCGTTCATAATGAATGGAGATAGCGAAGCAACGGATTGAAATTGGAAGCCCATCGATGTCCGGGCAACGAAAACCACCAATAGTACAAGCCATCGCCGTTTATCCATCGTCTTAGCTCCGATAACGCCCGGTCCAATCAAATAGGATGCTATGCCAAATAGCCGGCGCCTTGTATCGACCGTATGCAGTAATTGGGCTGCTGCATCTGTAGTATTTTGTCTACAGCATTTGTAGTATTGTCGGCGACTACCGTGTTCTCTGGGGATGGAATGATCGTTGCGTGAAGATAGCTTAAGTCCGCGAGAGCACGAAATTGCAGAGGCCTACGCAGGCGGCGATACCTATCATATTATCGCGGAACGTCTTTGCATCGCGCCTTCAACCGTGCGCACACATCTGGCGGCGATCTATCGGAAGCTTTGCGTCTCATCAAAACTTGAACTTCATAAGGTTCTTGGCGGCGCCAATCCGTCCACCATCAGCGAAGGAGAGCAAGCGGCGCTGATTTCGGAGCTGGCGCTAAGCTTGGAAGAAGCCATAAGCAGGGAACGGGCGCTCAGCGAGGTGCTCAGGATCATCAGCGGCTCCGAAGGCAGGATCGACGAGGTTATCGAGAAGCTGCTTGGTTTCGCGCTCGAGCTGTGTGACGCGGAATTCGGGCTTCTCTTGGAATACAATGTGGATCGCGGCTTCCGGGCGACCTATACCAAAGGTATTCCACCTGTCTTTCACGAATGGTGGGTCGAGCGGGGTGATTTCCTGCCCAGCCCGCAAACTGCCATTGGCCGCATGGCGGCCAGCCACGAGGTGGTAAACATCGTCGATGTCCGGGCCGAAGGGATTTACAAAACGGACGATCCCTTACGAAGTGCGACCGTAGACTTGGGCGGCGCACGGTCATTTACTGCTATACCGATGCTGGCGGGGAAACGCCTGATTGGCGCTTTTACAATTTATCGCCAGCAACTGCGGCCCTTTGATGAAAAGACCGTTCAACTGGCGCAGATGTTTGCCGATCAGAGCGCTATCGCAATCGAAAACGCCCGCATGATGAGCGAGTTGCGCTCGAAAGTCGGACCAACGAAGTAATATTGGCCAATTGGGCCGGTCAGTGCCGGGCGGCCAACAAATTTTTGTTTGATCACATGTCGGTCGGTTTCAGCGGATCCGACAAACCTCGTAAAATCTCATTTCTCCGCTATTTATCCTGCTTTACGGACATGGTTCCGCAGACCATCATTTCGGGGCGGAGGCGACAATTCCCGGATAAAATGACTGGCCATGCGAAAAACAAGTCGTTTCCATGCACCGCTCCCAATACTATTATGGGATAGGCTAAGCCCTGGTAATCCAACTGAGAAATTATGATCGGATTGGGGATATTTGATCGACATAAAAATTGCACTAATTCAATGGCATTGCTGAAACCACAACTGAGTGTTCTTGCCGAGGTGGTCCAGAAAAAGGATCGAGGCCTAAGAATGCTCTCTTTAGGCTACCCGGACATTTTGGTTGAGAAAGGCGTTGTCGAAGAACTGTTCGGCATCGAAATTGCCAGCCAGTTATCATACCGGGATGATTCTGCCGCGATCCTCGCATGGCATGGTTTTTCAGATAAAATTTCGCAAGTGATCGATAGCGATCATTTTTTTTCGCTGATCGGTGTAACTTGCGAATACATAGATATTGTAAATTCACGCGCAATAGAGCGGGTGGTCGATCTCAATGATCCGCTGCCGGAAGACTTGGTCGAGCAGTTTGATTTCCTTCTGGATCCCGGAACGATTGAGCACTGCTGCAATATAGGCCAAGCCTTAAAGAATACAGCCATGGCGCTCAAGCAGGACGGTTACGTTTGCCACTACGCGCCGTTGTCAATGTTCAATCACGGATTTTACAATATCAATCCGACACTGTTCATTGATTTTTATGGGCAAAATGATTTCAAGCTGGAATTCATGGCCGCGACAGCAGGGGACAGGTTTGCACCAGATTTGATCGAAATTCCCGGGATCGAGCGGTTCGTCGCGCCGGAGAACGCCTCAACCATTATCGTCGCTCGGCGATTGAAGGTTTCGAAATTGGCGTGGCCGACCCAATCCAAATACCTGATGAACCCTGATTTAAAGGCGCCAGTGAAGTAACAGGATCCATGATGGATATTTGATTATGCCGTGCGTATCCGCCGGGGTTTTATTGAACCTCGGTGAACTTTACTTAAATCCAATTTAACTCGGCTTGGGGCAAAAGCCGCCGTTCAGCGGTTTACAAGCAGAACTCCCGGCGCCGATATTTCTAATCAGCCGCAAAGCAATATAACAGCCCTGCCCCGCCAGTGCTTTGCAATCCCTTCTGGCTGCATCCGCGAGTAGGATGTGTGGAATTCCAAGATGTGTTGCCGCCGCCATGGCGATCATGGTGTCCGACTTGGGCACTGCCTTCCCCCGAACTGGTCCAATTGCCACAGGTATGATCGCCCTTTTCCCAAGGGAAATAGGCGGTGCCGTCGGCTTTCGAGCCGGTCAGAATATCGTGCATGTTCGGCTTATCGCCGCGGCCTTTAATGCGTTTGCCATTTTCGTCAAGCGCCGTTCGCTTGACCAGATTGGGGCTCAGGTGAAGCTGATCCAAGTCAACGGCTATCAATTCGCCGATGGCGTTATACCAAGGGCCCGAACCGATCCTGTCACGCGCCGATTTTCCGCGTTTGATTTGTTTCCCGTCGGGCTGGGTGCTGAGATAGGCCCGCCACGTACGCCCCTTCGAGCCAGCAGCCGTCGCCAATTTCGTGCATTGGGCATCAGCCCCGGTAAGACCGCCAAGATTTCCACCATTGCCGATACCGGCGCTGGTGACGAAAAATCCCATTGGCTTTTCTGCCGCGGCGCCAAGCGATGCGCCCACCAAAACGAATGTGCCGGCCAATATTGTCGTTTTCATGAAGGTCATGTTCGCACTCTCCCCTGGTCAAATGCCGACAGGTTTGATTTACAAACACTGCCATAATTACACGGGACTACCTTAATACATTTGCCACGTATTTTGGATAAACTTGCTGTGAATTCAAATATTTTTGGACCGCGCCGCCAACCCAAATGCGATTGCCCTTGGCCGGGGCCGGTGATAGTCGTTAGCCCGTGCCTTACCAATCCCCCATAAACCGCGCGGCGCGCCCATGAACGCTGCAATCGAGCATCTGCCCTTGGCCGTGCCGGAGCCGGGTTGCCTGACGCAAGTGGCCGAGCGGCTTTACTGGCTGCGCATGCCGCTTCCTTACGCCCTCGATCACATCAATCTGTGGCTGGCCGAGGATGACGACGGCTGGACGCTGATCGATTGCGGCATCAAAAATGACGTGGTTTTGGATATTTGGGGGCAAATTTTCAGCAACACATTCGCCAAAAAGCCGCTGCGGCGTATTGTCTGCACCCATTGCCATCCGGATCATATGGGGCTGGCCGGCTGGCTGGCGGCAGAGTGGGGGGCCGAGTTTGTCACCACCCGCGGCGAATGGGGTATGGGCCGATTGCTCAGTCTGGAAAGCGCCTACGACGGCGATCTCTATCAGCGCCATTTCCAGGAAAACGGATGCAGTCTTGAATTTGCCACCGGCGGCGCCCGGCAGTTTTCCAACATCTACAACCTTTATGCGCCCGTGCCGTCCAGTTTCACCTGCCTCCGCGCCGGATCGGTTATCCATATGGGCGGCGTTGATTGGCGCGTTATCGTCGGGCTGGGCCACGCCTTCGAGCAGGCCTGCCTGTATTCGGAAGCCTTGAACATCCTGATCGCCGGCGACCAGGTTTTGCCGCGCATTACGCCGGCCATTTTGTTGCAAAGCCACCAGCCGACGGGCAATCCCTTGCATGATTTCCTGGACAGCAACCAGCAATTTCGGGCGCTTAGTGCCGATGCCGCGGTGCTGCCCAGCCATCACCAGCCGTTCACCGGATTGCATGCGCGCCTGGACGATTATGACCATCACCACCAGGAACGATTGGCCAAAACCCTCGACATATGCACCGCGCCAATGACCGCGTTCGAAGTGTCCGGGCAATTGTTCACCCGCGAGCTGGACGCCCACCAGGCCTTCTTTGCCATCGGCGAGACCTTGGCGCATCTTCGTTATCTGGAATTGGAGGGCAAATTGGTGCGCACCTTGGAGGGCGGTATCGCCCGCTATGCACGGATCAGCTAGCGCGACATTTGTCTAGCCGGCTTCCGTCGCCTCCAGGGGCGCGCCGGAATTGATCCAGGCATCGATGCCGCCGGCCAGATGCCGGATATTCTTGAAACCGGCAACCCGCATAGTTTTTAAGGCCAGCGCCGAGCGTTCGCCATAGGCGCAGTAGAGAAGCATCGGCGCGTCATCCTGGCCGGCCAACGCCGCGAGCGCACCGCCGGGTTTGATAAAATCGCTCAATTGCTGATAGGGCACATGTACCGATCCGGCAATGACGCCGGCCTTCGTGCGCTCGCCGCTTTCGCGAAGATCGACAAAAATGGTGTCGCCGCTATGCAGGCGCTTTTGCGCGTCGCCCGGGTTAAGGCTGCGCTCGGCGATTTCCGCATCCGCTTGGCGCATGCCCATTTTCATGTTTGCCGGTACCGCCACATCCATCAATTTCGGGTCGGGCAGGCCGAGATCGTCCATAATGTCCGCATAAGCCTCGGCGGTTGCCACTTGCAGCCTGGGATTGAAGCGGCGTTCCTCGCCGATTGTGCTGACCGTGTCGCCTTTGTAATCATGGCCGGGATAGACCAGGGTTTCGTCCGGTAATTTCAACAGCTTGTTGAACAGGGAATCGTACCCCGATAGAGCATTGCCATGCTGGAAATCGGTTCGCCCGGTGCCCCGGATCAACAAGGTATCGCCGGTGAACACCCGGCCCGGCATGGCGAAACAATAAGAATCGTCCGTATGGCCCGGCGTATAGATCGCATCCAAGGCTACGCCCTCGATCTCGATCTTGTCGCCATCATCGATGCGCATGGAAACCACATCGACGCTGCTTTGTCGCCCCATCATGGTAACGCAAGCGGTCTTGTCGCGGAGCGCACCGATTGCCGAGATGTGATCGGCATGGACATGGGTGTCGATGGCCTTGGCCAGGGTCAGGTCCAGCTCTTCGAGCAATTGCAGGTAGCGCTCAAGGTGATCGAGAACAGGATCGATGATCAACGCCTCGCCGCCCTCGCCGGCGCTCAGCAAATAGGTGTAGGTGCAAGATGCGCTATCAAACAATTGGCGGAACAACATCCCCCGGGTCCCCTTCGAAGTCTAACCGCTTGCTGCTGCGGCCGGTTGCACGCCAGTATCGGTCCGCGCCTTGGACTTAAGGGCTGCCGTGAACAGACCCAGCAACGGCGGTATGATAAGCAACGTCAACACCGCCGAAAGCGCCAATCCGCCGATCACCACCGATCCTAGTCCCCGGTACAATTCCGAGCCGGCGCCCGGGAATATGACCAACGGCGCCATGCCGCTGATGCTGGTCAGCGTCGACATGAAAATAGGCCTGAGCCGGTTTCGGGTGGCTTCCAAAATGGCGTCCGTCGGCGCCATATGTTCGGCGCGCACATGCACCAGCGTCTGGTGCACCAAAAGAATGGCGTTGTTGACCACGATGCCGATCAAAATGACAAAGCCCAAAAGGGTCAGCATGTCCAACGCCTGGAAATTGAATTGGTTGAGCAGTGCCAATCCGCCGATGCCGCCCGCGGTCGCCAGCGGCACCGAGAACATGATGATAAACGGATAGACAAAGCTTTCGAACAGGATCGCCATAACCAGATAAACAATGATCAGCGCGGCGACCAAATTGATCACCATGGAATCGAAGGTCTTGGTCAATTCATCGGCGGTTCCCGACATTCGCATGCGGATACCGGCGGGCAATCCTTGTTTGGTCAGGGGTTCGATAATCTTGTCGCGGACGGTTTCCATGGCCAGTTCCAGCGGCATGTCGCGGCTGGGGCCGATACGGATTGTGATATTGCGTTCGCGGTCGAGATGGCGGATTTGATCGGGGCTCGACGTGACTTCGATTTTGGATAGCGAAGAGGCCGGCAAGACATGGCCCGAACGGGTCACCACCGGGATATTGTCGATGCCTTGGGTCTGGTTGATTTGTTTATAGGGTCCGCGCACCATTAAATCCGTTAACCCGCCATCGATGGTCACCTCGGCAACCTTGATGCCGTCGTTAAACGCATCGATAGATTCGCCCAATTCGCGGGCCGTCATGCCCACGTCGGCCAGCCGCTGGGGATCGGGTTTCACACGCACCTCTGGCGACAGAAGTTTCAGGCCGGGAACGGCGCGCCACTGATGGCCCTGGCTGCGCGGGAAGGTGCGAATGATGCTCGGCATGACCCTGGACGCCACGTTCACAATGTCGTTCAGGTTGGGCCCGGAAATATCCAAATCGATATTGCGTCCGCCGCCAAAGCCGCGCCCGAACAGGGATGTCTGGCGCACGAAGCCGCGGCTGCCCGGTTCCGCAAATACGGCGCGCCGGACAATTGGCACCAGATCTTTGATGCGCGCCGGATCGACCGCCGCCGCCGCCGCAAGGGTAAATCCGCGCCGGATAATGAACCAGAAGCGGTCAATCTCGGGCGGCTTTTCCGAGCCGGCCTGGCCGGCCTGGCTGGTCCGGTTGTTTTTGAAATAGGGACTGATATGGCTTTCAGCGGTCTGCGCCATTTTGACGATGGCGTTCAGATTGTATCCGGCCGGCGGCATAATGCGGGCGATCAACAAATTGCGGTTGCCTTCGGGAAGATATTCCAGCTTCGGCAAAAAGGCCCAGGTGGCGGTCCCGGCGACGCCGCAGATAACGGTCACGACCAGCACCGAAAGCGTCTTGGATGAGACCACCTTGCGCGTGTAGGCGAGCACGAATTGGGCGAACCATTTGGCCAGGTGATCGATAACCGGCAAGCGGAACGCGGATGTGGCATCCTTCACGTCGCGTTTTAGCAAAATGTTGGAGAGCGACGGAATAACGGTGATCGAGACAATCAACGATAGGATAACCGATACCGAAATGGCCACCGCGATATCGCGGAACAGTTGGCCCACCTCCAAATCCATGATCAGGATGGGCACAAATACCATTACCGTGGTCGCCGCCGAAACAAAGATCGCGCCCCACACCTGACCGGCGCCCTTGGCGGCGGCTTCGGTCGCTGTATCGCCCAATTGGCGGTGCCGGTAGATATTTTCCAAAACTACGATGGCCGCATCGACAACCATGCCGACGGCAAAAGCAATGCCGGCCAGCGAGATGACGTTGATCGAGCGGCCCAAAGCCGCCATCGCCACGAACGATCCGATCACCGATATGGGGATCGCCAACGAAACGATCAGCGTGGCGCGTAACGAGCGCAGGAATATCAAAAGCACCAAAGCCGCCAACAATCCGCCGACGATGATATTTTGCTGAACCAGGCCGATCGCCGAATTGATGTAGATGGTGTCGTCGTGCACCTGGGTCATGACCAGACCGGCATCTTTGAGGGGGCCGTCGTTGAGGAACTTCGTCTCCGCCCGGATGCGCTTCATGACATCGATGACATTGACGCCGGTATCGCGGATCACATTGACGATGATGGATTCTTTGGTGTTGGCGCGAATTTGGGTGTCGGTTTCAACCAGATCGTATTCGACCTTCGCCAGATCGGCGACCGTGACCCTGGAGATGCGCCCATTGGCCGGATCGAGGCGCGAGCGCAGAACTAACGCGTTCACCCGCTCCAAGCTGGATAATTCATTGTCGGTGCGCACCACGTAGCGGCGCTTGCCTTCCTCCACATCGCCCGCCGAGATCGATACATTGGCGCCGCGTAAGGCAGCCGCGACTTCGGTGATGGTCAGCCCAAAGCGTGCCATGCGTTGCGGATCGACAATGATGCGCAGCTCTTTCCGGCGCCCGCCCCAGACATTGACCAGACCGACGCCGCGGATACGCTCCAAGCGGTCCTGGACAACGTCTTCGAGCAGCCTTCCATAGGCGTAGACCTTGTTCTTGTTGCCCGGTTTCGAAGTGACCGAGAACCAGGCGATGGGGTTGTCTTCGGCATCGCGGGTGCGGATGCGCGGCTCGCGCGCATCGGACGGGATGCCGTTGACGTTTGAGAGCCGGTTTGAGACCAGCATAAGCGCCCGGTCCATATTGGTGGCGATATCGAATTCCAGGACAACCCGGTTACCGCTGTCGCGGGATGCGCTTTCAACCTTGTCCAGTCCTTCGATGCCGCGCAGGGCATCTTCCTGGCGGTTTGTGATTTCTCGCTCGACCTCAAGGGTCGAGGCGCCCGGCCAGGCGGTGAAGATCGTCAATAACGGTTTGCGCGTGTCGGGGGTCAATTGGATGGGGATGTTGAGCAGCGCGACAACGCCGCCCAAGAGGATAGACAGGACAACGGAGATGACCGCCGTCGGCCTTTTTATCGCAAGTTGGATTAAAGGCATGTGCCTACTCCGTTAGCGATTGGCGCCGGCGCCAAGCCGGCTTGCGATGAAATTTTTCTTAGCCTCCGCGTCCATGGCAAAGAACTTCTGGCGATCTTCGGGCGACAGGCTCTGGAAAAACTGGCGCCGTTTTTCCGGCGGTATTGCCGCGATGGCGCCGCCACCGGGACCACCCGGGCCACGCGCACCTTCGGGACCACCGCCAGGCCGGCCACTTGGGCGGCCACTGGGACCGCCGCCGGGACGCCGTCCAGCGCCGGCGACGCGCACCGGCTGTCCGGGGCGCAGCAATTCGTTGCCGCGAACGACAATCTTCATGCCCGGCCGTAATCCGGAGATGATTTCAAACTTGTTGGCGAAGGCTTCGCCGATCTCGACGCGGGTGGGGCGCACGCGGCCATTTTGGAACACAAAAACAATATTGCCGCTTTGCTGATTGACGATGGCGTCCTTAACGACGGCCACAACCTGGCGTCCGCCGGCGCTCGACGGCACATCGATGACGACGCTTTGGTTGGGAACCATAGGCGCCGTTTTTCCCTTGAAATTAGGGATCAGGCGCACGGCACGGGTGCGCGCCAGGGGGTTTTCGTCGGGGATGATGGCGCGCACGGTGGCTTCGCGCTTGGTCTTGGCATCGATGCGCAAGACAACCTTGCTTCCCGGTTTCAGCGCTGTCAGCCGATCCGAGGGCACATCGGCCTCTATTTCCAAATTCTCGTCGTCGAGCATGGAAACGATGCGCGAGCCGGCATTGACGTAGGCGCCCGGCGACACATGCCGGTTGAGAATAACGCCTGCATAAGGCGCCCGGATGGCGGCATCTTTCAGATCGATGCGCGCCAGATCCCGCGACGCCCGGGCCCGTTTCAGCGCGGCGGCGGTTTCGTCCACGGTCGAGCGCGCTTTGACTACTTCCTGGCGCTTGTCTTCAAAGCGGGCCTGGCTGAAGGCGGCCGAGCGGCGAAGGCGCTCCAAACGCTTCAGCTCCTGGTTCAGCAGATCCACCTGCGCTTGCGCCGACTTCCACTTGGCGCGTGCCTGCAAAACATCGGCGGCCTTTAACTCGGCTTCCAATTTCAGGCGGCTGACCTCCATATCGGCAATCACCTGGCCTTTTTTGACCCGGTCGCCAATTTTTACGCGGACGCGGATGATGTTGCCCTTGATGCGGGCCGCAATCTCGCCGCGCTGGCTGGCGACCATGCGCCCGGTGATGGGAAAGATTTTGATCATCGGCTCCGAAGTAACCTCGCCCAATTCGACCAGCGTCGGCGGCCGCCTTCGTCTTCCACCGCCGGGCCGCCCGCCGCCGGGAGCACCGCTTTTTGCACCGCCAGGGTGCCCGCCTGAGGTCCCGCCTTGCGCCCCGCGTTGGGCCTGGCCGGCGCCTTTGCCACTCAATTTGCGTTGGATGAATTTTTGCTTGTCTTCGGGGCTCATGGCGAAAAAGCGGGAACGCTCGTCATCGGTCAGGCTCTGAAAAAACTGTTGGCGTTTCTCCGGTGACAGGGAACCGGGGCCACCGCCTTGCTGGGCCATTGCCGTATCGGCGAGGACCAAGGCGCCGAGCGCAACAAAACCAACAATGGCGGCGCTTCGAATTCGCCTAGAAACATCCATGTTTACACGCATTCTTGCATTCCCTTTGGAGAATTTGTCTTGAGTTCTAGAGCTCATCGCCGCCGTACATTATTAGGTCAACGGCGGCAGCCTGTGTTTGGACTGATGGAAATTAGAGTTAGAAGGTCTTTAAATCAACGATTTCCGCCCGCTACCCAATAACAAGTAGTTGATTCCGGCGCTGGAATTGAGAATGCCCTTGCTCGATTATCCTACCAAGGATATGGAAATAGGGTCATGACGACCGCCTATTTCACGCACCCGATTTGCATCAAGCACGATCCTGGTCCCGGCCATCCGGAACAGCCGGCGCGGCTGATCGCCGTGAACGAGGCTCTGGCTGATGCCCCATTCGATAAATTGCTCCGGGCCGAAGCGCCGGAGGCGACAACCGAACAATTGGAACGGATACATGGCGGCGCCTACGTCGCGTCCGTTTTGGCGGCGGTCCCGGACGAGGGCTACCGGTCGCTCGATCCTGACACGGCGCTGTCGCCGGCATCGGGCGAGGCTGCATTGCGCGCCGCCGGCGGTGTCTGCGCCGCCATCGACTGGGTTGCGGCGGGCAAGGCCGGCAACGCCTTTTGCGCCATGCGCCCGCCCGGCCATCACGCCGAGGCAAGCCAGGCCATGGGCTTCTGTTTGTTCAACAATATCGCCGTCGGCGCCCGCCATGCGCAAGCCGTGCACGGGTTCGAGCGCGTCGCCGTGGTCGATTTCGATGTCCATCACGGCAACGGAACGCAGCATAGTTTCGAAAATGATGCATCGCTATTTTATGCCTCGAGCCATCAATGGCCGGCCTATCCCGGCTCCGGCGCCGCCACCGAGACAGGCGTCGGCAACATCGTCAATGTGCCGCTCAGCCCACGCGCCGGCTCAGGCGAATTCCGGGCCGCCTACAGCGATGCGATTTTGCCGCGGCTTCGGGATTTCGAACCTGATTTTTTGCTGATTTCCGCCGGTTTCGATGCCCACGAGCGCGATCCGCTCGCACAACTCAATGTCACCACCGAAGATTTCGCGTGGCTCAGCCAGGAGCTGGCAAAGCTGGCCGCCAGCGTTTGCGGCGGCCGTTTGGTTTCAACCTTGGAAGGCGGTTATGATTTGCAAGCCCTGGCCGCATCGGCGGCCGCCCATGTCACCGCCTTGATGGAAGCCTGCCCGTGATGATCGTCTTGCCCATTGATGGTGCGGCGGCGTAGACTTTAAGAGGCCGCAGGTGCGGTCCAATTATTGGATTTGGGGGTGCCAGCATGTCCGAGGAAGCGATTCCAAAGGATATCGAGAAACTAAGCTTTGAAGAAGCGCTCGAAGAGCTCGAAGCCATCGTCGAGGCGCTGGAACAAGGCTCGGGCCTCCTTGACGATGCGATCAAGGCGTATGAGCGCGGAACGTATTTGAAAAAGCATTGCGATACCAAGCTGCGCGCGGCGCGTGAGCGTGTCGATAAAATCAATATCGGCGCCGGCGGCGAGCCGGTGGCAGAAAAAATGGAAAGCGAATAGGGACCTCAGGCGTGCCTTTCTTCGAAGACGAACTGGCCGACATCGCGCGCCTCACCGACGCCGCGTTGAGCAGACTGATACCGGGTGGCGAAGGGCCGGAAGCGCAGGTTCTTGACGCCATGCGCTATTCGAGCTTGGCCGGCGGCAAGCGTCTGCGCCCATTTTTGGTGATCGCCACCGCCGATCTGTTCAACGTATCCAGGACGTCGTCCGAGCGGGTCGCGGCGGCTATCGAAATGGTGCACACCTATTCTCTGGTGCACGATGATTTGCCGTCCATGGACGACGACGATTTGCGCCGCGGGCGGCCAACCTGCCACATGAAATATGATGAAGCGACGGCCATATTGGCTGGCGATGGCTTGTTGACATTGGCGTTCGAGGTGATCGCCGGCGCCGAAACCCATGGCCTCGGCGAAATTCGCGCCGAGCTTGCCTTGGAATTGGCGCGGGCGATCGGCGCCCAGGGCATGGTTGGCGGCCAGATGCTGGATCTGCTGGCCGCCGAGCACGCATTGGATGTTCCCGAGATTACCCGGCTGCAACGGATGAAGACCGGGGCGCTTATCAGCTTTTCCTGCCAGGCGGGGGCGATCCTTGGCAAAGCCGGCGAACACCAGCGCCATATGCTGGCCGCCTACGCCCACGATCTGGGCCTGGCGTTCCAAATCGTCGATGATTTGCTGGACCTGGAGGGCGACGCCGAAGAGATGGGCAAGCGAACCGGCAAGGACGATCAAGCCGGCAAAGCCACATTTGTGTCGCTTCTCGGCGCCGAACGGGCCCGCGAGCAGGCCAATATTCTTACCGCCCAAGCCATAAAACATCTTGAGGTTTTCGCAGAAAAGGGCAAATTACTGAGTGACTTGGCCGAATTTGTGATAAAACGGCGAAAGTAATACCTTGTAATCAGTAATTATTTCGATCGTAAGGGATTTTTGGTGTCTAAAAAGAAAAACGGACAGCCGCCCAAAAGACTTTTGGATGGTGTTAATGTTCCGGCGGATATTAGGGAATTCTCCGCCGATGAATTGAAACAGCTTGCCTGCGAAGTTCGCGATGAGACCATTGACGCGGTTTCGATTACGGGCGGGCATCTGGGAGCCAGTCTTGGCGTCATCGAATTGACGGTGGCTCTGCACCATGTCTTCAACACCCCGGACGATCGGCTGATATGGGATGTCAGCCATCAATCCTATCCCCATAAAATTCTTACCGGGCGGCGGAGCCGTATTCGCACGCTCCGCCAAGGCGGTGGCCTGTCCGGGTTCACCAAGCGCAGCGAGAGCGAGTATGATCCGTTCGGCGCCGCGCATTCGTCGACCTCGATCTCGGCCGGGCTCGGCATGTCGGTGGCGCGCGATTTATCGGGCGGTACCAACAATGTCATTGCCGTCATCGGCGATGGCGCCATGAGCGCCGGCATGGCCTACGAGGCGATGAACAATGCCGGCTCCATGGATTCGCGCCTGATCGTTATTTTGAACGACAACGATATGTCCATCGCGCCGCCGGTCGGCGCCATGAGCGCGTACCTGTCGCGCCTGATCTCGTCGAAGCCCTATCGCTCGATCCGCCATTTCGCCAAGGAAGTCGCTGGCAAACTCCCGCGCCGGGTGGAAGAAACGGCGCGCCGGGCCGAAGAATATGCGCGCGGCATTCTGACTGGCGGCACCTTGTTCGAGGAATTGGGCTTTTTCTATATCGGCCCGGTCGATGGTCACAATCTGGATCATCTGCTGCCGGTGCTCAAAAATCTGCGCGATTCGGATGAAAGCCAGCCGGTTCTGTTGCACGTAGTCACCGAAAAAGGCCACGGCTATGAGCCTGCCGAAGCCGCCGCCGACAAATATCACGGCGTCTCCAAGTTCGATGTGGTGACCGGCGAGCAGGCCAAATCGGATTCCAATATCCCTTCCTATACCAGCGTCTTCGCCAAAGCCTTGATCGCCGAGGCCGAAGTCGATGACAAAATCGTCGCCATCACCGGCGCCATGCCGGCGGGCACCGGCCTCGACAAGTTCGGCGCCGCCTTTCCGGACCGTTGTTTCGACGTGGGCATCGCCGAACAGCATGCGGTAACCTTCGCCGCCGGATTGGCCAGCGAAGGCTACAAGCCGTTCGCGACAATCTATTCCACCTTCCTGCAACGCGCCTTTGATCAGGTGGTGCATGACGTAGCCATTCAGAGACTGCCGGTTCGTTTTGCCATCGACCGCGCCGGTCTGGTCGGCGCCGATGGCCCTACCCATGCCGGCGCCTTCGATCTCGCCTACCTCTCCTGTCTGCCGGGGTTTGTTGTAATGGCGGCGGCTGACGAGGCCGAATTGATGCACATGATCGCCACCGCCGCTTCGATCAATGACCGGCCGAGCGCCGTCCGCTATCCGCGCGGCGAAGGCGTCGGCATCGAAGTTCCGGAGAAAGGCGTGCCGCTTGAAATCGGCAAAGGCCGTCTGGTGCGCGAGGGAACGACGATTGCCATCCTCAGCCTCGGCACCCGCCTGGCCGAAGCCACCGCAGCGGCAGACGAGTTGGCCTCCAAGGGCTGGTCGACAACCGTCGCCGATGCCCGTTTCGCCAAGCCGCTGGACGTGGATCTGATCCGCCGCTTGGCCCGCGACCATGAGGTCGTGATCACCATCGAAGAAGGCTCCTCGGGCGGGTTCGGTGCCAGCGTCATGCAGCTTCTTGCCAATGAAGGCCTATTCGACGCCGGGCTAAAATTCCGCACTATGGTGCTGCCCGATGAATTCATCGATCAGGAAAAGCCCGACATTCAGTACGAGATGGCCGGGCTGAAACGCCAGGACATCGTTGCCACGGCGCTGCTTGCCCTCGGCGAAGAGGAAGCCGCCGCGACCGCGCCCAGCCCGAAGCGCGCCTGACAGGCGCCGGCCACCGTGCCGCCGGCAACTCCCAGTGATAAAAAGAGCGGCAAGCGCCGCCTCGACCAGCTGCTTGTGGAACGCGGGCTGGTGGAAAGCCGCAACCGCGCCCAGGCGATTATCATGGCCGGCTTGGTGTTCTCCGAGACCCGCCGCCTCGACAAGGCGGGGAGCCAAGTGGCCGCCGATTTGCCCCTTGAAGTGCGCGGTCAAGATCACCCTTGGGTTTCGCGCGGCGGGCTCAAATTGGATCACGCCCTCGCACATTTCGAGATTTCCGTAGCCGGGCTGATATGCCTTGATGTGGGCGCATCGACGGGCGGCTTTACGGATGTCCTGCTGGCGCGCGGTGCCGAGCGGGTTTACGCCATAGATGTTGGCCAAGGACAATTGGCCTGGAAGCTTCGCCAGGACGAGCGCGTCGTGGTCATGGAAAAAATCAATGCACGGTACCTCACCGCCGAAAGTCTTGGCGAGGCGCCTGGCTTTGTCTGTTGCGATGCCAGCTTCATCGGATTGCGAACGGTGCTGCCCGCCGCCCTTGATCTGGCGGCGCCGGGCGCTTACCTGGCGGCGCTGATCAAGCCGCAATTCGAAGTTGGCCGCGCCGAGGTCGGCAAGGGCGGCATCGTCACCAATCCCGATTTGCACGAGCGCGTTGTTGCTGAAATATCGGACTGGCTGGCCGATGTCATGGGCTGGCGCGTCCTCGGGACCACGTTAAGCCCGATCACCGGCGCCGGCGGTAACAAAGAGTTCCTGATCGTCGCACAAAAATAACGCTATCAGCCGCACTGGCCCCGGTGGCGCAGCATGTGATCGGCAAGCACGCAGGCAACCATTGCCTCGCCCACCGGCACGGCGCGGATGCCGACGCAGGGATCGTGGCGGCCTTTCACTGAAACGTCGGTATCCTCGCCGCCAATGGTAACCGTGCGCCGGGGCTTGAGGATCGAACTGGTTGGCTTAACTGCAAAGCGAAGCACCACGTCCTGGCCGGTGGAGATACCGCCGAGGATGCCGCCTGCGTTGTTGGATTGAAAGGCCGGCGCGTTTCCATTATTTCGCATTTCGTCGGCGTTGTCTTCGCCCGACAGCTCCGCCGCGCCAAAGCCGGCGCCTATTTCCACGCCCTTGACCGCATTGATGCTCATCACAGCCTTGGCCAGGTCGGCGTCCAGCTTGTCATATACCGGTGCGCCGAAACCGGCTGGCACGCCACTGGCAGCTATTTCGATCACCGCGCCGATGGAAGAGCCAGCTTTGCGAACCTCATCCAGATAGCTGTCCCACGTTTCGGCGCATTGGGCGTCCGGGCACCAGAAATCGTTTTCGATTACCGCCGACCAGTCCCAGTTGCCTCGTTCAATAGCGTGCGGGCCGATCTGGATGAGGGCGCCGCGTATTTCAATACCGGGCCCCAGCACCTTGCGCGCGATGGCGCCGGCAGCCACCCGGCAGGCGGTTTCGCGGGCGCTGGCGCGGCCGCTGCCCCGGTGGTCGCGAATCCCATATTTTTGTTGGTACGTGTAGTCGGCGTGGCCGGGCCGGAACAGATCCTTGATATCGTCATAATCCTTGGAGCGGGCGTCGGTGTTTTCGATCAATAGCGCAATCGGTGTGCCAGTGCTTTTGCCTTCGAACACGCCGGACAGGATTTGTACCGCGTCGGCTTCTTTTCGCTGCGTGGTGTGCCTGGATCGCCCCGGGCGGCGTTTGTCGAGCCATGTCTGGATATCGGCCTCGGCGATATCAAGGCCCGGCGGCACTCCATCGACGACGCAGCCAATGGCCGGGCCGTGACTTTCGCCGAATGTCGTGAACCGGAAAAGGTGACCGAAGCTGTTGCCCGACATGATCAGTCGTCCTTGGCAACCGTCATATCGGGGGCGTCGATGGCTTTCATACCGACGATGTTGTAGCCGCAATCAACATGGTGGGTCTCGCCGGTAACGCCTGAGGATAGATCGCTTAAAAGATACATCCCGGCGCCGCCCACATCGTCGGTGGTTACGTTGCGGCGCAAGGGGGAATTATATTCATTCCATTTCAGGATATATCGGAAATCGCCAATGCCCGATGCCGCCAGAGTTTTCATTGGCCCGGCGGACAGCGCATTTACGCGGATGCCTTGGGCCCCCAAATCTTCGGCGAGATAGCGGACCGATGCCTCCAGCGCCGCTTTGGCGACGCCCATGACGTTGTAGTGGGGCATCACCCGCTCGGAGCCCGCATAGGTCAGCGTTATCAGGCTGCCGCCATCAGGCATCAGCGCTTCGGCGCGCCGGCAGATGGCGGTGAACGAATAGCAGGAAACCATCATGGTCTGGGCGAAATTTTCCGCCGAGGTGGACACATATTTGCCCTTCAACTCGTCCTTGTCCGAATAGGCGATGGCGTGCACCACGAAGTCCAGTTTGCCCCATTTATCTTCGAGGGTCTCGAACACTTTATCGACGCTGGCCTCGTCGGTAACGTCACAAGGCAGGATGATGTCCGAGCCGATGCTTTCCGCCAGCGGCGTGATGCGCTTCAAAAGCGCGTCGCCCTGGTAGGTGAACGCCAACTCTGCACCGTGCTGATGAGCGGTTTTGGATATATTCCAGGCGATCGAGCGTTCGTTGGCGACGCCCATGATCAAGCCCTTCTTACCCGCCATGATGCCAGATGCGCTGTTCATGTTTTCCTCGTTTGGCTGCGTCAGTTGCTTCGGCGTACCAGCATAGGTAATGAGGCGCGCCGGATCGACCCCAAAATTATTTACCCGAATTTGATAAGGGGTTTGGACAAAATTACAATCGAATTTTATGCTGTAGGCGATAGCGGCATGCAAGGTGGCATCCAAGGTGGAAGATGACAAATTGACGGCTAGCGATCCGATCCAGATTTTTAAAGATTGGCTCGGTGAGGCAGAGGAAGGCGAAGCGGTCAATCCGACCGCCGTTGCCTTGGCAACCGCCGATGCCGATGGGAGGCCGTCGGTGCGTATGGTTTTGCTCAAAGAAGTCGATGAAGAGGGGTTTGTTTTTTACACCAACTCGGAAAGCCGGAAGGGTCTGGAGATGGCCGAAAACCCGCGCGCGTCCTTGTGTTTCTACTGGAAATCCTTATTGCGTGAAGTGCGCGTCGATGGCCCGGTTTCCAAGGTTTCGGACGCCGAAGCGGATGCCTATTTCGCCAGCCGAGCCCGCGCCAGCCAGATCGGCGCATGGGCGTCCAAGCAATCAAAGCCCATGCAAAACCGTTTCGATTTGGAAAAAAACGTTGCCGAATACACCGGCAAATTCCATATCGGCAAGGTATCGCGCCCGCCTTATTGGGAAGGCTACCGGATCCAGCCTGAGCAAATTGAGTTTTGGCAAGAGCGCCGCTTTCGTCTGCACGAGCGACTGATGTATAGCCGGGCCGGCAGTGGCTGGACGTCCCAGCGCTTGTTTCCTTAAAACCGGCTATCACCGGAGGATTTTCGTTGACCGATACACCGCTTGCCACCGAAGCCAGCCAAGAGACTGCCAAAAAACTTATGGTGGCGGCGACCTATGCGTCGGTGTCGGTGGCGGTGGTGTTGATCGTAGCAAAACTGGGCGCTTGGCTGTTTACCGATTCGGTTAGCCTGTTGTCTTCGTTCGCTGATTCGGTGCTCGATGCCGCCGCTTCGCTGGTCAATCTATTGGCCGTGCGCAGCGCATTGCAGCCCGCCGACCGCGAGCATCGCTTCGGCCACGGCAAGGCCGAATCCCTGGCCGGATTGGCACAGGCCGCGTTTATCGCCGGATCGGGCGTCTTTTTGTTGCTGGAATCGGTGGAACGGCTGATTACGCCCCGGGCGGTTGATCATGGCCTTATCGGCATCGCCGTCATGGGGGTCTCGATCATATTGACGGCCGTGTTGGTGGGCTTCCAGATGTACGTGGTAAAGCGAACCAATTCGATCGCCATCGCGGCCGATTCTCTGCACTACCGCATCGATATTTTGGTCAACTTCGCGGTTATAGTTTCGTTGCTGCTGGCCAGCTTTGGCGGCTGGCAACTGGCCGATCCTTTGTTTGCGATTCTAATCGTCGCCTATATGGGGACCGGCGCCTACAAAATATTGCGCCAGTCGCTGAAAGATCTCATGGATACGGAATTTGACGAAGCGGACCGGGCGCGGATCCGCGATATCGTGCTGGCGCACTCGGACGTGCTAGACATTCACGATATGCGCACCCGCTCGTCGGGCCCCGATGCCTTCATTCAATTGCACATCGAAATGGACCGCGATCTGAGCCTAGCTGCGGCCCATAAAATTTCGGACGAAGTCATGTTCAGCGTCGAAAAAGCGTTTCCCAATGCCGAGGTGCTGATCCACCAAGATCCGGAAGGCGTTGATGAACGGCGCGATCATCTATAACGCCAACAAATTTATTTGCTGCCACGGGGCCTGTGCTATGGTCTTGTAATTAAGAACAAAATTATTGAGGTTGCCATGAGCTATAAAGTAATTTTATCGCCGATTGATGGCGGCGAGGCTTGCCGGCGCGCCTTGGGCAGCGCCTATGAGATCGCAAAAACCTCCGCCGGCCACATTCAGGCCCTGCACGTGAAGACCGATTCAAAAGAAGCCGTGCCGCTGCTTGGCGAGGGCATGTCGGGCTCCATGATCGAAGAGATGATCGATCTTGCCGACCGCGACGCCAATGAACGCGCCCGCACCGCCAAAGCCATGGTCGACGAATTCGCCGCCGAAAATAATATTCCGATTACCGATGATCCCGCCAGCGTCACAGGGCCAACGCTCGCCTGGATACTCGAAGAAGGCCGCGAAGATGAGCGCATCGCGGGCCGGGGACGGGTCTCGGATTTGATTGTCATGGGCCAGCCGTCGGATGATGCCAGCCATCCATCGCTTTTAACCCTGCATGCGGCGATCTTTGAAACCGGACGGCCGGTCTTGATGTTGCCGGAAAATGCAGCCGACGTGGTGGGAAAAAATGTGGTGATCGCGTGGAACGGCGCCTCGGAGGCGGCGGGTGCGGTGGCCGGCGGCATGCCGCTGATAACCGGCGCCGACAAAGTTACCATCGTCACCGTCGATACGGAAAAAAGCGTCGGCGGGGTAGGCGGTGAAGCGCTGGCCGATTACTTGGGCTGCCATGGCGTCACCGCCGAGTGCCGCGCCATCGATGCCGAAAGAGCGCCTGTGGGCGAGGTGATTACAAATTTCTGTTCGGAAATCGGCAGCGATCTGTTGATCATGGGCGCCTTTACCCATAGTCGGTTGATCCAAGTCATCCTCGGCGGCGTCACCCGCAATATTATCGCCAACGCCAATGTTCCGGTGCTGATGATCCACTAAGCAAACAGGTCTTTCTGGCGGGGTGGCGGGTCGGCATCATGCCAGGCGAGGCTGTCATCGGGCGCCGGGCCCAGGGCCTTGGCGGCGGCGGTGAAATCCAGGTCCGGGTCGAGCCAGATGTCTTCCGAGCCCGCATCGAGGATCACAGGCATGCGCGAATGGATATGGGCGATGGCCGGTGCCGGCGCCACGGTGACAATGGTAAAATTGTCGCCATCTGTCAGACCAGCCATGGCGAACAGGCTTTCAGAGGCGTTATGGATGCGGGTCTTGATCTTGGCGGCGGCACCCCGGCGCCATTCGAAATAGGCGCTTGCCGGCACCAGACAGCGCGCCTCCAGCAGCGGCTGAAAAGTCTTTTTCTGGGCGAGGGTTTCGGCGCGGGCATTGATCAACGGTTTGTTGTCCCAACTGACATCCAATCCCCAGCGGAGCAGAGATATCACTCCGCCCTCGGTGATGACCGGCACCCGGTTGGTCGGCCGCACCTCTGCCATGGGTTGAAATTGCGGCCCGGCGGCGACATCGAAGCGCAAGCTCACTTGCTCGAAGGTTCCGTTGATTTCATATCTTGAGCACATGGCTGAACCCGGTTGCCGGACATTCGCGATCTTAATATCTGGTCTCGGCTCCCATTTTGGCCTAAAGGAAGGGAATGGAGAAGGGCAGAAAAACAGTAATCGTCACCGGTGCCAGCCGTGGTATCGGGCACGCGACGGCAAAGTTATTTCTGGACCGGGGCTGGCGCGTCATCACCTGCGCTCGCGCTGAGCCCGAAGCGGACTTTCGCCTGGACCAAACCTGGAGCCGCCATATCAATGTTGATCTTGTCGATGCGGCCAGCGTTGATGCGTTTATCGCCGAGGCCAACGGTGCGCTGGACGGCGAGCCGCTCTATGCTCTGGTCAACAATGCCGGCATGTCGCCGAAATCGCCCAACCAGGAACGGCTGGGCTGTCTGAACGGCGATATCGACGCCTGGCGCGATGTGTTCGAGCTGAATATCTTCGCCGCGCTCAAGCTTGGGCGGGGTTTTGCGCAAGCCTTGGCAAGCGGAAGCGGCGCCATTGTCAACGTCACCTCCATCGCCGGCCATATGATCCACCCCTTTGCCGGATCTGCCTATTCGTCATCGAAGGCGGCGCTGTCGGCCCTGACCCGGGAAATGGCCAACGAATTTGCCGCCATCGGCGTGCGCGTTAACGCGGTGTCTCCGGGCGAGATTGAAACCGACATGATCCAGCCGGAATACGAGATGCTGATCCCGCGCATTCCGTTGAACCGCATGGGCACGCCCGATGATGTGGCGCGCGCTATCTATTATCTAAGCGGCGAAGATTCCAGCTATGTGACCGGCACCGAAATATGGGTGACCGGCGGCCAGCATATGTTCTAAGCCGATTTTCGCGAGCCGTCTTTGTCCGATATTTCCGAACGAAGTGCATTTAGCCAGTTCAGGCGATGCTCCAGCATTTGTATTTCAATGTCCAGCCATTCGGCCAGATGCCGGGACGCTTCTTCGTGGTGAGCGCGGAGATCATCCAGCCGCGCCAATTCGGATTCGCAAGTCTCAATCAGGATTTCCGCCTGTGCCCGTTGATCGCCTTCGGGCAGAAATTCCAAAAACTTGATCTTCAAGGCCATGACCAGGTCATTGATGTCACCGGACCCGGCGCGCAAATTGGTGCGCATCAAGGTGCCGAGGACATCTCGGCCCTGATCGGTTATCTGCAACAGAGTTTCGCCGTTGATTTCGGTCTCTTCGACCAGCGATTCGAACTTCAACAATTCTACCGATTCGCCCATCAGATCGAGGGATGGGCCGGTCACGCGGCTGACAAAATGGCGGACCGCGAAGACAACATCGTCATAGGCCATGGGCTTGGCTGCCAGGGTGCCGAGGGCACACAGGCGGATAGCTTCTCTCGGCGTTAGAGTGTTGTCGGCATACATAATTTTGAGGGCGCTGGCTCGTATTTAGGACGCACGCATCCTAACACAGGAGACGCCCCTGGCTCAAATTTCGTTATCTAGAATGTTTTTTAGGACGGAACTTTAAAAATTTCAGGCTGCAGCCCGCAGCCCCAATTCGGCCCACACCTTGCAGAGCGCGGCGATCATTTCTTCCATGACCGCATCATTGTGCAGCGGTGTCGGCGTGAAGCGCAGCCGTTCGGTGCCGCGCGGGACGGTGGGATAATTGATCGGCTGCACATAGATATTATGCTGATACAGCAAGGTGTCGCTGGCTTCCTTGCACAGCCTGGGATCGGCGACCAACACCGGAACGATATGGCTGACCGACGGCATCACCGGGATGCCTTCTTCGGTCAGGCGCCGTTTCAGGCGGGCGGCCCGTTCCTGATGGGCGATGCGCAAATCATTATGGGTGCGCACATAGCGGACACTGGCCAAGGCGCCGGCGGCGACTGCCGGCGGGATGGCGGTGGAGAAAATAAACCCGTCGCCATAGGAGCGAATGAAATCGCAAAGCGCGGCCGAGCCGGCAATATAGCCGCCAACCACGCCAAAGCCCTTGGCCAGGGTGCCTTGAATAATATCGATGCGGTCCATGAGATCTTCGCGCTCGGCAACGCCGGCGCCGTTCTGGCCATAGAGGCCAACCGCGTGCACTTCATCGATAAATGTGAGGGCGCCAAATTCGTCGGCGATATCAAGAATTTCTTCGATCGGCGCAATGTCGCCGTCCATCGAATAGACGGATTCGAAGGCGATCATTATGGGCCGGCCGGTTTCGATTTCCTCAAGCTTTTTACGCAAATCCGCCATGTCGTTGTGGGCGAATATCTTTTTTTCCGCCTGCGAATGGCGAATGCCGGCGATCATTGAGTTGTGGTTCAACGCGTCCGATACGATCACGCAACCGGGCAGCATGGCGCCGATGGTGCTGAGCGTCGTCAAATTGGCAACGTAGCCGGAGGTAAAGATCAAAGCGGCTTCGCATTGATGCAGGTTCGCCAGTTCATTTTCCAAAAGCACATGATAATGGTTGGTGCCGGCGATGTTTCTGGTGCCGCCGGCGCCGGCGCCCGATTTATCGAGGGCTTCGTGCATGGCTTCGAGCACGATAGAGTTCTGGCCCATGCCGAGATAATCATTGGAGCACCACACCGTCACGTCGGTTTCGCCCGGATTGCGGTGATTTGTTGCCATCGGATAATTGCCGGCATCACGCTCCAAGTCGGCGAAAACCCGGTAACGGCCTTCTGCTTTCAAGGCGCCGACCTTATCGGCAAAGAACTTTTGGTAATCCATACTCGAAACTCCCGACGCCTCGCGGCTATTCTCCCGACGCCTCGCGGCTAGGGCCCGATTCTATCAAATGCCGGCCAAAACAACATCCTTAATTTGTACTGTATAGATTGGTTCTAATTATCGTTTTGCCAAGGGTTAAAACAAATTTTTATCCTCAATCATGGCAAAGGTTTCATCAAGGGCGTCATTCACGATTTTCAGAATTGTGGTGATCTGTTTGTCCTCGATAATCAGCGGCGGCGCGAAGGCGATGGTATCGCCCATATTGCGGGTGATCACGCCGGCTTCTTCCGCCGCTAGACGGACATGGTTGCCGATGCCGAGGTTGGCCGCAAAAGGCTCGCGGGTGCTTTTATCGCGCACCAATTCCAAAGCTCCGATCAAGCCAACGCCGCGGGCTTCGCCGACAAGCGGATGTTCGCCAAGGGCGCGAAGGCCATTCTGCAGCGTCGGAGAAATGCTGCGCACATGGGAGACAATATCCCATTCTTCGTAAATTTTCAGGGTTTCAAGCGCCACCGCGCAGGCCACCGGATGGCCGCCATAGGTATATCCATGGCCAAATATGCCGATTTTTTCGCTTTCGATGACCATAGCCTGGTACACCTGTTCCGACACCATCAACGCCGAGATCGGCACATAGGCCGACGAAAGCGCCTTGGCGAATGAGATCATGTCCGGTGCCAGATTGTAGGTTTGCGTGCCGAACATATTGCCGGTGCGGCCAAATCCGCAGATCACCTCATCGACGATGAACAGGATGTCATACTTCTTCAAGATCGCCTGGATCTTCTCGAAATAGCTGGCCGGCGGGACCAGCACGCCGCCGGCGCCCATTACTGGTTCGGCAAAAAACGCGGCGACTGTGTCCGGCCCCTCGGCCAGGATCAACTGCTCCAGGTTGTCGGCGCAGCGCGACGCGAAATCCTCTTCGCTCTCGCCGGCCTCGCCGTAGCGGTAATAGTGCGGGCAATCGGTATGCAGGATGCCGTCGATGGGAATATCAAAATCGCGCTGATTGGCGGGCAAGCCGGTCAGGCTGGCAGCCGCCACGGTCACCCCGTGATAGGCTTTCTGGCGGGAGATGATTTTCTTCTTATTTGGCCGGCCACGGGCATTATTGATATACCAAACCAATTTGATGGCGGTGTCGTTGGCTTCGGAGCCGGAATTGGCAAAAAATACCTTGGACATGGGCACCGGCGATATCTGCAGCAGCTTTTCCGCCAGTTCGATGGCGGCGGGGTGCGATTTTCCGTTGAAGCCATGGTAAAACGGCAGATCGCGCATGGCGCTGGCCGCTGTCTCGACCAGTCGCTCGTTGCCGAAGCCTAGCGCGGTGCACCAAAGACCGGCCATCGCCTCGATATAGGGTTTGCCGTCATCGTCATAGACGTAAATGCCATCACCCCTGGTGACGACAAACGGGCCATCCTCCTGATGGGTTTTGAGGTTGGTGTATGGATGCAAGAGGCTGGCGATATCGCGCGCGGCTAAAGAATTTGGCTGAAAGTTCATGGTTTGCTTTCCTTTGTTGCAACACTGCTTAGACCCGGCCCCTTGGCCAGATCAGTCGCGCCCGTATTGATCGTCAAATCGTTCGATATCATCTTCGCCTAAATAATTTCCCGATTGAATTTCCACAATGGTCAACGGATCATCGGTTTGGTTTTCTAGCCTATGTTTTACGCCAACCGGGATATAGGTCGATTGATTTTCCCGCAATTCTACAATTTCCTCGCCGCGCGTCACTGTGGCACTGCCCGATACGACGACCCAGTGTTCGGCTCTTTTATGGTGTAGTTGCAGGCTGATTTTAGCGCCTGGCGAGACACCAATCAACTTTACCTGAAAACGCTCTCCGATTTCCAGAGATTGATACCAGCCCCAGGGGCGATAAACCTTGGTGTGCGATACATATTCGCTACGCGCATCATCCTTCAAGGCGTCGACGAGATTTTTCACATTTTGCGCTTCTGCCCGGTCGGCGACCAGGACTGCGTCATCGGTTGCGACGACGATCATGTCCTTGATGCCAATGGCGGCGACCAGTTTATGATCGCTGCGTATATAAGAGCCGGTAACATTCTGCAGCACCACATCGCCGACGATGGCATTGCCGGCGTCATCGTGGTTCGAAATATCCCACAAGGCATCCCAGGAGCCGACATCGCTCCAACCCATATCGACCGCTACCATCTGCGCATTTTTGGTTTTTTCCATGACCGCATAATCGATGGAATTGGCCTCTATGGCCTCGAACGGCGGCGCATCCAAGCGGATAAAGTCGAGATCGCCTTGGCCGCCATCCACCGCTTGGCGGCAAAGGGCAGCCATTTCGGGCTGCCATAGCTCTAGCTCGGCTAGGAACGCGCTGGCGCGGAAAAGAAATATGCCGCTGTTCCAGAAATAACCGCCGTCTTTAAGATATTGCTCCGCCGTTGGCGCATCCGGTTTTTCCACAAAGGCTTCGACATCGTGGCAGCGGGCGGTGGCGGTTGCGGCGCCGGGACTAAGGATGTAGCCGTAGCCTGTCTCCGCCGAAGCCGGCGTGATGCCGAAGGTCACAAGCTTGCCGCCAAGCGCTGCCTGCAAGGCGGTTTCGATAGCGCCTTGAAATGCGTTGGCACCTAGAATGGCATGATCCGACGGCGCCACCAGAATAATCGGATCGGCGCCGGATTTTTCGGCCAGAATTGCGGAAACGGCCGCCGCCGGCGCCGTATTACGGCCCACCGGTTCAAGCACAATGCGTGCGTCCTGAACGCCGATTTCGCGCACCTGTTCGGCAATAATAAAGCGGTGTTCGTCATTGCATATGATAATCGGGGCGCCGTAGTGATCGCCGGAAAGCCGCTCCACAGTGTCCTGCAGCAGCGATTGTTCGGACACCAGCGATTGCAATTGCTTTGGATAGAGGGTCCGCGAAACCGGCCAAAGGCGCGTGCCGGAGCCGCCGGACAACACAACCGGGATAATTTTTTCAAAGGCGTTTTCGGGCATGGCTTGCTAGCGGCTCTCGGCTCTCCAATCTGACCACATTGCTACTCGATTTGGGCGCACCGGCCAATGCCCATATGGTCGAATTTTCGTGGGCGAGCGCTCATCCACGCGAAGCGGTAATTATTATATATAAGTGCAACCGAAAAAAATCCCAAACCTTTCGCTCCTTAACGCGTGTTCCGCTCAGCGGCCGGTGCTCGCGTGCGATACGGATTTGGGATCGAGCGCATCTTGCAAACCGTCGCCAAGGAAATTGAAAGCGATCACGGTAACGAAAATGGCTATTCCCGGAAAGAAGGCCAATTGCGGCGCCGAATAAATCAGTTCCTGTGCATTGGTAAGCTGATTACCCCAGCTTGCAACCGGCGGCTGGATGCCGAGCCCGAGAAAACTAAGCACCGATTCCAACAAAATGATCTTGCCCGCCGATAATGTCGTCGCAACGATGATCGGCGAGACCAGATTGGGCAGGATATGAACGCCCATGATGCGCCATGCGCTGGCGCCTTGGGCGCGCGCGGCCAAGACAAAGTCACGCTCACGAATGCTGAGCGCGGCACCGCGCACCAGCCGCGCCGAGGTTGTCCAGCCAACCAGCGCGACGATGAAGATTATGCGGTAAAGGCTAATCAGCTCCGAATTGATCAGCGCCGGAGGAATGCCAAGCTTATTCAGATCGATCGCCGCCAGCACAATCAGCAGCGGCAAAAACGGCAGCGCAATGACCGCATCGGTGAAGCGCATCAGCAATGCATCCAGCCAGCCGCCCCGGTAGGCGGCCGCCAATCCGACCATGGTGCCGATCACCGCCGCCGCAATCGCCGTCACCGCGCCGACCAAAAGCGATACCTGACCGCCATAGAGCATACGGACAAAGACGTCGCGGCCCAACTCGTCGCGGCCCAGCCAGGCATCGGTGGTGGGCAGCGTAAAGCGGTGCAGCAAATCCACCCGCGACGCATCGATACCAAACATAATTTCGAATAAAGGTGCGACCGCCGATAGTACCGCCAATACAATCAGCAGCGCGGCGCTTGCCATAGCCAATTTGTGATGGCGGAATCGTTGCCAGGCCAGGGACCAGGCGCCGCGTTCGCTGATGGGCGGTTTATCGCTCATTTGTAGCTGATCCTGGGATCGAGCCAGCTATAGACGAGATCCGCCGCCAGGTTGCCGAGCAAGGTCAAAATGGTCGCAAACAAAAGCGCCACCATGGCGAGGTTGAAGTCGTTGCCCATGATGGCGTCGAAGATCAGTTTGCCCATGCCCGGATAGGCGAAGATGATCTCGACCGCCAGCGCACCGGAAAACAAAAACCCGATATCCAGTGCCACTACGGTCACCACCGGTATCAGGGCATTGCGCAAAGCATGCACATAGACCACGCGTCCATTGCCGGCGCCCTTGGCGCGCGCCGTGCGGATGAAATCGTGGCGCAGGGTCTGGATCATCTCGGAGCGCATATAGCGGATATAGTCACCAATACTGACAACCGTGACGGTGGCCACCGGCAAGACCAGGAATCGCGACCGGTCCCAGATGCCCTCGGCGCCGATGGTGCCAATACCGCCGGCCGGCAGCACCGCCAAAATCACCGAAAATAGGGTGATCAAAAGCAGGGCTAGCCAGAACGATGGCAGCGATATTCCGGCGAAAGCCAGGAAATTTATCAAATAATCCATTTTGGAATATGGGCGGATGGCCGCCGCGATACCGGTCGGCAGGGCGATCACAATCGCCAGCAAAAAACTAAGGCCGAGCAGCAGCGCCGTATTTCCAAGCGCCGGCCACAACACCGTTAATACCGGTTTGGCGTGTTGCCGCGAAAACCCGAGATCACCGGAAAACACTGCGCTTAACCAATTGAAGTATCTCTCGGTGATCGGGCGGTCCAATCCGTAGATCGCGCGTAGCCGCTCCGCATCTGCCGAGGATAGCTTCGGATCGGCGCTGATCATCAGATCGATCGGATCGCCCGGCATTAGCCCCATAAGCCAGTAGATCACGAACGACATAACGCCAAGCACGACAAGGGATTGAACAAGCCGGTCCAGGAAATATCGCGTCACGGGCCACCTCGGCAAATTGGCATGGGTTTAGTTTATACCGTTGGGCAAAAAAATACCCGCCGGATATGGCAGGCATTTCTTCAAATGTTTGTGGCGGCCAAGGCCGCTACCGCGTGCGAATGATTTTTACTTCTCGCCTTCGAGCAAGCCTTCGGAAATATTCAAATTCATACTGATTAAACTGTCGAACAATTCTTCCGTGGGGTCAGTCAAACCCTTGCTGGTTTGTTTGTCGACAAAAATGCTGAGGCTCATCAAATTGGCCTTCAGCTCTTCCGGTAAATCATTGTTATCCTCAGAGACATCGGCCTGAATAATCGACCAAAGAAGCTGATTGTATTTCAATGCTCTTTCGCGAAGATCCGCGTCGTCCAAATTTTGCTTGGCTTGGTCAAGAACGTAAGCAGCTTGCGAAAAGGCCGCCGCGTCCATTTCTCGTTTGTTAGCAAATTGAACTTTTAGCTCGTCTGCCATGTGGTCTACCTCAATTGCGCGCGGATCGTCATATTACAAAACGCGTAATGAAAAGCTGCAAAAATATAAGGCATTTATCAAAGTTGTTGCAACCATTCTTATGAATCAAACACTTGTGGGGTAAATGAACAGTTAATTTTATACAGGATTGGCAAAGTGGCAAGCGGTGATATGGCCATTGGCAACGGCATCTATCGGGCCGAGCTGAGGCCGCTCAATTCGGCAGATATCCTGGACATTTGGGCACCGAGGGTGAAATGGGCAGCCATGCGGTATGTTCCCGGAGGACGCGGCTTCGCCCTTGGCAGGTTGTGGTTTTTTGCCCATCCGTTTGCCGATTTCAGGTGCCGCTTCCAGGAGCGCCCGCGTATAGGGATGTGACGGCGAAGAAAAAAGCGATTCGGAGGCGCCCAATTCTACTATTCGGCCCAGATACATAACCGCCACCCGGTCTGCGATATATGCAACCACCGACAGATCATGGCTGATAAATATATAGGTCAAACCTTGGCTGACCTTCAATTCCGCCAACAAATTGATCACTTGGCTTTGCACCGAAACATCAAGTGCGGACAAAGGCTCGTCGGCGATGACAAGTTCCGGGGCAGAGACCAGCGCCCGGGCGATGGCAATCCGCTGGCGTTGGCCGCCGGAAAACTGGTGCGGATATTTACCTAGGTCTTGGGTGCCGAGGCCAACAGAGCTGGCCACCTCGGCAACGCGGCTGTTACGGAAATTGCGGGCGATGCCGTGGATGACCAATGGCTCGGCAATTATCTCGCCAACTGTGAGCCGGGGGTTCAGCGATCCATGGGGGTCTTGGAATATCAACTGGCTGCGGCGACGAATATCTTTGCTGCGGGCGCCGCCTCTCAGGCTTACAGGATCGCCATCGAACCATATTTCGCCGCTATCGGGTTGGTGTAAAAGCGCCAGGGTCTTGGCCAAGGTCGATTTTCCGCAACCCGATTCGCCGACGATCGCCAAGGTCTCGCCTCTGGCTAGGTCAAAGCTGACCCCATTTAAGGCATGGACGGACGGTTTGCGGCGACCGAACAATCCGGGAGAGCGGACCGGAAAATGTTTCACCAGATCGCGAACCTCGAGCAAGGGTTTGCTTGATGCCGGTTCTATTGCCATCACTCGCCCGCCCTAAAACAGGCGGAAATGTGGCCCGGTGCAATCTCGACAGGGGGCGGGATGGCGCCCCGGCATTGGTCTTCAGCCATATCACAACGGCCTACGAACCGGCACCCGGTGAGGCGCAAATCTTCCGGCCCTACGGAGCCCGGCAATGATGGCAGTTTTTCGCCCCGCCGCGCCCTGGATGGCAGGGTCTGAAGCAAGCCGCGCGTGTAGGGATGATTGGGCCGGGCAATCAACGCAGGGCTGGGCGCCTGTTCCGCCGCGCGCCCCGCATACATGACCAAGATGTCGTCGGCGACGGCTGATATGGTCGCCAGATTATGGCTGATGAACAGGATTGCCATGCCAAACTCGTCCTGAATATCCAGTATCAATTCTAGGATTTGCGCCTGGATGGTCGTGTCGAGCGCCGTCGTCGGCTCGTCGGCGATCAAGATATCGGGGGTGCAGATCAGCGCCATGGCGATCATGCAACGCTGGCGCATGCCGCCGGATAATTGATGCGGATAGGAATCGAAGCGCTGGGCGGCGCTTGGGATGCCGACCCTCTCAAGCAGTCCGATGGTCCGTGCCCGGGCTTCGTCCTTGGTGGCAGCGTTGTGCAGCCGGTAGGCCTCGGCAATCTGGGCGCCGATGGTAAAAACCGGATTGAGCGCCGTCGCTGGCTCTTGGAAAATCATGGCGATCCGGTTGCCGCGCAAGGCGCGCAGGCCGGTTTCGGGCAATTGGCGGAGATCGGTCCCGCCGAACACTATTTGGCCACCGGTGATGCGGCCCGGCGCCGGCACCAATCCTAAAAGGGCGAGCGCGGTGATCGATTTACCGCACCCCGATTCCCCGACCAGCCCCAAGGTTTTGCCCTTTTCGAGGGCCAGCGATATTCCATCGACGACGCGAAGATCGCCGCCGTCATCCGTGGCCGGGAACGAAACCGCCAAATCGGAGACCTGCAACAGGGCGGTTGCGGCGGCGTTCGATGCGAAGGAGGTTGCGCCATTGAAATTCATGTCCACATTTGAACCCAACGACAATTGTTAAGCAAAGCAAATTGCCGCATAGGTGGCTATTCGGTGCGTCTCGCGGCCAAGTCCAGCAATAGGTTCTCTTGGCGAAGGTCGGGCTCGCCGCAATGTTCCAACATGATGGCGCGGCAACGATCCCGAAGCACGATTGCCCGCCACCAGGCGTCGTCTTTACCGCCGCCCGGCGCAGGCTCTGCTTGCAACGCGGTGAGCAGCCGCACCTGGATACGTCCCGGGCGCGGAATAAATGTGCCGTCGCGCAGCACGTGACGGGAGCCGCGGATCACCACCGGTGCGATGGCGATCTGGCTTTCGGTGGCCGCCAGAAAGGCGCCGGTTTGAAAGGGCAACAGGCCCGCCATGCGGCTCAACGTTCCTTCCGGGAAATAGACAACCGGATTGGCGCTTGTCGCATGCGGCTGGACGCGGCCGGCATCGGCGAGGCTTTTGCTGACATTGAACCGCTCGACAAAATGGCTGCCGAGGCGGTTCAGGAATATGCGCGTGATCGGATTTTTGGACAATTCGGCCTTGGCGACGAAGCGCAACGGTTTGCCCAAGGCGAAGGCCAGCACCGCCCCATCCAGGTAGCTGGAATGGTTTGCGGCCAGGATGATCGGTCCGGCGGCCGGCAGATGCCCTAAGCCCTCGGTGGTGATTTTTATGCGGGCGATGGAAAACAGGATGCCAGTTGTGCCCCGCACCAGGCGCCATCGCCAGCTTTCCACCGGAAGTAACGCGACGCCCAGCCATGCCAGGGGCGCCAGGACAACGATGGCGGCACCTACATAAAAGGCGAAGGACGCGCCGCCGAGCCGGTGGGCGCCGCGCCGCACCATCGCGCGATGGCCGGAGACGGCAATCCTGAATTTTTGCCATTTGAGCGAAGCCGGGCCCGCATCGATGGCGCCGCTCTCGAACATATGGCGGGCGGCGGCACGCCTGATCTTGCCGCTCGACGTTTTCGGCACGGTGCGCGGCGCTACCAGCAGGACCCGGTCCGGCGGCTCGCCCGCGATATCGGTGGCGCGGGCATTGATTTCCCGTTCCAATGCCGTGTGTGCCTCATCGCCGCGTCGCCTCGTTTCGGCCATGACAATCAGGCGCTCGGTTGCCGAGGCCGGATCGGGGCTGCCGAAAACGGCGATACCGCCGCTGCGCAGGCCCTCCAGACCGCTCAAAGCGGCTTCGATTTCGACCGGGTGGATATTGCGTCCACCCCGGATAATCAAATCCTTAACGCGCCCGGTAATGTATATCTCGCCTTCTACGGAATAGCCGAGATCGCCTGAGTTCAGCCAATCGCCGTCGAACAATGCCTTTGTGGCCTCGGCGTTGTGCAAATAGCCGCTGGACGCGGATGGTCCTTGAAACTGGAGGCGGCCCTGGCGGCGGTCGGGCAATTCGCGCCCACCTTCGTCGACGATGCGCAGTTGATGGCCGCTGATCGGATAGCCGCAGGAAGGTACCGATATTGCATCATCGGCGCTGGTGATTTCCGCCGCGCCGGTGCGAGCCAGTTGCTCGGCATCGATGCGGTCGAACCGCGGGCCCCGTCCCACGGTTGGAAATGTGAGGCCGACGGAATTTTCCGCCAATCCATAGACCGGCATCATGGCGGTGCGGGCGAAGCCAATTCCGGCAAATCTTTGCATAAAGCTTTCGATGCTCGGCACGTGGATCGGCTCGGCGCCGCAAAACGCCACTCGCCAGGAAGACAAATCGCAGCCATCCAGATCGGCATCAATGATGCGCGCCTGGCAGGCTTCATAGGCGAAGTTGGGGCCGCCCGATATGGTGCCCTTATAATTGGATATCGCCCACAGCCACCGCTGCGGGCGGGCGAGGAACGACAGCGGCGCCATCAACACCAGCGGCATGGCGTAGGTGAGGCTGCCGAGCCAGGCGCCGATCAGTCCCATATCGTGATAGAGGGGTAGCCAGCTTACAAAGACGTCGTGCGGTGTGACCTCCAGCCGCTCGCCCATGGCCCGGATATTGGCGAGCAGATTGGCATGGGAGAGCACCACGCCCTTGGGGTCGCCGGTGCTTCCCGATGTGTATTGAATGAATGCCGCGTCGCCAGAGGCGGGGTTAGGCAGATGTGTGGGCATCGCCGCGCCTTTTAATTCATCCGGCGTCACGACGGCGCGCAAACTTGCCGCCCGCGCTATCGCCAGGCGCGCAAACGCCACCGCTTCGGGAACGGTTATCATGATGGCGGCACGGGCGTTATCGGCGATAGCGCCATGGCGGCGCACATGTTCCTCCAATTGCTGCGCCCGGCCCGGTGGATAGACCGGCACCGGAATGCCGCCGGCCAGCAGAACACCAAAGAAGGCGTTGAAATAATCTTTACCGGTGGGCAGCATGACGATCACCGGCTCACCTGTTTGCAGGCCCTTGGCAATTAGCCCGGCGGCGAATTCTCTGGCACCGTTCCACAAGTCTCCGTAGGTGATTTCGGCGGGCTCGCCCTGATCCAAGAGCAGCCGGATATGGGTGCGCCCGGGATGCGCCTGGGCATGCCATGCCAGTACGGCGTTTAAGGTGTCGGCGCTTTTGGGTGCGGAGCCAGCCGCCTCGGGCGTGGGTGCGGAGGTGGCCGCCGCCATCGTCATCGCCGGAGCGCCGGCGGCGGCGGTGATGGCGCGCAACAGCTCGGCCGGGGTCTCTGCGCGGCCGATCACATCATCGGGCAAGGTCACGCCGAATTCCGTTTCGGCGCGGTGCACCAATTCCATGCGCGACAGGCTGTCGAACCCCAGATCCCGGTCCAGGGACGCATCCAGGATTGCGCCCCGGCCGTCGGCAAAATTGCGGCCCATCTCGTTCATCATCTCCGATAGAACCGTGATCAATCTATCGGCGCCCGAACGATCCTTCGCCGGCTGCTTCGCTTTGCTATCGGAATTCACCAACCATCCAGTCCCATCGTTGCGCGGCCAAGCATAATCCAAGCCCGGCATTTTGTGGAGGCGCACATCAATAATGGCGGCAGGCGCGTCTTAAAGTTGGCATAATTTAATGATTTAAGGCTTCAAACCCACTGGGATTCGTTTTAAGAGAGTGACGGGGTGCGATAATTTCACCGCCGGAAATAAGGATGCAGGTGCATGCGCAACAAATTTCTAAATCTGATTATCTCCGTTGGCCTAGTATCGGTGTATTCCGCCGGTGCGCTGGTGGCCACCCCCAGCCCCGCCGCCGCCCAGGACCGAGTTCAGCTGCAAGTGTTCATGATGAAGCTGCCGACCGGACGCGGCAAGCAAACCAAGCACACGCCGATCACGGTCTATATCGATACCGATCACCCGAAGGATTCGCGCTATGTCTGCGCCATCGCGCCGCGCATCATCAATTCGGTGTTTTCGCGGCTGCGCAGGATGAAGCTGCGGCTGGATAAGGACGGCTTGCTGGACATGGGCCGAATTACCGAAACCTTGCGCCCGGTGGTCAAACGGGCGGTCAAGCGCGATATCGTTCGCGGTGTCGAGGCGCGCCAGCGAACACCTAAGGTAAGCGCGGCCGGTGCCCGATTGTTCACGCGCACAGGCTGCATCGGCGTCGGCGAAGAAGACGAATAACGTAGACTTGCCATTCGCCGAAAACGGCGATCTTCGCATCTACCATGCGCGGGGTGGGCAAGGCCCGGCGGCCCCCGAACACATGACCCAAATTCTACTGGCCGGATAAGCGCCGATGGTAATTTTCGATCACGGATTTCGTTTGTTCTTTCTGTTCGCCGGGATTTGGGCGTCGGTGGCGATCTTGGTCTGGAGCGCCGCGCTCCTTGGGTTGGAGCCGCTTGGGCCCGGAGGCGATCTTTTATTCTGGCATAGCCATGAAATGTTGTTTGGTTTTGCCGCCGCCGCCATGAGCGGCTTCCTGTTGACCGCCTTGCCCAATTGGACCGGCCGAAAACGCATTCAGGGTTGGAGCCTGGCCGCTTTCGCAGCCCTGTGGCTGGCCGGCCGGGCCGCCATGTTGACGGCCCCGATGATCGGCGCCAGCTTGGCGGCGGTGCTTGATCTTGGTTTCTTAAGCCTGATGGCGGTCTATGTGGCGGCGGAGGTTTGGCGCTCAAGAAACTGGCGCAACCTGCCGGTTGCCGCGCTGATCACCCTGTTCGCCGCTTCCAATTGGCTGGCCCATTGGACTGCCCTCGGCGGCGCCGAGCCGCCCATAGACGGAAGGCGGCTGGCGATATTTACTCTGGCGATTCTGGTTGCGTTTATCGGCGGGCGCATCGTGCCGGCCTTTACCCGCAACTGGCTGGTGCAAAGCGGTGCCAAGGTTTCGATCCCAAATTTCGGCCGCTTCGATG